>Ga0209309_10005224_pt1 | contig 10400 bp, 7 predicted proteins | sample COGITO_mtgs_1204_2_FD_184807 | JGI IMG/M metagenome (GOLD analysis project Ga0209309, IMG submission 184807) | Pelagic marine microbial communities from North Sea - COGITO_mtgs_120412 (SPAdes) (version 2) | ecosystem: Environmental > Aquatic > Marine > Epipelagic ...
TCGGCTAAGACCCTAAACATTACGTTTCTGAAAAGGGACCTCTCTCGGTGTTTTTTTTCTTTCCCTCTTCTTCAGAGAATCACTATATCGCTTGGTCTCTTTCTTTGCTCTGCTTTTGTTGCGAATAAATCACCACACGCAGGAAGGGGCGGTCAAAATGCAACAACAGTATGTCGATGAGAACGCGCCGGTACGCTTTGTGGCGTTTCTTTTTTCTCTTTTCTTTTGAGACTCTCTTTTTCTCTTCTCGTTTAATGTTCTTCTTTCTTGGGAAGAATGAATGTCTCTCTCGGGGGCCCGCGGAATGGAATTTTACATCAACAACAACAACAACAACAACAACAACAACGTCATCATCTCTCTCTCTCTCTTACTCTCTCTCTCTCTTCGACCTGCTTTGCTCGTTTTCCTCTTTCAAATAAACTGACCGCGCTTCTTTCAAACAACACCAACAGTTGCTCTTTCCTTCCGGAGGAGACGTCGAATCAAACAGAGGAGGAGGGAGAAACAACAACAACAACAACAACAACGCGTTCGCAGTCTTGAACGAAGAGCTCCGCCGAGACGTTTTAATCGCCTCCGTATCTAACGCGGACCACTTATCGGAAACGTTAGAGCAGGCACACAAAATCGCCACCGAAACCGACGACGCCGGGGAGACGATTTTAAAATCGCTCTCGCAACAGAAAAACAGACTCTTGTCCGCGCGCGCCGCCGCGACGAGCATGGAACGGGACATGGAAAGTTCGGAGAGGAAACTACGAAGGATGGGATACGAAAAGTGCGTGCAGAAATGGATGTGGCACGTGGTCGCTTTGTGTTTTATAGGCGCGTTGGGGACGTTTGTGTATTTTAAAATCACCAACCCGGACGCGCACCACAAGAACGGACACCGCTTGTCGGATTACAAAATACTCGACGAGGACGAGGACACCGGGAAGTTTGTGTAGTAATAAATAGCAGTTTCGCGAAGAACTTATATTCTTTGGGCGACGTAGATGTAGAGATAGAAAGAGAGTGAGAACATGGTGACGTGTTATGTAAAAATGTATACTAAACTCAAACGAACAACAACTCGCCTCTTACGCGTTGAAAACGCTTCACAAATCAAACCTCGAGAGGAAGACAAAGAAGACAAAGATAAAAATGAGCGGAATACACGTGGAGAACGAAGATCTGCGCGCGTTGGTCCTCCTCGCGTCTTCCTCGGATTCGTTTGGAAATCTTCGAGAGGAAATCGAACAAGAAACAAGAGACGACGCGACGACGGAAATCCTCCATCGAATCCAATCGAACGCCGTCTGCGTCGTGGAGTTGTTACAAAAGATGGACGCGATATTAACGAGCGAAAACACCACGGTGAGAGCGAGAGCGACGGAAGTTCTGGCGAAATGCGTTCGGTCTGTGAGCGTTAAAACCACGGAGCAGCAGAAAGAAGAACAACAACAACGCGTGAGAGAGAGTTTACTGTTGACGCAGTTTTTCGCGAGCAAGTTGAGAGAGTTGTGCACGTTAACGCACGGGTTGGACGGGATGTCGCACAGTTTGAGATGTTTGAAACGGGCGATGACGTTTGATGACGAGGAGGAGGAGAGAGTCGTGAACAGTCGCGTGAACGACGAGGGCGGCAGTAGTAGTAGAAGAAGGAGATATAAAGATGCGGCGATGATTAACCAATGCATCGATGGCTCGATAAAAGAGTTTTTCGAGCACGTGCACGCGCCGAGTTTAGCGCACAGAGATCGACAGAAAGTATACGCGGTTTTAGAGGAGTTGTTGAGGGAGTTTCCGCGAGCGACCGTGCTTGGCGGCGACTTCGACGACGACGACGACGGAGGGTCGAAAAATAAGAATAACATTAGCGCGAACGAAAGAGACGAAAAGAAGAAGAAGGCCGTCGGGAGATTGGAGAGCATCGTGGCGAATTGCGACGGGGAGAGAGATCCGAGGAACGTGTTAGCTTTGTGTAGATTGTGGCGAGAGCTGCCGAAAGCGTTCAACGAAGCTGAAGAAGATGTCGTAGACGCCGCGGATAGTACGACCACGACAACGAGCGCGCAAGCGTTCGTGGCCAACTGCGAGGAAGTCTACGATGTTGTCGCGGCGTATTTTCCTATTTCTTTCAAACCGCCGCAAAACGATAGCGTGAAAATAACGAGGGAAGAGTTAGCGAGTGGTTTAAGAATTGCGATGACCGCGACGAACTGTTACGCGCCTTTTGCGATACCGCACGTGTTGGAAAGCGTTGTGAGCGGCGGCGAAAATGAAGGCGCTGCTACTGCAGTCTCGGGCGAAGCTTGCGCAGATGCCATCGATTGTCTCGAAACTATGGGTTCGAGTTGGCCAGACGAGGACATCGCGACGGATGAAATCTGTAAAAATGTTTGGTCCCGGTTGCGTCTGTGCGTCATTTCTCCGAGAGATTTGGAGTGGTCGAAACCGGTGCGAAGAGCGACGGCGAGGTTGTTTGCGAACGAAAATTCGACGTTTTCCAGGAAGATTTTGAAATTAGCGTTAGACGATCAAAGTATAAACGCGTGCGAGCAAGCGTTCAAAGCGTATAAAGCGCACAAGAAGGAACGAAGCAAAGATGTGCCGACGGCGATGGAGTGCGGTGGTGACAGTGACACAGAACAAAACGCGATGGAGGTGGACGGAGAAAAAGAGAACGAAGGCAACGGGTGTTGTGGGGGAGGGTGCAACAAAACGCAACACCAAGAACATTCAAGAAGCGACGAGATTGAAACAACCGCGAGAGTTGCAGCGGCTGTCGCGGGACGGTGTCTCGGTGCCGCCGCCGCGGCGAACGTCGCCGCGGCGAAGGTTGCCGCGAGCGAAAAACTGAAAAAGTTATTAGGCGCCATTCGAGACGATGAAGAGGATGCGAAAAATAATTCCATGCCGCATTGGCGTTCGATTGCAATGGTTCTAATCACGCCAACGATTGGTGGTGCGCTCGACGCCGCGCTCCTGTCCTCCTCATCATCATCATCATCAAAGAGTTCCGTAGAAGAAATATTAGGAAGCGAATTGCGCGATATTCTTCGCGATACGCTCGTTTCTGGACTCCGCTCGTTTACGTGTAAAACGAAAGACCACGACGGCGTCGTGTTATCCATCGCGTGCGCTTCAGCGTTCCTCCAGTTCCCAGAGTTTTCGAAAGTTGAGGATGCGAACGCGAAGAAAGCATATGCGGATGTCTTGGAAGCTTTGTTTTGGGTTGCCACGACGGCATCGAATGAAGAAATTGTGTTTAGTAATAAGGAGGAGAAGAACAAAGATGACAGCTCGTCGCCAACGCTCGCCGACGAAGCCGACGACCGAAGATTACGCGTCAACGACGCTCTCGTCGTCGCCATAAACTCCGAGGAATCGAACGGAATACTCGCTGGCCAAACGATATCGAATTTAATCGAGAAAGCGCTTTTCGATGAATCCAATGGACACGCCGATCGCCGCCGCCGCGCTTTGGAACTTTGTCTCGCGATCGTGACCACAAACAAGAAAGACACGAACATCAACGGACGACGATCGTTTCGTGAGAATATTGTCGGTGGGCTTGCAAAATTAATCGCGGAAAACCCCGCGTTGCGTTTACGCACGACCACCGCTTCGGACTGTTTACTCGCCTGTTTGCGCGGACGAGCGTTGGAGAAGGAAATCATCCTCGCGCCGGGCGAACCCCCCCAAGACGTGAAGATGAGCGAAGACGCGCTTTCGGCGGAGCTGTGCGCTAGACTCGTGCTCGGTGGGCTTGGTTTCGGTATACCCGAAATGAACTCCAACTTCGCGTGCGCTACGATGGCGTGTTCCTCCTCCGAAGCGCAAATCGCGTTGGTTGGTTTGTGCGCGTCCATCGTACTCGGCCAAGCGAAAGGGAACTTCGAAAACGCGTGCGCAAGTCTGTGCGGCGCGCGTGCGGTCATTTTATCGGACGAGAATAACGAGCTGTTGAAATTGACCGCGCAAAGATTAGTCGATGTCGCGTGCGCGACGAAGCCGTACGATACGTATTCGAGTCTGAAGAGACGAGCGGCTTTGCACTCGCTCGCGTCCATGGTGCACAAAAGAGGCCTCGATCGATTCTTCCCGAATGAAGAGAAGACAATGTTTTCTAAACATAACGTTCAAAAGATGGTTTTTGAGAACGAAGAAACGAGCGGGGTATTGCTCAGAGCGCTTCTATTTTCACCGAGCGCGAAAACGGCTTTGAATACGGCTAAACTTGAACTCGTCTCGGCATCGTTTCTTGAGTTGTTACTCAAAGGCGACGAGGACGCGAGAGCGAAACACGTCGCCGGAGCCTTTTATCGAGCCATCGAAGAGGAAGAGATGAAAAATCACGGAGATGCGTTCGAAGAGGAAGAGGAGATAGGGCACTTCGCGCATTTGCTCTGCAGTTCTTCTTCTTCACCACTCGTTTCACTTTCAACATCTCTTCTTGGATTCCGATCGTTCGACCACGGCTTTCGCAAACCGGTGCGGGCGCAACGGTACGTCATGGAAACGACGAAAGGAATTCGCGAACTCGCTCAGAACAAGATGTCTCTTCACATCGCTTCCGCCATAGTTGCTCTCGCTTCCAGCTCATCCGCCCTCGTCGCTTCCTCTTTAGAGAGCGGCGAGAACTGCGACGTCCTCCTCTCCTGCGCGGCGACGGTGTTAACGAGGACGACTTCTACGAAAGAGACAACATCCGACACGATCCCGACCGGAGCCTCGGTCATCGCCTCCGCCTTCTTCAACGCTCCGTCCACCTACGACAGAGACACGCATCTCACGGAAAAGCACGCGAGCAAACTCCTCCTCGCCTTATGCACCGCGTGCAAATCCCCGTCCGCCTCGGTCGATTTCAAAGTTCGCGCGTTGCGCACGCTCGCCAAGTGCGGTACAACCTTACCGTTCAACGCCATCTACCCGTGTCGGTTTGATGTCCTCGAGAACTGTCGCGCGTTTTTAGACGATCCCAGAAGGAGAGTCCGACGGAGCGCGGCGAAAAGCTGCGCCAGTTGGGCGCCGTTGTGTACTAAAATCTAGTATTTAGTTGTTTTAGACCAACCACAACCACACTTTTATTCACACGATTTTTAATGCCGGAAAAGAGAACACGGAAAAGGACGACAGACGTTACTAAAGAAAAAAGGGAGGACGAGGAAGCGAAAGCGTCGCTTTTGTTGCAGTGGCGAAGTTTCTTCGAGGCAAAACAGCATCATCATCGACGACGTAAACGATGCGGTTTGCATCCGCACTGGGAGGAAAAAGAATGGAAACCGTTAAGGATAAAATCCTCTGAGGATGAAGAAGACGACGAACAGCTCCCGTCGCGAGAGGAAATCATCTCTCAATTTGGCCTGTTTGGAGGATCGAAGTGTGAGGATTCGAGCGAAAGATACTGCGAGATAGATTTCACCACGGGCACGTGCGCGAACGGAGAGAAATGCGAACGGTGCGAACGATGGAAACGTTTCCTGGACGGTGTGGGAGGAGACGCGGCGAAGAAGAAGAAGAAGAAGCATTACGAGGTATTTACGAGAGATTTGGTCAGAGGCGTGGTGCAACACATCAAGGAGAGATGCATGGAAAAGGAGATCGGGAAAACGAGAGTGGTGGTCGTTTTAGAGCTCGGCGCGAGGGATGGGACGTTCGCTCGGGCCTTCGTGCGAGAATGGACGGATGAACGAACGAGATTGGAATACTTCGCGTGCGATTCGGCACCGAAAGACGCGTCGGTGACGAAACGCGACGCGAGCGAGGCGATAAGAGAGATTGGAAAGAAGTATGAAGGAAGAGATTCTGATACGTTATGCATCGCTCTCGTATCGTGGATGCCATTTCAGATCGATTGGACGAGGGAGATTCGTAAACACGCCGCGTTTGACGAGTACATTTTGATTGGAGAAGGAGAAGGAGGGATATGCGGCAGTAAGCAAACGTTTGGTCGAGAGGATGAAAGTGATGATCAAAGCGACGGCGACGACGAAAAGGAGGGAGAGGAAGACGATGTTCCAGCACTCTACGAACGCGAAGGTTTCGTCATGCGCGAATTGGAAAAAGTCAAAAATTTGGGCAAATCGGACACGACGTACGAACGCGAGGGCACGCACTCGAAAACGATTTCGTTTCGTCGGCGGGTAGATATACAGTAGATATAGATTAGATCATTCAGCAGCAGCATCAGCATCAGTAGTAGTAAGTATCGCATTAATATTCAAAATTCCTATCGTTTGTTACTTTCGATACTACACGAGTCGCATCCAACATCGCAGCTAAGTCTAATCGTTCTTTTTGTTTCCTATTATTCGGACTCGTTCTATCGACGACAATGCAGTCCTCGTCCGTGCCAAAGGATTTTCGCGCGCGGTGCAAGACGTCTTTGCGCACTCGCACGACTTCCGGACGCGCCGGATCTTGAATTATAAAAGAGTCGCCTTTAACGCCGACGACGCAAACGTAATGCCCGACAAATCCATTGTGAGAACGATGATGATCGCGAAACTCATCATTCGCGCCATGTTCATCGTCGTACCCGTTCTCTAACACTATCTTATCCACCAGAACGATTAACATCTTCTCGCTCTTCTCCCCAACCTCTCGTTCCATCCATTCGTCTTTCATCCCGCCTTCTACCAATCGCACTTCGATCCCGCTCTCCTTCTCTCTCGCAATCGCAAACGCCCTCTTCACCCTCTTCGCGTCCATCTCGAACGTCTTTTCGTAAAACCGTTCGTTTTTATATTGCCTCTTCGCGCCTATTTCCGTGGTGTAAAAATGCACTCTCTTCGCTCCGAACGCGCGCAACGCTAAAGCGATATCGATCGACCACACCGACTCTTCACCCTTCAAAAACGCCTTCAAATCTCTCAGGTGCACTTTTTTAACCGCGTTCTTCTCTTCTTCAAAGCCTTTCGAGAGTTCTCTTAAAATCATTAAAGCGCACGCTAAGCCGCAATCCCAGGAGCGTTTCTGTTGCACGAACGGGAGACGTAATCGTCTCGCCGTGTGTGCGATACTCGCGCTGTTCACGCATCGCTGCTGACTCGACAATTCTACGCAATCACATTCGTCTTCTTCTTCTTCTTCTTCTTCTTCCGTCTCTCGGTTTCGTTCTTCGACGTCATCCGTTCTTCGACAAAATTTAAAGTCTTCTCCCTCCTTCTTCTCGTTCGAAAACTTTGCCGGGTTTTGTGCGCTTTCGCGTTGTCTTCTTCTCTCTCGTCGTCTGACCATTATAGACGAGCTGTATTTGTAGGGAAATGTGAGAGAGCGCGCGACACTTTAAAAAGGGGGAAAAAAAATGCATTGTTTAGGGTTTAAGTATCCAGTCAGAAAAAAAAACGTATTTTCTCTTCCAACTGTCCTTTGTCTCACTCATCATCACATTATAGGTTTACACATATCTCTCTCACACACGCGAGGTAAAAACAACGCGACCTGACTTTTACGACGATTTACACGACGACGACGTTTTTTATCTCCCTTTCTTTTTCTTCTCTTTATTTCTCTCTCTCTCTCTCTCTTTTTGTTTGTGTGTTCGGGGAAACGAACGGATTCAATTTTCGGATCGTTTTTTACTATGTGTGACACGATGATCGAATTTTGGTCTGAAGACTGCTGCACCCTCCTTCGCTGTATCACATCACGAAACGACCTGACAACGACAACTTTTCTCTCTCGTCGCAACGAACGCTCACCCTTTGTGTGTGACCCTCCTCCGCAGAAAGAAAGAATAAAAGAAAGATGGCCACGCAACGCAAAACCGCCGTCGTGATTCGGGGGCAAAAGACTCAGCTCCCGAACCTCTCCATCTCCAACCTCGCCGCGAAGAAGCAAGAAGAACCGAAGAAAGTGAACTTTGGCGAAGTGATGAAAAAAGCGTCGCAGAAAGCATTTCGAGGCGGCGTTGCCGGGTTTGCAGCCGGGGTTATTCAAGTCGGGTCTTTCATGTGGATGCGAACGACGATGAACTACCAGTACGCCAACGGCGGGACGTTAGGGAACGCCTTGAAAACGTTGTATAAAGAAGGCGGCATTAAGAGATTTTACCGAGGTTTGCCGTACGCGATTATTCAAAATCCAATGTCCAGATTTGGCGATACCGCGGCAAACACCGGGATTTTGGCCGCGTTGGAGGCGTTTTATCCGCAAATGCCGGTGCCGGTGATGACTGGTTTCGCCTCCGCCGGCGGGGCCTCGTGGAGAATCTTCTTGACGCCGGTGGATACGTTTAAGACGACGTTGCAAGTGCAAGGTTCGGGCGCGTTGGAGTTGTTGAAGAACAAGGTGAAACAAGGTGGGGTTGGCGTGTTGTATTCCGGCGCAGCCGCGAACTTTGCCGCGAACTGGGTCGGGAACTACCCGTGGTTTGCCACGTTCAACTATTTGCAAGCGAACGTGCCGAAGATGGACGGTACGGCTGGTTTGGCCAGAAACGCGGCGATTGGCGCCACAGCTTCTATCGTATCCGATTGCGTCTCAAACTCTTTGAGAGTCGTGAAAACGGTCAAGCAAACGAACGCGGACGCGTCGTTAGGGTACGGGGACGTCGTGAAACAAATCATCGCCAAGGATGGCGTCAAGGGTTTGTTCGGGAGAGGTTTACAAACGAGAATGTTGACCAACGTGATGCAATCGATGGTGTTCTCGGTATTTTGGAAGGCGATCGAGAAGTCTTTGAACGACAGAGCCGCGGCGAAGGCGAGCGCGCAAGCGAAAGGCGGGAAGAAGAAGAAGGCGAGCTTTACGATGGCGCACGCGGATGCGTTCGGGTTGCCGCCGTTGATGAAGAGATCGATCGCGGCGAGAGATTGCGAAGCGGCGAACGGGTTAATCGTCGCGTAAGTTTTAATAATATCGAGTGAGAGTCGGATTTAATGATGATTAAGAGTAGACGGTAATATTTATTATTTATTCCATTATTAAAACAAGCGTGCGCGTAAAGCAGCAGTTTCTCTTCTTTTTTACGCCAACTTTGGCAAAGGCTCGTTGGAAAACACGTACTCGTCGCCTTTTCGGACGATCGCCACGCACTCGCTTCCAACTCTCCACGTCGCCTGCGCGATCGGCGTCGGATCGAACAAATACAAGTCCGGCCAGTTTTGTTTTATCGCCTCGGTAGCCTTCACGGCGTTGTAGTGCGGTATCGTGTGGTTGATGTGGTGCGCCACGTGCGTGCTCCCAATTCTGTGATGCAAAAAGTCGTACACCTTCCCGTACGGCCTATCGATGGTCATGAACGCCCCCTTGACTAAATTCCAATCGTTGCCTTCAAAATGCGGCACGTCCACGTCCGTGTGCTGCAACCACGTGTACAAAACCAACCAAAAGTTGGTGAACAAATACGGCGCCAGATACAAACCAAACACGGTCGCAAAGGACGTTTGCATCGCCCAGTACGCCATCGCCCCAACAGTCAAAGCCACGCCAATGTCTGAGTACCACACCTTGTTTTCCCATTTTCCCGGAAACAACGCGTGCTTACCACTCGCGCCCATTTTCGGCACAAAGTGGTTTGTTTTCCCTCGCACCGGACCGCCGCTCGCGCCCATCAACAAATACAACGGCCACCCAAACACAAACACGCCGATTAAATTCAACGCAGAAAACAACGTCTTCCCGACTGTCTTTCTCAAACCAAACGTCAAGTTCGCCTCTTCGCTGCCCATTTGCGCCGGTACGTGCGTTTCCCCTTCCGAAACGTGATTCGTCCTCGAGTGGTGCACCGCGTGGCTTCGTTGCCACGAGAAATACGGGACCAACAACAACGAGTGCAAGATGTACCCAACTGTATCTTGAATCGTTCGGTTATCCGAAAACGCACCGTGTCCGCACTCGTGCGCGGCAACCCAACACCCAGTCGCCGCAGTCCCAGCCACGTACGCGTACGCGATCCACGCCGGCAAATAATACACGGTAAACGGCAACGTCGCCCACGCCGCCACGCCGACTGCGAACGTTATCGCCGTCGAAATCCCCGCGTACATCAACGACTTCCCCGTATCTTTCTCAAAACATTCTTTCGGTATCTTCGCTAACACTTGCGCCATGGAAGGAAACTCCTTTCCTTTCGCGTTCAACGCTCGGCCCTGTAAACCAGAGAACAACTGCGTCTGTTTAGAACCGTCGTACAAATCCGCGTGTTGGACGTATTCTTCTTCCAACGTTTTTGATGCCGCTACTGCTGATGACGACGACGATACCGTCGTCGTAAACACCCTCCTCGCGCCTCCTCGAACGAAAGCATTCTTCGGAAACTGCGTCGTTGTTTTTCTCACGCAACAACATCTCTGACGCGTCGTGACTGTGGACGCAATCGACGTCAGCGCGTTCATATCTTCTTTTGCTCGCTCTCAACGCGCGACACCGTTCCTCAAATCCTTAACAAAGAAGAAGAAGAAGAAGAC
>Ga0209309_10005227_pt1 | contig 10397 bp, 7 predicted proteins | sample COGITO_mtgs_1204_2_FD_184807 | JGI IMG/M metagenome (GOLD analysis project Ga0209309, IMG submission 184807) | Pelagic marine microbial communities from North Sea - COGITO_mtgs_120412 (SPAdes) (version 2) | ecosystem: Environmental > Aquatic > Marine > Epipelagic ...
AGCCCGATCGCCGACGTGTTTGTGGTGTGGGCCAAAACCGACGACGGCAAGATTCGCGGCTTCATTCTGGAGGCGGGCATGGAGGGTCTGTCGGCGCCCAAAATCGAGGGCAAGCTGGCCCTGCGCGCGTCGATTACCGGCGAGATCGTAATGGACGAGGTCTTCGTCAGCGAAGACCAGTTGTTGCCTAATGTGCAGGGCCTCAAGGGGCCTTTCGGCTGTCTCAATAATGCCCGCTACGGCATTGCCTGGGGCGCACTGGGGGCAGCAGAAGCCTGCTGGTTTACCGCGCGCAATTACACCATGGAACGCAAACAGTTTGACCGCCCTCTGGCAGCCAACCAACTGGTGCAGCTCAAACTTGCCGATATGCAGACCGAAATCAGCCTCGCCCTGCAGGGCTGCCTGCGCGCCGGTCAGTTGATGGATGCCGGTGACATCGCTCCGGAACTGATCTCCCTCATCAAGCGCAATTCCTGTGGCAAATCGCTGCATATCGCCCGCCAGGCGCGCGATATGCTCGGTGGCAACGGAGTGTCAGATGAGTACCCGGTAATGCGACATATGGTGAACCTCGAAGTGGTGAACACCTATGAAGGCACTCACGATGTGCACGCTCTTATTCTGGGTCGTACCCAGACTGATATCCCGGCGTTCTGAGTATGGGGACCCTGTCGAAGTTGCGAGTGCTGGATTTGTCGCGGGTGTTGGCCGGGCCCTGGGCCAGCCAGATGCTGGCCGACCTCGGTGCCGAGGTGATCAAGATCGAACGGCCCGGCAGTGGTGACGATACCCGCGGCTGGGGCCCGCCGTATATGAAAGATTCCAGCGGGGCTGAAACCAGCGAGTCGGCGTACTTTCTGTGCACCAATCGCGGCAAGCAATCGGTTTGCGTAGACATGAAAACGTCTGAGGGGCAGACCGTGCTGCGTCAGTTGGCGGGCGAGTGCGACGTGGTGATCGAAAACTTCAAGGTGGGGGACGCCGCGCGCTATGGCCTGGATTACGCCACCCTGGCCGCTAGACATCCGCGCCTGGTGTACTGCTCGATTACCGGCTTCGGGCAGACCGGGCCGTTACAAGCACGACCCGGCTACGATTTTCTGGTGCAGGCCATGGGTGGCCTGATGAGTGTGACCGGGACGCCGGATGGCGAGCCTCAGAAAGTGGGGGTCGCCCTGACCGATATTATGACTGGACTCTACGCCACCATCGGCATTCTGGCCGCACTGGCAGAGCGCGAGCAGTCCGGACTGGGGCAGAGCGTCGATCTGGCCCTGCTGGATGTCACAGCAGCCACCCTCGCCAATCAGGCCAGCAATTACCTCGTGGGTGGTTTGAATCCCACCCGGCTGGGCAACGCCCACCCGAACATTGTGCCTTACCAGAGCTTTGTGGCGCGGGATGGTCACTTGATCGTGGCGGTGGGCAACGATGCGCAGTTTCGCCGTTTTGTCATCGCGCTGCAGCGTCCGGAACTGGCAGAGGATGTGCGCTTTGCCAGCAATCGCGATCGCGTCAGGCACCGTGAGCAGCTGATTCCCCTGTTGCAGGCGGCCCTGCTGGAGCGGGACAAAAGCGAGTGGCTGCGGATTCTGGAGCAGGCCCAGGTGCCGGCGGGGCCGATCAACTCGGTGGCGGAAGTGTTTGAAGAGCCCCAGATTCTGGCCCGGGGGATGCGGGTCAGGGTACCGCACCCGGACAATGCCGAACTGGAGTTGGTGGGCAACCCGATCAAGCTGTCACGCACGCCGGTTGAGTACCGCCGTCCGCCGCCCAAACTGGGGGAGCACACCGCTTCGGTGCTGGAGAATCTGTTGCAGGGGCACTAGCTAGAAGCGGTAATTCACAGAGACACCGGCCAGCCAGGCTTTGGTCTTGGTGGTGCCGCCGTCGAAATAGGTAGGCACCGGCACTTCGACGTACTCCCTGATCGTTTCATTGTCCCCCCAGATGTAGGCCAGACTGGCGTCGACGCTCAGGTTGTCTTGGAACTGGTAGCTGGCGCCGGCGGTGAGCCACTGGCGATCGGTGTCGGGGATAGACAGGGTGCGCCAGGTGACGTCGCGCCCCGCTTCTTCACTCGCCTCAGGGTTCGAGCCATCGCGAGCGGCGCCTTCATCGTAAGCGTAGCCGGCGCGCAGGGTGAGTTCTTCGGACCAGTAATATTCGCCGCCCACGCTGTAGCGCCAGCCACTGGCGAAGTTTTCTTCCTTGAGTAGCAAGGGGTTATAGGGCTCGTCTGCGGTGCCCAGTTTCTGGCCCGGTATGTAGGCCTCCAGAGCCTGGAAGTCGCTCCAGTCGGTCCACATAGCTCCCAGCGTTAGTCCCCACTGGGATGACAGGCGGTGGTACACGCCCAGTTCTACCGTGTCGGGCAGGTTAGCGGTGAGTTCACCACTCTCGCCGGCCAGTATGCCGCCATTGACGACATCGGGCAGCAGGTCGGAGTCCACATCGCCTTCCAGTTCCGGGTCCATTTCCGAGTGATAGGAGAGGCCGACACGGGTGTCGGGGCCGGGTTGCCACAGCGCGCCTATGCTCCAGCCCAATTCCCAGGCATCGCCTTCAAGGTCCAGCACGGTCAGGCCAGATAGCGCGGGCGCAAGAGCCAGATCCTCTGGAATCGTCGATTCGATATTGCCCTTGGCGTAGAGCACTTTCAACGCTGCGCCGACGGTGAAGCTGTCGTTGATCCGCAAGGCCACAGAGGGCGCCAGGTTGACGCTCAGCAGGCGAGTCCGGTTGGCCATGTGGGTGGTCAGGAAATCGTCTTCGAAATCGGTTTCCAGACCGAAGTTGCTGTACATCGACAGGCCCGCCGACCAGCGGTCGTCGATGGGCAGCGCGAAATAGGCGTTGGGAATCCAGGCGCTGGTGGCGTAATCGTCGGCTTCATCGTGCAGGGTTATGGGGGCGTTGCCCGGCACGATCAGGGATACATCACCCTCTGCATCGATTTCGGGATCGACGTAAATCAACCCCAGCGACAGCTCCGGACGGTCGAACAAAGCAGAACCGGCGGGGTTGCGAGCCAGGATAGCGGCGTTGTCACCCACGGTGTTTTCAGCGGCGAAAGCGCGGCCCAGGCCGGTGGCGCTGGTTTCCTGCAGATAGAAGCCGGCGGCCTGTGTACCGCTGGAGAGCGTGGTGGTGGCGATCGCGATGGCGAGTGTCGAGCGATACAAGCGAGCATAGGACATAAATGAACCTGCCTTTAGTTGTGTGCGGATCCAGCAGCATGCCGTGATGCCGAAAGACCCAGCTGTTAGTAGATGACCGCGATAGTGTGACTAGGTTCCAGACAATAGGGGACCAGCAGCCGGATCGGGTGACCCTGAGCGGTGAAAAATCGGGCGCTTTTATACAGGTCGGGGGCAGAAAATACCAGTCTTCTGCGCGCGCGTTGGGAGCTGATCGCAGTGTTCGCTGGTGGAGGCGGGCTCGATTGCGCAATAATCAGGGGCATCGCGCAACGCTCCGGACCCGAATTGAGACAGAGGAAGTCCTATGAAACTCTTGAAGCCCCTTTTTATTGTCCTGGTGGTGCTGGGGGCTGCGATTACCACCGCGCTGGTATTTGGCTGGCAACCCGAGCCTTTCGAAAAGGGCACTGCGAGCGCCGCACAGTTGCAGCCCGGCCCGCTGGAAGTGCGGTCGTATGATGTCGTCTTTGAAGATACCTCCAGGGCCACGGCAGCTAACGGCGAGTACGCGGAGACCGCCAGTCGCGTACTGGACAGTACCGTGTGGCATCCCGCCACCGGCAATACGGGTCCCTATCCGCTGCTCGTTTACAGCCACGGCTTTTCGTCGTCTCGCGAAGGCGGCAACTACCTGGCCCGGCACATGGCGAGCCTTGGGTATGTGGTGGTTGCGATGGACTTCCCCCTCACCAATATGAACACCCCGGGAGGCCCTAACGTGCGCGATGTGGTCAATCAGCCCGGTGACGTGCGCTTTGTCATCGATCAGCTACTGGCGCTTTCTGCCACGCCGGGAGAGGCTGTCGAAGGCCTGGTGGATGCGTCGCGCATTGGCGTTTTTGGATTGTCGCTGGGGGGCATGACCACCGAGTTGGTCAGTTTTCACCCGGACATGCGCGACCCGCGAATTGGGGCGGCCCTGTCTATCGCCGGCCCCACTTTTATGATGGCCCCGGCCTTTTTTGCACACGTGCCAGACCTGCCATTTTTGATGTTGGCCGGGGATATCGATGCTCTGGTTCCCTATCGGGCCAACGCCGCGCCCATTCCGGGCAAGATGCCCGGGGCGGAGCTGGTAACGGTTGCTGGCGCCTCCCACACGGGCTTTGCCGGGCCTGCCGCGATGCTGCGCTGGATGCACAATCCCGATGCTCTGGGCTGTTACCTGGTGACCCGGCGCATCGGCGACGCGATGGCGACACCCTGGTACGACCTCTTCGGCAGCGAAGCGTTGGGCATCGATGCTTCGGCAGACAGTGAGCTGTGCACCGTGGATCCGCTGCCGCCAGCGATGAATGTGCTGCGTCAGCACATGATCTCCCAGGTGGTAGTCAGTGCCTTTTTTCAGCGGGAATTTTCACAGCGCCCCGACGAGCGACAGGCCGCAGCAAAATATTTGCGTGACCAGAGCGCGCGGGAGTTGCCTGAAGTCGACTACAGGGTGAGTCGCCGCTAACGCACGATAGTGACCGGGTGCACTGCTGCCAGGCGTCCGGTGGGGTTGAGTTTGCGCGCATCGGCCGTCATTGCGGCCAGGGCGGCTTGCCGGTTTGCCGGGGAGGGATGGGTGCTGAGAAACTCCGCCGGGCGACCGCCGCCGCCAACCTCGGCCATTTTTTGCCACAGAGTGACTGCAGCATCGGGGTCATAGCCGGCCCGCGTGGCCAGTTCCAGGCCGATTTGATCCGCCTCGGACTCGGCAGTGCGACTGTTGGGTAACTCCAGTGCGACCTTGGCCGCCAGCGCCGCGCCTCCCAACGCCAGAGCGCTTTGGTCTGAAGCGACGCCCACAGCGACCACCCCCAGGTTGGTTGCCATGGCGCGCGACATACGCTCGGCGGTGTGGTTGGCCAGGGCGTGGGAAATTTCGTGGCCCATGATCTGGGCGAATTCGTCGTCGGTCAGCTTGAGTTGCTGGAACAGTCCGGTGTAGACCGCCATACGGCCACCTGCCATGCACCAGGCGTTTACGGTTTCATCATCATCGACGATAGCGACGCTCCATTCCCAGCTTTGGGTCTGGGGGTACAGCGCCACGGCCTCTGACACCAGTCGGCCGGTAATGGTTGCCACCCGATCCGCCGTTTTGGGGTCGTCGATCAACAGATCGTTTTGGTCGAAGTCACTGACGGTGCTGAGGTAGGCTTTCTTTGACTCCAGAATTGCGGATTCGGGCGACACCAGCATGAACTGTTTGCGTCCGGTAGGGCTGGTGGCACAGGCGCTGATCAGGCTGATCAACAGTGCGGCGAGCAACGCTTTTTTCATGGCAAAACCTCATTGTTCGTTTTATGGCAGAGCATTGGATTACAGAGTCTAACCCAATTGATGCCTGAGGCTTAGAGGGGGAGACGGTATCGGGGTTCCCGCCACGGTTGCAGTTTACGCGGTGACGACGCTCTTCCCGCCTGAAACCGGCGGGAAGAGTGCTTGGGCCAGGGTGTCGCCTAGAACGGCAGGCCCTGATCGATGTCGTGGCCGCGATCCTCGGGCTTGTCCATCCCCTGGGTGTGGAGAATGCCGTTGAGCGCTTGCTGCGTTGCCTCTGCTTCGTCCGGGTTCTGGTAAAACTGCCCGTACCACTGGCGGCCGTTTTTGAACGGGCCATCGGATTTCAGTTGCATGATTTTCAGCGCCGGGCGCTTGTTTTTCCAGATATTGAAATCCGCACCGAAAGCCTCCAGAGCGCCGGCCTGGGCCTGTTTGGCCGCTGCACGATCGTCGTCGCTGGCAGTCTCGGCAGTGCCGCGATAGAGACAGGCGTGCCAGCACTTCACTTTGCCGTCATCCACTGGCGTGTTGGCGATCAGTTCGTAAATCAGGGTCTCGCCGAACACCTGCTTGGACAGCAGTAGTCCGGGTCCAGTGTACCAGGTGGTGGTATACAGGTAGCAGTTGTAGAGCTGCATCGGCCCGCCCTGGCGCTGGATGTACACATGATCCTTGAACTCGTTTTCGAAATACTCGCTGGGCGCGCCATGAGTGGGGCCGAGATGCCGCACGTCGGCCATATTGTCGAGGATCTCCTGGGGGTGGATTTCCAGTTCACCCAAATGATCGAGCTCCCATTGCACCCACTGGGGGTCGTCCCACTCCGGCAGGAACGGCGCTTCGTAGTCGGGTTCGCGACCGTCGGGATCGTACCAGGCCATGATGCAGCCCATATTGTCCACCACCGGGTAGGAGCGAATAGCGGCAGACTTGGGACAGGGGCCGTCGTGGTAGGGGATGTCATCGACTTCACCGGCGGCGTTGTAGCGCCAGCCGTGGTAGGGGCAGCGGATGGAATCGCCCTCGATCTGGTCACCGTTTTTCACGATCATTGCGCTGTTGCTGTCAGTGAGGTGGGTGCCCATGTGCGAGCAGTAGGCGTCCAGCATCACCGGCTTGCCACTCTCACCCCGATAAAGGGCGAGATCCTGGCCGAAAAAGCGCACGGCCAGTGGCCCCTGATCCAGTTCCTTGCTCTCAGCGACGATGAACCAGCCTCTGGGGTAAGTATTGGGCCCCAGTCCGTAATCAGCTGCAGTTGCCATATGAAAGTACCTCCAATGCGATGAGCAAGCAGTATAGACAAGAGCTTGCCTTAAAAATCACCCCGGTTGGCGTAACTGGGGGATTCTGTCGCAAACGGCATAAATATTTGGCTTGAATCGGGTCGTTTGTTGAATGACAATGCTTCTCAGTTAGGTTTGCATTTATGTCGGCATGGCCGGCTATCGATAGTTTGAGGGGGAAACCATGTTGATTCGCATCGGGGGTTCGCGTCTGCCTGCGGTACTGGCGGCGCTAGTGGCAAGTGCTGCCGTACCGGCCCAGGACGCCCAACACGCCCGGATCGAGGAGGTCATTGTCAGCGGCAGTCTGTCGCGCTACTCGGCACTGAAATCCGACACACCGATCATGGAGACGGCCCGCTCGGTGTCGATCGAGACGCTGGACCAGATTCTCGACAAGGGCGCCCTGGTGCTGGATGACACCTTCACCTACAGCGCTGGTGTCACCGGGGAAACCTACGGCTTCGCCACGCGGGTCGATTCAGTGAAGGTGCGCGGCCTGACTGTGCCGCAGTATCAGGACAGACTGCAATCCCTGTTCGGCAACTACAACAATGCCCGGCCTGAGATATACACCCTGGAGCAGGTTGAAATCCTCAAGGGGCCGGCTTCGGTGTTGTACGGAAAAGGTTCCCCCGGGGGCCTCGTGAATGTGGTGAGCAAGTTGCCGAGACAGGAGTCTGCCACCGAGATCGTCGCCGAGTACGGCAATTACGACCGCAAGCAATTGGCGCTCGATACCACTGGGACGCTGGACGGCGATGGTCGCTGGCTGTATCGCCTGGTCGGTGTCTACCGCGATACCGATACCCAGGTTGATTACGTGGGAAACAATGCTGTGGTGTTTGCGCCCTCAGTCACTTTTCGCCCCACCGACCGTACCAATCTGACCATGTTGTTTAACTATACGGACACCGAAGGCGATACCGCGGCACAGTTCCTGCCACTGTACGGCACATTGTTCGACGCGCCCAACGGCAAAAAGATCGACAGCAGCTTTTACGCTGGCGAGGAAGACTTTAACAAGTTTGACACCCGGGCCACTTCCCTCACCCTGTTGGCTGACCATCAGTTCAACGATGTCTGGGCGCTGGAAGTTACCGCCCGCTATACCGATGCGAGTGCTGACTACCAGCAGGCCTGGACGTCTTTCATTGGCGGCGATCGCTTCATCCGCAATGCCGACGGTTCGTTGTACCAGGATGGCACTGTGCCGCGCACTTTCTATCGCCAGGACAGTACCTCGGAGCAGGCCGCGATCGATACCCGCCTGCGCGCCAGTTTTGATACCGGTGGCCTGGGTCATGACCTGCTGCTGGGCCTGCAGTATCAGGAGGTCACCACCGGTGGTGCGGGCTACTACGATTTTGCCACCAGCGGCCCGGATAGTGCGTTCGGCGACCGCTACTGGATCAACCTGTTCAATCCCGTGTATGGCAACGTGCCGCCCGATGAGTACTTCGATGCCCTGTATGCTGAGGGACCGGATACCGACAGCCTGGACCAGGGTATCTACATCAATGACCAGATCAGTGTTGAGGCCTGGCGTATCACACTGGGCTTGCGCTATGACGAAACCCGTTCAGAAACCGAGGGCGCCAGGGAGCAGAAAGACGATGCGGTCAGCGGTGCCGCCGGCGTGCTGTATCAGTTTGAGAATGGCCTGTCGCCCTATGCCAGCTACGCGCAATCTTTCGAACCGGTAATCGGCGACAACGGCAACGGCCAGCCGCTGAAACCGCAGGAAGGCGAACAGCTCGAGTTCGGCATCAAGTACGAGCCGCTCAGCTTCCCGGCGATCGTGACTCTGGCCTGGTTTGATCTGGAGCAAAGTAACCTGAGTGACCCCAGCGCGCTGCCCGGCACGGTACAACAGCAAAGTGGTGTCGCGGACGTGGCCGGGGTGGAGTTTGAGCTTCAGGCGCAACTGGGCGATGTCAGCGTGGAGTTCAATGCCAGCCACATCCTGGTCGAGACCGAGGAAGAGGCGCAGGCCCTGATCGAAGCCCTGGACGGCGGTGCCGACTTCGCCGAACTGGCGCAGGAGAAGTCCACTGGCCCGTCCGGTCCCAACGGCGGTCAGCTGGGCTGGTTCGGCCCCGGCATGATGGTTCCGGAATTCGAAAACGCCGTCGCCGGAATGGAACCGGGTGAAGTTTCAGCTCCGGTGCAGACGCAGTTCGGCTGGCATGTCATCAAGCTGAACGAGACCCGCGATCAGGATATCCCCGAGTTGGACGAGGTCAGAGCCGAACTTGAAGCAATGGTCCGCAATGCCGCCGTGGAGGCCGAAGTGGATCGCCTGACCGGCGAAGCCGATATCAGCCGGACCGAAGTCGAGGTCGATCCTGCACTGATCCGCCAGACTGATCTGCTGGAGGAATAGCTCGATGGGCAAAGACGGGAAAAAGAAGGCTTCCAATACGGCGAAGGGTCCGAAAAAAAAGGACCTGATCGCCCGGATCGCCCAGCTGGAGGCGCAGGTGAATGGTCCCAAGGGACCGCTGACCTCGCCCCTGGCGCCCGAATTTCCCGAATTGCCCGCCATTGATGGCGTCCGCTTTGCCACGGCACAGGCGGGCGTCAAATACAAGAACCGCACCGACGTGATGCTGGCCGAAATCGCCGCCGGATCGTCGGTCGCGGGCGTCTTCACCACGTCGGCCACGAGATCGGCCGCCGTGCGCGACTGTCAGGACAAGTTGAAGAGAAAGGCCGCGTCCGGCGGTTGGGCGATTCTGGTGAATTCGGGCAATTCCAATGCCTTCACCGGGGCGGCGGGCGATCAGTCGGTTCAGGCCATCAGCACCGGGGTCAGTCATGCGCTTGGCCTGCCGGCGTCGCGGGTGTTGACCGCTTCGACCGGCGTGATCGGCCAACCTTTGCCGCACGACCGGATCACAGCGGTGCTGGACAAGCTGGCGACCAGGCTGGACGCAGGCGCGATGGGCACGGCGGCCCGCGCGATCATGACGACGGATACCTTCCCCAAAGGATCGAGCCGCACGGTCGATGTCGGCGGCAAGACCGTGACCATCGCCGGTATCGCCAAGGGGTCGGGCATGATCGCCCCCGACATGGCGACGATGCTGGCCTATGTTTTCACCGACGCCGCCGTGCAGGACCGCGCCTTGCAGACCATGCTGTCGGACCTGACGAAACAGACGTTCAATGCCGTGACGGTGGACAGCGATACATCTACATCTGACACATTGATATTGGTGGCCACCGGCCACGCCGGGAACGAGCCGATCACCTCGGCGCGGACCAGGGCGGGGCGCGACTTCAAGGAGGCGCTGCATCAGGTGCTGCACGATCTGGCGTTGCAACTTGTCAAGGACGGCGAGGGCGCGACCAAACTGGTCGAAGTCCGCGTGAAGGGTGCCGCCAATGCATTGGATGCCCGTCGCGTCGCCTCGGCCATCGCCAATTCGCCACTGGTGAAGACCGCCATCGCGGGCGAGGACCCGAACTGGGGCCGCGTCGTCATGGCCGTCGGCAAGTCCGGCGCGCAGGCCGACCGCGACAAGCTGCGCATCAGTTTCGGTGATATTCTGGTCGCCGAGAACGGGCAGGTCAGCCCCGGTTACACCGAAGATGCGGGCGCGGAATATATGAAACGCGACCGTATCCT
>Ga0209309_10005228_pt1 | contig 10396 bp, 7 predicted proteins | sample COGITO_mtgs_1204_2_FD_184807 | JGI IMG/M metagenome (GOLD analysis project Ga0209309, IMG submission 184807) | Pelagic marine microbial communities from North Sea - COGITO_mtgs_120412 (SPAdes) (version 2) | ecosystem: Environmental > Aquatic > Marine > Epipelagic ...
ATTTAAAAAGAGGATTATATTGATGTTTTATGATTTAGCTCGCCGTTTTATGTTTACCCGTGATGCGGAGTGGGCGCATGAGTTTGCACTTAATAATCTTCGTCGTTTTGCTAATACGCCTCTAAATCTAGCTTGGTCACAAAGTGTTTCAGATAAACCCGTAAACTTTTTAGGTCTTGAATTTAAAAATCCAGTAGGGCTTGCTGCTGGTCTTGATAAAGATGCAGAATGTATTGATGCTTTTAGCCAAATGGGATTTGGTTTTATCGAAGTAGGCACAGTTACGCCTCGTCCCCAAGAGGGCAATGAGAAACCGCGTATTTTTAGATTACCAGAATCAAACGCTATTATTAACCGTATGGGTTTTAATAACAAAGGCGTTGATAATTTAGTCAAAAATGTAAAAGCAGCAAAGTACAGTGGCATACTCGGTATCAATATTGGTAAAAATAAAGATACACCTAATGAGCAAGGTAAAGATGACTACATTCATTGTATGCGTAAAGTATTTGAGCATGCTTCATACATTACGGTAAATATTTCATCCCCAAATACCCCAGGACTTCGTGATTTACAATATGGTGCTGCACTTGATGACTTATTGCAAAGTCTTAAAAATGAACAGTTAGATTTAATTGCAAAGCATAGTAAGCAAGTACCTATGCTTGTAAAAATTGCACCGGATCTCGATCAAATACAAATACAGCAAGTAAGTGAGTCACTTTTAAATAATAAAATTGATGGTGTAATTGCTACAAATACAACGCTTGAACGTGCTGCAGTCATGGGGCAGCAATATGCAGAAGAGGCGGGCGGTTTATCAGGTTACCCTGTTAGAATGCGCTCTACAGAGGTGGTAAGTGAACTAAAGCGCTTAACAAAAGGTAACTTACCAATCATCGGAGTTGGCGGTATTGATGATGCTTCATCTGCAAAAGAAAAGTTAGATGCAGGCGCAAATTTAGTTCAGGTTTATACTGGGTTCATCTACAAAGGTCCACAATTGGTAAAGTCGATCGTTAACGGCTTATAAGGATCAGTTATCTAAGCTTTTGATCGTTAGCTAAATGTTCTAAGCAAACATTTTAAAAGTGGTCAAAAGCGGTTATACTGTGAGCAATAATTATCCAACATACCCAAGGAGGAGTAAATGTTACAAGCATCAAAGCAATGGCAGTGGATTGCTTGTCCTGATAAAAACCGTTTGTTACTTGATTTAAATGACGACATGCAATTATGTACGCCTTATAAATTAAGACAACTCACCGATTCTGTTTTTAAAAATCCACGTTTTAGCCTAGAAGATGCTGCATTTTATGAGCAAGTTTATAATTATCTAGATGGGTTTGAATTGTGGTCTGCGGCTCAAATTTGTCAAATATCATTAAATGCGACTGCTGTTAAATACCACTTAAAACCCGTTTTAGCAAAAAGTTGGTTTTTTGAAGAATACACCGGTACAGAGCCAAGTGTAGAGGCAATAGTTAAATTAACATCTAAAGCGCAGTCAGGTGATTTTTTAATTGTAGAGCATTGTCCTGATGCATCTATTTGTTTGAATTTAAGTGAAACCTTTAAATTAGACGAAAACTTATCTTTAGCGCAATTTGAAGTAATCCGTATTCTGAATAATCGAGTACACCCCATCCTAAATCAGCAATATCAAAGTCAAACCGCCTAACCAAATTTAAGTCTTAAGCGTGTCTTTATGGCGTGTTTGTCGCCCAACCTATGTTATAATCCTGCGCAATTAGCTATTAAGGGTTATTACTTTGCAATTTATCGCACTTACTTCTATCGGAATCGAAAATTTATTGGTTGATGAACTAACAGAACTTGGCGCAACCGTGTCTAAGCAAACTGTTGGTTCTGTTTGTTTTGAGGCTGACTCATTACTGGCGCAAAAGGTTTGTTTATCAACTCGTTTTGCAACGCGTGTGCTTATGCTTATTGAAGAAAAAGAAGGCGTAGATGACAAAAATAGCCTGTATAATTTTGCGCGCTCGCAACCTTGGCAAGAATGGTTTGGACCTACGCAAACATTCGCTGTTGACTTCAACGGTACCAATGACTCATTAAAAAACACGCAATTTTCGGGTCTTGTAATCAAAGATGCGATTGTTGATTATTTTAATGATTTATACGAGCAACGCCCTAACGTTGATAAGCAAGATGCGAACGTGCGCGTAGTTGCACGATTAAATCGTTACGGCGTATCGATGTATATTGACTATTCAGGTCCTCGTTTGTCAGAACGCGGTTACCGCCAAGGCCAAGGTAAAGCGCCAATTAAAGAGCATTTAGCTGCTGCATTAATTAAGCGAAGTGGCTGGCTTGAAAATGTAAAACAGCCTTTATTCGATCCATGTTGTGGTGCGGGTACTATTTTGATAGAAGCTGCGGGTATGGCGCGAAACGAAGCACCAGGATTATTCCGTGAAGGTTTTGCTTTTGAGCGTTTACCAAGTTTTAGAGCCGCTAAGTTTAAAGAGCTTAAAGAAGAGTTACTCGCTAATATTACTGATCCTAAATTGTGGTTAATTGGCCACGATTACGATGAACAAGTATTAAGTACAGCAATTGATAATGCTAAACGAGCCGAGCTTGACGACGTGATTAAGTTTAAGCAAAGTGATGCAACTAAACTTACAGCTGTTGCAAAATTACCGGGTGTTGTAATTTCAAACTTACCATATGGTGAGCGTATTGGCTCTATGGCTGAGCTTGTTGATTTACACCGTAATTTAGGCGTTGGCTTTAAAAAGCACTTTAATCACTGGAAACTTGCCTTACTTGGTATGGACGAGAGCTTATTTAAACTTTTAAAACTTGTGCGCCTTAAGCGTTATAAATTTAAGAATGGCCCGCTTGATGTAGAACTTAACTTATATCAATTAGATGATAAGCAAGTAAGTTTGACCACAGATGATAAAAAAGCACTTAATTTTGAAGGCTCAACGTCATTTGCAAATCGATTGAAAAAGAATAAGCAAGGCTTAAAAAACTGGCTTAAACAAAATAAAATAGATGCTTATCGCGTCTATGAAGCGGATATCCCTGAATACAATGTTGCTGTAGATATTTATGGGGACTCTGCTGTAATTTTTGAATATGCAGCGCCTAAAGAAATTGATGAAAAAACATCAGAAAAGCGTCTGCAAGACGTAATAAGTTTAACGGCTCAACAGCTTGAAATTTCACCTGAAAACATTGCTGTAAAAGTACGTAAAAAGCAGAAGGGCGAAGATCAATACACCGCTATGTCTAAACAAAACCGTACTATGGTTGTTGAAGAGTTCGGTGCTAAGTTTAAAGTTAATTTATTTGACTACTTAGACACAGGCTTGTTTTTAGACCACCGCTTAATGCGTCGTTATATTCAGGAAAATGCTAAAGATAAACGTTTCTTAAACCTTTTTGCATACACAGGTACAGCTTCTGTACATGCTGCTCTTGGTGGTGCTAAAGCCATTACTACAGTTGATTTATCAAAGACCTACTTAAAATGGGGCCAAGATAACTTTGATTTAAATGGTATTAGTAATACACGATACCGCTTTGAACAAGCAGATTGTTTAAAATGGTTAGAGCACGCAACAGCGCAATACGATTTGATATTTTTAGATCCTCCAACTTTTTCAAACTCAAAACGTATGAAAGATGCATTTGATGTTCAGAGCGATCATATTAAATTATTAACGTGGGTAAAAAAGATTTTAAGCCCATCGGGTACGTTGATTTTCTCTAATAACAAACGTGGCTTTGTTATAGATGAAGTTGGTCTGATTGGTTTAGGTTTAAAAGCCGTTAATATTTCAGATAAAACGTTATCACCAGACTTTAAACGTAATAAAAAAATCCATAATAGCTGGCTAATCACACATGGCTAATTGGGTTTTATACCACACTGATGGTTGCCACTTGTGCGAGCAAGCTGAGCAACTTATCACTGAGGTACTTTGTGATACTAGCGAGTTATTACTAATCGATATTATGACTGATGAGCAGCTTATAGCTGAGTATCAAATTACTATTCCTGTATTAAAAAGTGAAAAAGGCGAGCAATTATTTTGGCCTTTTACTTTAAACTCTGTGCGCGAATTTTTAGCACAAGCAGAATAAGAGCAAATAAGAACTATGGATTTAATTAGAATTTTAAAAGCACAACTTGCTTTTGGTACACATGCTTTGCTTAACAAAGCAGATGCCGTTATAGAAAGTGGCGAAAGAGTGTGTGTTGTTGGTAGAAATGGCGCAGGTAAATCAACTTTATTAAAAGTACTTGATGGACAAGTTGTTTTAGATGATGGCGAAATAAATCAGCTAGGTGGCATTCGAATTTCTCGCTTAGAGCAAGATCCACCAAAAGGTGCAAGCGGCACCGTATTTGATTACGTTGCACAAGGTATGCCTGAGATTGCAAACTTACTAATTGATTTTCATCATGTTAGTAACGAGCTTCAAACAGAGTGTAACGATAAGTTATTAAATAAACTTGAACGTTTATCAAATCAACTAGAAGCAGCTGATGGCTGGCGCTTTGATAGCCGCATTCAATTAGTTTTGACACAATTAGAACTAACCCCAGAAGCTAAACTTGAGTCTCTTTCTGGTGGTTGGTTACGTAAAGTGGCACTTGCACGTGCACTTGTAAGTGAGCCTGATTTATTATTACTAGATGAGCCAACAAACCATTTAGACATGGCAAGTGTAATGTGGCTTGAACAGTTTTTAAAAGAATTTAAAGGCGGTATTGTATTTATCTCGCATGACCGTGCGTTTATTCGTGCTGTTGCTACGCGTATTTTAGATTTAGACCGTGGTAAGCTTATTTCGTACCCAGGCGATTACGCTACTTATTTAGAACAAAAAGCGCATGATCTGAAAGTTGAAGAAGCTCAAAATGCATTGTTTGATAAACGCTTAGCCGAAGAAGAAACGTGGATTCGACAAGGTGTTAAAGCACGTAGAACGCGTAACGAAGGTAGAGTTCGTGAGTTAAAGCAGCTTCGTACCGAGCGCAAACAACGTGTTGACCAAGTTGGTAAAACTGATTTCAATATTGAAACAGCAGACCGCTCTGGCAAGTTAGTATTTGAAGCTCAACATCTTTGTCATGCATTTAAAGACAAAGTTATTGCTGATGATTTTTCTACACTTGTAATGCGCGGTGATAGAATCGGCTTAGTAGGCCCAAATGGTATTGGTAAAACAACACTATTAAAGCTAATGTTTGGTGATTTAGAACCAGATAGCGGTATAACTAAGCAAGGTGTTAATTTAGAATTTGCTTACTTTGACCAATATCGTGAAAAGCTTGATGAAGAAGCAACAGTTCAAGATAACGTCGCCGAAGGTAAACAAGAAGTGATGATGGGCGGCCGCTCACGTCATGTTTTAGGTTATTTGCAAGACTTTTTATTCCCGCCAGCACGTGCTCGAACCCCTGTTAAAGCACTCTCTGGTGGTGAAAAAAACAGATTACTATTAGCTAAATTGTTTTTAAAACCGTCTAATATACTTGTTCTCGATGAGCCAACAAATGACTTAGACATTGAAACGTTAGAGTTACTAGAGGACATCATTAATCAATACCAAGGTACAGTGCTGATTGTAAGCCATGACCGTGAATTTATTGATAATACATGTTCAAGTGTATGGGCGTTTGAAGGTAACGGTAAAGTTACAGATATTGTAGGTGGTTATAGCGACTATGAGGCTTACGTTAACTACTTAGCTGAACAAGAAAAAAAAACTCAGCAACAACCAGTAAAAAAAGTTGAAAAAGTGGTCGCTCCAGTTGCCAAGCCAGCAGCTAAGACTAATAAACTCTCTTACAAATTAAAACTTGAATTAGAGCAACTACCGAATAAAATGGAAAAACTAGAAGCTGAAATTGAAGCTCAACAAGCTGTAGTTAGTGACTCAGACTTTTTTAAACAAGAGAGTGATGTAACAACTAAAGCATTGAACCATTTGGCACAACTTGAGTCTGACCTTGAAGCTGCGCTTGAGCGCTGGGAAGAACTTGAAGAATTACAGAATCAGTAGTAAGGACTAAAATGAAATATAAATTACTCGCTGCCAGTATTTTAGCGACATTAAGCACTACAGCAACAAGTGCAACGTACCAGTTAAGTGAATTAGGGACTCTTGAAGACGCTAAATACTCTTATGTAACAGATGTAAGCGAAAGCGGGCATATTATTGGTTTTGCAAATGGTTTATACAATTTACCTATTGATATCAGCTATATTGATTTCACAGAAAATATTATTGAAAATAGCTACGACAATACAGAAGCTGCATTTGAATTAAGTGATAAAGAGATTACCTTTACACTTGATGACATTGAAAATAATGATGCTGTACTCACTAATGCTGATGCGCATACTTTCATGGTTAGTTTTTTATCTTCAATTTCTACAAATTTTGAATATCAGAAATTAAGCTCATTAGTTGGCATAAAGTACAATGACACACAAGTTACAGAGCAACCATTATTTGATGTTGAATCTGTTGATTATGATGGGTTAACACGTTCTACGACTAACCTTTTTAATGCTGTAAGTGAAGACGGCGTTACGGTTGGTTGGGGTAGCGCTCCATACGATAAAGTGTCTTTTACACCCGATGGTGATGATGAAGCAGAAACATGGTTTACTCATGAATTTATAGAGCGTGGGATTGTAATAAGCGCTGATGGCATGATCAAAGTTCCATTAGAACCAGAGTTTAATGAATACGGCGGCACAAGTCGTGCTAACGATATTGTTAAAACAAACAGTGGTTATACTGTAGTAGGTAACGTTTCAACTAGTATACCAGTTGAAATGCAAGATGATATTGATGATAGGTGTGATAATGAAGACGAACCAACATCAGTATGCATTAATTTATTGAGTTCATCGTTTGGTGTATTCAATAAGCGTGCTGTTAAGTGGGAACTTGATGAATCGTTAAATATTATTTCTGTTGAAGAGCTTGGTATGGCACTGACACCTGATGAAGGTGAAACGGAAGATGACGCATTTACGAGTACTGCTTTAGCAGTGAACAACAACGGTACAATTGTAGGTTCATCAAATACGCGTTATTACAAAAATGATGATACGATTCTTACAATGCCAGTCTATTTTAAAGACGGTGCAGTCACTGATTTTATTAATCAAGAAGACGATTGGCAGGCTGGTAAATCAATCGCTATTAATGATAATGATGTAATTACAGGTTATGCGACTAAGCGTATTGAAGGCACTCTTCGTAATAAATTCTTCTATCACGACATCGAAACAGGTAATACCGTTTTTCCAACTGATTATTTTTCAAGCTCAAGTTCTTATGGCAACGATATAAATAATCAAGGATATATTGTAGGCGAAGGGGAAGTGGGTGTTTCTGATAGCTCACGACTTAAAGAAGCCTTTATTTACAAAATTGGTGAAGATAAAATCACTAATCTAAACGATTTACTGCCTTGTTATGACACTGATGGCGAAACTGATTACGCTTATTCTATGGTTGAAGCCACAGCTATCAATGAAAATAATGAAATATTTGGAACTGCGACTAAAACAGTTGAAAAGCTCGATTCTTTAGGCGGTGTTGTAACTGATATCAATGGCGAAATTGAATATGAGAGTGTTGCAGTTGCAGTTAAATTAACGCCAATTGCTAATGGTGAAGTAGAAAACTGTACTCCAGTAGAAGCAGAGGTGTATGAGCGTAACTCTGCTAGCTTTCCTTGGTATACATTATTGCTATTACCATTAGTTGGCTTAAGACGTATATTTCGCTTTTAAAGTTTACTAATATTGATTATAAAAAACCAACTTAATAAAGTTGGTTTTTTTTCGTCTATAATATTTTATAAGATTAGGATTGCCGTGAATCTTATAATTATTATTTAGCTTTAACGCTACTAATTATTTCGCGATAACCATGCCTTCTTAACAGAACGGCGCCAAATAATATCAATACCAAAATAGCCGATAATTGATGCAATAGAAGCACATACTAATGAACCGAGTAAAAACGCAGGACCAATAGTTTCTATGCTCTCTAGAAACCAAGACCAACTAGCTTCAAATACAAAGTGTTGCTCCGGCTGATTAAGTATTAATGTACCGACTAAGTATGAGCCATAAAAAATAGGTGGCATAGTTAGAGGGTTTGTAAGCCATACTAATGCAACTGAGATAGGTAAATTAACCCTAAATAATATAGCGCCGGCTGCTGCTAAAACCATTTGAAAAGGAACAGGGATGAAAGCAAAAAATAACCCGACTGCAAATGCACCCCGAGCAGAACGTCTATTTAAATGCCAAAGATTTGCATCTTGTAAAAGGCGTCCAAATATCCTTAGTGATTTATGATGTCTAATTTTATTTGGATCAGGTAAAAATCTTTGGATCGTTTTTTTAGCCATTTAAAGCAACCATTTACATCAGTGTGGATAAGTCTTGGGTTTGTAATTGGCTGTATAGCAACCGTATTTTATTATCAAACTCTCGAATTTACAGTATTCACAATTTTCATTGTTATAGTGAGCGCTTATTTTAAGCCGTTTTTAACCGTATTGTTAGGCTTTATTTGTGCAATTTGCTTCGTTGGTATGCATTATTACGTTTTTTATAGTTTTGAAATACCAAAACAGGATGAAAAGTATGCACTTGATTCTACATTAATTGTTGAAGAGGTTATTTCTAATAAAAAACCTCAATACATTAAAGTTAAAATAGTGGCATTAGAAGAAAGTCATTTTTCAAACTTTAGAGCACCCAAAGCAATGCTCAGTGTTAATTCTGAACAATCTTTGGAAGTAGGCGATAAATTCTCAGCATTAATTCATTTAAAAATTTTTCGTAGTAATAAAAATTTTAATGTATTTGATAATGAACTTTATGCTTTTATAAGTAGAATATTATTTAAAGGTAAAGTGCTTAATAAAAATCTTAAGATTATAAATAGCGACAAACAAAGCATAATTTTAGATTATCAACACTTCGTTAAAAACACTTATACGGATACACAATTACAGTGGCTCTATTATGCATTGCTGAGCGGTGAAAAATCGTTGATGAGCTACGCTGATAAACAATTAATGCAATCTCTTGGGTTAAGTCATTTACTTGCTATATCGGGGTTACATATTGGTTTGATTTTTAGTTTTGGTTATCTATTTACTCGATTCATAGTTTTAAGAGTTAATTTATCAATTGGGCAATCATCTAACCTTACTCTTTATTACAGTTTATTCGGATTTTTAGCTGCCTTTGTTTATGTATACTTAAGTGAATTTATAGTATCGGCAACTCGAGCGCTCATTATGCTGGGATGTTATCTATTATTGTACTTTTTAGCTAAGCAGCCATTGCGTTGGCGTAGCATTTTATTTGCCTTAGTTATTGTTCTTATTGTTAACCCATTTAATTTACTCAATCCAGGTCTCTACTTTTCATTTTTAGCTGTTGCTATCATTTTTACAGTTATTAATAAATTACCAATATTAAACACTCGCATAAAAAACAAAGTTATTTCACTGTTTGTTATTCAAATAGCGTTATTTATTGGTTTATTGCCACTTTCACTCTATTTTTTTAATGGGGTAAGTATTGCGGGTTTGATAATAAACTTAATTGCTATACCGCTGCTTTCAATCATTATCTTACCTTTTTTAATTGTTTTTACATTACTGAGTATTTTCTTAGATATAAGTATTTTAATAAACCTGTTTGATACAGGCTTATATGCGCTATTTAAATTGCTTAATGAAATACCTGAATCGTTAAGGTGGATAACGACTGGCAGAATTGACTCAATATTTGTCATTTTTACTTATATTATTATGTTGATGGTTTATTTTCTTCCTTATAAATGGCTCGCTTTTATTCCAGCAATAACGCTTTTATTAAATTATTGGCTAACAGAAAAGTCTAAGTGGCAACTACATGTATTTGATGTAGGGCATGGACTTATGGCATTAATTGAAAAAGATAATCAAGTGCTTATTTATGATTTTGGCCCCAGTTATTTCAATCGCTTTAGCCGTACGCGAAGTATTTTATTGCCTTATATTAAAGCAAATAATTTAACAGTGAAAACAGCGATTCTAAGTCATGAAGATAATGATCACGCTGGAGGATTACAACATTTCATAGATGCAGGCTTTGGTGAAACATTACAACAATTTCATCCTAAAAATACACTTAATGTGTGTGAAGTCCAAAGTGTTGATTTTTCTGGATTAAAAGTACAAAGCTTTAGTACAAAAGGGTTTGGAAATGAAAATGATGATTCATGCGTTGTTAGAGTATCAGATAATACTCATAGCGTTTTACTTACCGGTGATATATCAAAAGCGCGTGAAGCATCGTTATTAGCGGATAATACATCG
>Ga0209309_10005237_pt1 | contig 10390 bp, 13 predicted proteins | sample COGITO_mtgs_1204_2_FD_184807 | JGI IMG/M metagenome (GOLD analysis project Ga0209309, IMG submission 184807) | Pelagic marine microbial communities from North Sea - COGITO_mtgs_120412 (SPAdes) (version 2) | ecosystem: Environmental > Aquatic > Marine > Epipelagic ...
CCCCGCAAACAGTGCCGCCTTAGCTCAGTTGGTAGAGCATCGCATTCGTAATGCGGGGGTCGCGTGTTCGAGTCACGCAGGCGGCACCATTTTCTTTCAAAATATTCGTTGGTGCCGAGCAAGCGGGGTTTATCCGCCTGACGGCGTTAAGCTGTGCCGGTCACGGCAGCCGCTGCGTGCGTAGCCTCAGAAAGACCAGATAGACGCGTTCGAGAGCGAACAGGATCGGCCCGAACTGTGCGATGCGTCCGAGCCAGCGGAACCGGGGCATCTCTGACCACAGCTGCGCGAAAGCCGCGGCGCCATCATGCAAACGGCCTGTTCTGTCCACGAAATGGAAACGTGCCAATGCGTCCTCGCGGGTCAGGCCGACTGGAAAATCAGCGTCAGGCGCTGTGTCGATATCGACCCACTCGATATTGGTGTCGCCGCCGCGTCGTTGGTAGAAGCCAATCTCGCGAGAACACACTGGGCACGTGCCATCATAAAATACTTTGGGCATGATGGGGTTGCGTTAAACCGCACCCCAAACATCGTCATATCGAGCCGTTCCGTCACTCTTTGGATGGTCGCGGTAGGACGCTGTCCGGGTTGAAGTGAAGAAGGTCGCCCCTGTAAGTGCGAAACCAAGCGCGAAAAGAATGTGCAGGGCGACGAGCTCGCCGTACCAGAGCCAGGCACCGGCCATTGTCGAGAAGATGGTTGTCCACATCAGGCTCAACACGACCATGATCTGAAAGCGTTGTTGCGGAGGCAGCAGGCGCAGGGGGTTGCGTTCAGAATCCATGATGGTGCGGTAAATCGATAGCATTGAAGTCTCCTTGAGTTGCTTTGTCGTTACGGGCCGGGATCGTGCCCGGATCAGGATTCATCCTATGCAGTGTTCTCAGTGGAGCGATGCGTTGGGCGCACGTCCAGGACGTCTCGGGCTGCGTAGAGAGGGGCAAATCAACCCGATCAGGAGCAAGTATTATGTTCGATTACCTTTGCCGTCTCGGCGACAAAATCTACAAGAGCCGTTCAGAGCAATCATGGAACCGAGAGAACGTCTGATTTCTCTCTGGATGACCCAATGAACGCCCGGCTTTTGCCGGGCGTTTTTTGTTCAGCACCATTGAAGTGAACAGCATGAAAATTTTGTCGTGAAAGACGTGATGTGGCTTCGTCCTCTGTAGTGGGCCGGCGCGGAAGATATCAACTGAAAATGAGAATAGGATTGCTCCGACGTGTCACACGGACTCACAACGTGTGACGGATCAGGCATGACGGGTCGCCGCATCACGACACCCGATCACTTAAGGAGGAGCGGCCTTGACGGTATCGCCAGAATTGTCGGACGAGATCTTTCCCAGAGAAACCGCCGGCACCTATATGGTCACGCGCATACCGCGGGCCTCTACGAGCACGCCGATCGATTCGGTGATTCGGTCTCTTCATGGCAACAGGTTCGAATGCGCGGACACCATATTCGTCACAGATGACGAGGGATGTCTGGAAGGGATCGTCCGGATCAACGAACTCTTTGCCAATGTGAGGGGCGCGATAGGCGACATCATGGAGCCCGAGCATGAGGCTGTTCAGGCGGGTGACGATCAGGAACAGATCGCCGTTCTGGCCATGCGTCTGAACATGATTGCCCTTCCCGTTGTGGACAAGTATCAACGACTGATCGGCGCAGTTCCGCCCGAAGCTCTGTTCAAGATACTTCGGGCCGAGCACATGGAAGATTTGCAACGGTTCGCCGGAATCGTGACCCATGAAGAGGGGCCGCATGTTGCCCTGGATGCATCCTTGTTCAACCGATTCCGCCGTCGCCTGCCTTGGCTGGTCTTCGGCTTGGTTGCGTCCTCGATCATTACCGCGCTGATGACGGGGTTCGAGCAAACATTGTCTGAAAATGTGGCCGTAGCGTTTTTTGTTCCAGCGCTTGTCTATATCGCCGGGGCCATCGGTAGTCAGGCTGTATCGGTCGCGGTGCGCGGACTTTCCACCGATAACATCTCGCTTGGAAGGCTGCTTCAGGACGAACTGGTTATCGGTCTGGCCATCGGTCTGACACTCGGTACGATCACCTTTGTCTCGGTGTTCATTTTCTTTGATAACGTCGCCTTGTCTTTGGCTGTGGGGCTGGCCGTTCTGGGCGGCGGTGCCATTTCGGCCGTGGTGGGGTTTGTTCTGCCATGGTCGTTTCAACGTCTTGGGTCGGACCCCGCGCTTGGGAGTGGCCCGGTCTGCACGATTATCCAGGACGTGGCGAGTTTGTCTTTGTACTTCGTCCTGGTGATCACCCTTGTGATCTGAGGCGGTGAAGGGGTGTTTGGCCGTCGACCCATAGAAGCGCGGAAGGGGCCAAGACGGTTCACTGGCGAAGTCTCGAATTGATCGAGATCGAGGCAAAAACTTGCAGTTTCTCTAGTCTTTTAGCGGTCAAAATTTTCACATTCCCAAAAGCGAATTTGGGAAAACGCCTGAGTTTGATTGCGGGTGTGTCGGGGCCCTTGGAACAATAGAAGGAACTCTGGGAATGCCAGATTTAACCAAAATTGATGGGGTTGGCCCCTCATTGGCAACTGCATTGGTGAAGGGAAATTTCCTGACCATCGCCCAGATCGCTGCGGCGGACCCGACCGAACTGGCGACCGTTCCGGGGATCAGCCGGCAGGGCGCTGCGCGGATCGTTGCTGCTGCGAGTTCACTGGGGCCAAAACCGCGCGCCCGACAAGGCGGCCAGAAACGGTCACGGGGTGCTGTTGCCCCTCCCAAAGGCAGCGCCTGTCAGCCGTTCCAAAGCGAAAATAGTCGAAGAAAAAATAAAGAAGCTGAAAAAGAAAATCAGGAAGCTGAAAAGGCAAAAGAAGAAAATTCTGGCGAGAGATAAAAAGCGGTCCTGAAGGGAGCGTACAAAGAATTTTGATGCGTAGAAGGCGGCGCGCGCACCGGCAACCGTTCGCACAGTTCATAGGGATGATAGGTCATGAAAATGAATGGATTTTCGGAGAAGGTTTCTCAGGCGGAAAAACCAGGGTCTGGAAACGGTAAGGCCGCAAAAGCCACCGCAGTTAAGCCGACCGCAGCCGTGCCTCGGGCGAAGGCGCTGGACGGGGCGCCCAAAAGCAGCGCTTTGCTTTTGCATGAAAAGCAGGAGAAAAGGGGACGTGCCGCTCCGTTGCCCGACAACTATCCCTACGAGAAGCGTATGCGGCGCGCCGAATACGAGGTGCGGAAACAGGAACTGCATATTGAACTTTTGAAAGTGCAGAACTGGGTCAAGGGCACAGGTCAGCGTATTCTTTGTGTCTTCGAAGGACGTGACGCGGCTGGCAAAGGTGGGACGATCAAGCGGTTTACCGAGCACCTGAACCCGCGCGGGTCGCGCGTTGTTGCCTTGGAAAAGCCCACCGAAGAAGAGCGTGGTCAGTGGTACTTTCAGCGCTACACCCGGCAGTTGCCGACCAAGGGTGAAATGGTTTTCTTCGACCGCTCCTGGTACAACCGGGCGGGCGTCGAAAAGGTCATGGGATTTTGTACGCCTGCTGAATATATGGAGTTCATGCGTCAGGTCCCGGAGTTTGAGCGGATGCTGGTGCGAAGTGGAATCCTGCTCTTCAAATTCTGGTTCTCGGTCAGCAGGGAAGAACAATTGCGACGATTCCGCTCGCGTGGCAGCGACCCTCTCAAAAGCTGGAAACTGAGCCCGGTCGATCTTAAATCTCTTGACCTCTGGGACGATTACTCCGAAGCCAAGGAGGCCATGTTCTTCAACACGCACAAGGCAGACGCGGCGTGGACGGTGATCCGCTCCGATGACAAGAAGCGCGCCCGGTTAAACTGTATGCGGCATTTTCTGTCGAGTATTGACCACCCGGGAGCAGATCGCAGCGTTGCTCTGGAGCCCGACCCCCTGATCGTTGGCCCGGCTGACACCTTGTACGAAACGCTGGATGACTACGATCCGAGTATGCAGATCAGAGTGTAGGCTTTTCTGGCGGCGCCGCTTTTTTGTTTTCGGTAAACGGAATGACGGGGCCGTGCTAGGCTTTATGTATGACTTATCCCTCTATCTGGAGAGCCGATCATGGCCAACGAAGACCCCTTCAAGCAGTTCAGTGAATTCCAGAAAAATCTGTCGCAACTCAAGATTCCCGGTGTCGACCCGGATCAATGGGTGAAGGTCTATGAGCAGAATATCGCGGCCGTGACCCAGGCCAATCAGACATTCATGACGGGTATGCAGGCGTTTGCCGAAAAGCAGGCCGCCATGCTTCAGGAGGGCTTCAAGACCTCTGAGGCCGCCATCAAGGAAGCTGCCGAAGCGGGAGAGCCGACGGACAAGGTTACAAGTCAGGTTGAGCGCGCCAAGGCCGCTTATGAAAAAGCACTTGCCGACATGAATGAGATCTCCGAGATCGTGACGAAGACAAACTCTGAGGCGCTTGAGGTCATCAACCAGCGCGTCAATGCATCCTTCTCGGAAGTTCAGAAAATCCTTTCGGAGAACAAGAGCTAGAATCTGTTCTTACGGAACCAGCCAGCTGCCCGTCCATGTTTCTCCGTCGCGAATAAAACGTGCGCGGCGGTGTCCGCGTGCATCGAGGAACAGCCATTCGAGCGCCTCGATCTGTAGGGTTACGACCATGAAGTTTGCGGCCCCACCATCGGTCTCGTCGGGGTCGCGGATCGCCTGCAACGGGTCATCGATGGGTGTGCCGGGCGCTTCAGTGACCTGATACACTATCCGGCTCATGGGCTTGGTATCTGCCCAGGCGTTTGCCACCTCCGCATCGCCGATGTGGAGTTCGGCACGGCAGTCGATCTGCAGCTGTACCTTCTTTTCGGGGTCGTAGATGTGCAGCGCCGCGCCAGCGTGCGCGCGCAGTTCGGATATCTTGGTCGAACGTTGGTCCGTGTGAAGCCGGAGTGCGCAAGGGTGTTGTTCAAAACCCTGCAACACGAATGTACGTATGCGCGGCGCACCATCCAGGCCGATCGTGGTCAGGGTCGGTGTGTGGGCTGCCGCATGTCTGTTTTTCGCGCCGTCCTTAAGCAAGGCCCATGCTGATTCGAGCACTGCGTCCAAATTGGAATAGTGGGCTGGCGTTGCGCGTTCGGTTTCCGGTTCTGGGGGCTTTGCGATTGTCATTGTGTCATCTCGGCGCGCGCATATATCGGTGAAGTCGGCTATTCTTTGCCAATGTTGGACACTCTGCAATTTTTCTCTATCGCGCTTGAGGCCTTCATCGCCGTGATTTTTCTCATGATCGCAATTCGCGGGGGCGCTTTCATGTTTGGTCTGGCGCTGACCTTTGCGATCTATGTGGCCTACGACTTGGCCCGTCAGTTCGCATGGGATGTGTCTCCGCCGTTCTTGATTGTCGGCTTTTTTGTGGCGACAGTGTCTGCGCTGTATTCTGCAGTGAAACTTTACCGAAGGCTTTGACGGCTCGAACGCCTGTGACGGAGGAACCATGGTGGATAAACTCACAACTGATATTGGCGGAGATCCCGCCGGTCCGGTCCCACAGGAGGACCGTGACCAGCTCTTTTGGGAGAAGCAAATGATCGCGGCCTTCAACCTGCTTCAGGTGAAGGGCGTTGTCGTCACCGATGAATTCCGACGTACGGTCGAGGAAATGCCAGCAGATTATTATGCCAATTCGACATTCTATGGCCGCCGTCTGGACGGCATGGTGCGCTTGCTGATCGAGAAAGGCGTCATTGACGCTGATACAATCGAGGCGCGCACGCGGGAAATTCTTGAATCCGGGACCCGTGACCATGTCTGAGGCGGAACCAAGCTATGCGGTCGGGGACCGGGTGCGAATCCTGGATATTGGCAAGCCCGGGCATGTCCGCACGCCGACCTATATCCGTCACAAGGTCGGCACCATTGAGCGGTTTTGCGGGATGTTCGAAAATCCCGAGGACAAGGCCTATGGGCGTTGGGGGTTACCGCCGATCCCGCTGTATCGCGTGCAGTTGAAGCAGGACGATATCTGGCCGGACTATGATGGTGCGCCGGGCGATGTCCTCGAGATTGAAATTTATGACCATTGGCTGGCACCTGCCGGGGAGACAACCTGATGAGCGACCATGACCACGATCATGATGATCACGCGCCGACTCGCGAAGACGATGACCTTGAGCTGACCGAGGGAGAGGCGCGTTTCCTGGCTCTCAAGAGCCTGCTGATTGAAGGCGGTGTCATGACCGCAGATGAAATCCGGGCGCGGATGGAATTCAACGAGCGCGGCAGCCCGCATCAGGCGGCTCGCATGATCGCCCGGGCCTGGGTCGATCCGGACTACAAGGCACGTATGCTGGCCGACACAAAATCGGCCGCTGCAGAATTGGGGATCGAGGCCACTGAAGCGGCGTTGGTCACAATTGAGAACACGCCCGAGCGGCACAACATGGTTGTCTGCACGCTATGCTCCTGCTACCCGCGCTCACTGCTGGGAGAGCCGCCGGCGTTCTATGTCAGCAAGGCCTATCGGTCGCGGGCCGTGCGAGAGCCACGCAAGGTGTTGCGGGAGTTTGGCGTGGATATTCCAGACGCGGTTGATATCGCCGTTCACGACAGCAATGCCGACCTGCGCTACGTGATCATGCCCATGCGCCCGCAAGGGACCGAGGGCATGAGCGAAGAGGAGCTCGCCGCCCTGATCACACGTGACAGCGTGGTTGGTTGTGCGTTGCCTGTCGAGCCGTCCTGATCTCGTTCTATGGCAGCGATTGCTCTCTATGATCTCGTCGGGGCAGACGACCGCCGTTTCTCCAGCCATTGTTGGCGAATTCGTCCGGCGCTGGCCCATAAGGGTCTCGATTTTGAAACGGTCCCGACACCCTTCACCGGCATTCCTGCGATAGGTGACGGGTCTTTTCCCACGCTTCCCGTCATCCGTGACGGCGAAACCTGGGTTTGCGATAGCGGGGTGATCGCCGCGTATCTGGAGGCGACTTATCCGGACCGGCCATCTCTTTTCGGTGGCTCTGCAGGACAAGCCCTGACGCAGTTTGTCAGTCACTGGTGGCGCGGGCGCATGCATCTGTTCGTGATGCCCATGATCCTGCAGGACATTCACAGCCATCTTGTGCCCGAAGATCAGGACTGGTTTGCCGAAAGCCGCAAGAAGCGCTTCGGGAAATCCATCGCCGAACTCGCCGAGGGGCGTGAAGAACGCCGCGTCGAGTTTCGGACACGGCTCGAACCTCTGCGTCAGATGTTGGGGGGTCAGCCTTTTCTGGGTGGCGAGACCGCGCTTTATGCGGACTACCTGGTGATGGGCACGTTTATCTGGGCCCGCAAGATGAGCCCCTTTGCGTTGGTCGAAGCCGGCGACCCGGTGCATGACTGGATGAACCGGTGTCTGGATCTTTATGACGGAATGGCCCGGTCGGGCCCCGGATTTGATTGGTAGGACAGGGCTGGTCGGAAGCTTTACGGGCTGGACTTTTCCCCAAATACAAATATTCTGCGGGATATAACGTATTTACACACAATAATATGTGAAATAGGTGTCGGTGTTTGCCATGCCGTTTCACCTGCACGACAATCAGGAGTCCTCAAATGCCAACCACGCACCCCGAGACGCTTGCGCTCCACGCTGGACACCGCGCCGACCCCACAGCCGGGTCCGTGGCGGTGCCGATCCATCAGACCACCAGCTATCAGTTCCGCGACACCGAACATGCGGGCAACCTTTTTGCGCTGGCGGAACTCGGCAATATCTACACCCGGATCATGAACCCCACAGTGGATGTTCTCGAACAACGTCTCGCGGCGATCGAAGGCGGCGTTGCCGCACTGGGTCTGTCCTCGGGGCAGTCGGCCTCCATGTTCTCGATCTTGAATATCGCGCGGGCCGGTGACAACTTCGTCTGCTCAACCGATATTTATGGTGGTACCTGGAACCTGTTCAAGAACACCATGCGTGACATGGGCATCGAGGCACGTTTCGTGGACCCGGCCGATCCGGAGGGCTTTCGTACGGCCACAGATGACAAGACGCGCGCTTACTATGCCGAGACGCTGCCGAACCCGAAGCTGCAGGTGTTCCCGATCGCCGAAGTCGCGGCGATCGGTCGTGAACTGGGCGTTCCACTGATCATGGACAACACGGCAGCGCCGCTGCTGTGCCGTCCGTTCGATCATGGTGCCGCCATTGTCATGTACTCGACCACCAAATATATCGGCGGGCACGGCACTTCGATCGGCGGCATGCTGATCGATGGCGGCAACTTTGACTGGGAAGCTCACGCCGACCGGTTCCCGATGCTCAATGAACCAGACCCGAGCTATCACGGCGCGGTCTGGACCGAGGCGGTCAAACCCCTTGGGCCTATTGCCTATATCATCAAGGCACGTGTCACCCTGTTGCGTGACATCGGCGCCGCCATGTCACCCCAGAATGCCTTCCAGTTTATTCAGGGGCTGGAGACATTGCCGTTGCGCATGGAGCGACATTGCGAAAATGCGACCAAAGTTTCTGAGTTTCTCAATGGTCATGACAAAGTTGAACGGGTGATATATCCGGGCCTGATGGACGGCGAAGCGCGCAAGCGTGCTGATGCACATCTCAGTGGCGGCTACAGTGGCCTGGTGGGTATGGAAGTGAAGGGCGGCCTCGAAGCGGGCAAGAAGTTCATCGATTCCCTCGAGCTTCTCTACCATGTTGCCAATATTGGGGATGCACGTTCGCTGGCCATTCATCCGGCTTCGACCACCCATAGCCAGCTGGATGCAGAAGAGCTTCTTCAGGCCGGCGTCACCCCGGGCTATGTGCGCCTGTCCATTGGCATCGAGCACGCCGACGACATCATCGCGGATATCGATCAGGCGCTTTCGAAGGCCTAAACCCGCCAAACCCGGACGTGCCATGCGGTCGCAAGGTCAGGTGAAGCCCGCTATTGCGCGGTGTCTTTTATCGCGCACTGATCCTCATGGCACGTTCGTCTGGTCTGTTCCCTTCACCCAAAGGTTGGCTCGCTGCATTGCAGACCGGGTGACGGACAAAAGAAGAGACCTGCTGCCGGAGGGTGATTGCCTTGGCCCGTCCGGTGGGATCGTGCCGCTGACTATGGAATTTCCACGATAGGTCTCTCTGGCTCTGGATTTTTTGACGATCTATCGACATCATCACCTCTAGGTAAACAGGGGATTGTGATGTCGGAAAAATCCGGAAAGTTCGAAGTTGTCGAGGCGTCGATCGCAGAATTGCATGCAGCTATTCGTGCAGGCGAAACGACGCTTGTTGATGTCGTTCAAAGCTATATCGACCGGGCACGCGCCTATAACGGTGTTGCCAGCATGCTGGTCACCGAGGATGGGTTGCCGGTGCCCAATGCAACTGGCGTGGTCCGCGCTGGCGCGCCTCTGGAATTTCCGACAGAGACCATCCCGGTTTCCGATGTCCTACCTGATCTCGACAAATACAAAGGCCCACCGCTTGAGTATGGCCGCATGGAGGCCACAGCTTCCAAGCCGGATGTGCAGCAGCAGTTTGGCATGATTGCAGGTGTCCCAAAGGCGGGGCAGGTCAATGCACTCTCGACGCTGAACATACGCGGCGAACGGTCGGTCACCTGTTGGGGTGAATTCGATAAGCATCCCTCAGAGGGTCCTTTGCCCGCCGGAGCGCCACCTGTGTGCGAGATGTTCCGGCAATTTCCCGATGCGCTCGAACGTGCGGCCGAACTGGATACGGAATACGGGACGGGTCCCGACCTCGACGCGCTGCCCATGTACGGGGTCACCTTCTCCTTCAAGGATCCCTTTGACACCAAAGACATGCGCTCGACCGGTGGCGCCGATGCCGCCTATGACAACGATTTCCCGGCCCGCGATCATGTTCTGGTTGAACAGTTGCGTGCGAAGGGGGCGATCATTCTCGCCAAGGCCGTGAACACCGAATATAACGGCCGCGCTGGCGACCCCGGCGGGCGGAACCATCCTGACAAGGTGTTGCCTTCCACGCTCGGCTATCAGCGCGCGACCTGGGGCGGCAATCCGTCCAACCCCTATGACACGACTCGTGCGGCTTCGCTGGGGTCGAGCTCCGGCTCGGCGTTGTCGGTCAGCACCAACATGGTGATGGCAAGTCTCGGTGAAGAAACCCGGGCGTCATGTCGCGGCCCGTCCAACCACAACGCCGTGGCCCTCATTCTGCCGCATAAATCGATGATCGGATTTGATGGCGGCGCCATTGGGGCAGACATCTATTGTGACCGGTCGGGTGTCCATGGAAAGTCACTGCCCGACTGCGCGAAAATTCTCGATGCGCTGAAGGATCCCGAAATGGGCTACTACGACCCGCGTGATCCCTATACGACCGTGCCACGCTCCTCGGTGCTCGACACACCTTATGCGTCGCATCTGTCTGACAATGGTGCG
>Ga0209309_10005239_pt1 | contig 10387 bp, 13 predicted proteins | sample COGITO_mtgs_1204_2_FD_184807 | JGI IMG/M metagenome (GOLD analysis project Ga0209309, IMG submission 184807) | Pelagic marine microbial communities from North Sea - COGITO_mtgs_120412 (SPAdes) (version 2) | ecosystem: Environmental > Aquatic > Marine > Epipelagic ...
TGCACGCCACTAGGGGGTTACTCGGCCCGAGCTGTAAACAGACAAGAGCGGGGTTCGAAAGGAGCTATGTGGCTACTTGTCACGTCCGAAATCTGCTGCGACGCGTAGGATTTATCCGTAAAAGATTTTTAGCCGCCCCCCGCAGGATGACATGTGGGACGAGATCAGCTGTTTCCATCTGGGGGCCGGAACCGTTCCCGATCGGCTAGAGTCACCTCCGGCTACAAATCGTGGACTGGACCATAATGATTGAGCCCCACTGTAGAGGGGGACGCACGACCCACGACTTCACGAAGCAAGCACGCGATGTCGAACACCCCAACAACAGCTGCCGGCATCCGGCGGATGGAATCCGACCTCGTCGACTTTCCCGGTGCGCCCCGCTGGCCCCGTAGCGGAAGAATCCGGCTCCGCGGCGTAGCGCGGTGACCGCCGCGAAGGGAGTCAAGCAAGAGGCCATGTGCCTGCTTTGCACGATGCGCCTGGATGTGCGCACTGATATCGGTCGTTGGGCGACTGTGCGCAGAGGTGAGAGCCGGGTCGAAACTCCGCTTCCGCTCGAATGAGTCCTTTGACAACGTCGTCGACCACCTCTTGCCTTCTACTGTTCGGCTTGCCGGCGGTCGTCTTGCAGAAGTACCGCTCCCGGCTGACTTTGTGACCCATTCTGGTTGTGTGCGGAACATGTCGTATGAGGCTGTGCGCGAGGAGGTCTTGGCAAAGAACGAGGGCAAGATCGTAGACAATGACGTGATGCTGGTCGACACGGGCAAGTTTACCGGCCGCTGTCCGAAGGTCCACCTGTTCTCCATTATTGCTGTTCACGACTATTTTCATGTGATGTGAGCAGACATAGTGCTTCAGCTAGTATCTTCAGTACTGTGAGGCACTCTGCAGACGGCTTCTTTGCCGTGCAAACAGCGCCAGCACTTCTTTTGCAAGAGCCTCGTGCATTCATCCGATGCTACTTCACCCAGTAAAACCCGTCAGGCCTAATATCCTTCCCCGTGCAGGACCGCTACGTTGTTGACGCTGGCGCAGCGCATGACAATGTGGATTGGGGCGCGGTGAACATCCCGATCTCCGAAGCCACCTTCGACATGGTCTTCGAGACTTGCCAAGAGCGCCTGCTGTCGCTTGAAAAGATCTACGTGTTTGACGGCTTCGTGGGATCCTCCCACAAGTCGCGCCGCGCCGTGCGTGTTGTCACTGAGCTTGCTTGGCACCATCACTTCTGCAAGAACATGTTCATTGAACCCACGGAGGAGGAGCTTGCATCGTTCCAGCCCGACATCACCATAGTGAACTCGAGGGCGATCTTCCAGGACTGGAAAGACCATGGACTTCGCTCCGAGACATGTGTCGCGATCGATGTGAATCGCGGTCTAGGTGTCGTCACCGGCACTGAATACTCAGGTGAAATGAAGAAGGGGGCTTTCTCGATGATGAACTACCTGCTGCCGCTGCAGGACATCATGTCGATGCACTGCTCAGCAACCGTCGGAAAGGACGGCGACACCGCCATCTTCTTCGGGCTTTCTGGCACGGGCAAGACCACGCTCTCCGCGGACCCCACCCGCGAGCTAATCGGCGACGACGAGCACGGCTGGGACGACGAGGGCGTGTTCAACCTCGAGGGCGGCTGCTACGCCAAGATGATCGACCTGAACCCTGCAAAGGAGCCGCTGATTCACGCCGCGATCCGGCGCGACGCGTTGCTCGAGAACGTCGTGGTCGATGAAAATCTCCAGTGTGTGTACTCCGACGGCTCGCGGACCGAGAACACGCGCGGGTCGTACCCGATGCATCATATCCCGAATTCTGAACCGTCGGGCAAGGCTGGTCATGCGTCAAATGTGATCTTCCTCACGTGCGACGCCTTTGGTGTACTTCCACCCGTTTCGAAGCTAACAACTGAACAAGCACTCTACCATCTTGTCACTGGCTACACTGCAAAGGTCGCTGGTACAGAGCAGGGCATCACGGAGCCGACCGTGACGTTCTCGCAGTGCTTCGGCGGCGCCTTCATGCCGCTGCCTGCGCGCAAGTACGCTGAGCTGTTCCAGAAGAAGATTGAGAGGCACGATGTGAGCGTCTACCTCGTCAACACGGGTTGGACCGGTGGCGCCTACGGCGTCGGCAAGCGCATGGACATCACTGCAACGCGCCAGATCGTGTCTTCCATCCTCGACGGTTCGATCAAGTCCTCCGAATTCTCCGCGCCCGACAAGCACTTTCAGCTCTCGTTCCCCCTCACCTTGAAGGGCGTCGAACCTTCGGTTCTCGATCCGAGCCAGGCGTGGGCGGACAAGGCGGCCTTCGAAGAGACTTGCACGAAGCTAGCGTCCATGTTCAAAGCCAACTTCCGCAAGTACGAGAAGGACGAGTTCATGGCCAAAGTGGCTTCGGTTGGTCCGGGACATGACGCCCTCCTCCAATAATCCATCAGGCGTGCATGAAGCTCTGTTTCGTTGGCAAAGGCTCTCTGAAACATCTGCATACTGTGAGGGCCAAGGGGCTCTTGCAGCGGAGATTGCTGTTTCTGTATTTGATATGAAGGTGGTGAGAAATATGCTGCTCTGCATGCAGCGTAGCTCGGCTAGAAAGCATATCATTCCTCTCCCTCGTACTGATAGTCTGATTCCTCGCCATTCAGCCCCTCTTCTCTGGGACGGTGCTGCTCCAAAGCACCATCTTGGATGATCGGTCTTGTAGGTAAGCGTCTTGGAGCTGTCGACTCCTCAGACCCCCCCGAAGGCGCACCAGCAGCAGCATCACCCAGGGGTGCCGACAAGAGCTCGCTGTCGCTCGCCCGACCCTCACTATTAGGTATGTAACTTGACTGGATGCCCAGGCCGGAGTCTCGTTCGAGGCGCTTCCGCCGCCGATAGCTCCGAGCGTACTCGCGACGCTTTTCCTCCTCGGCCACCATCTCCTGGAACTCGGAGTCTGCCGCCAGACGGAGGGATCGCGCATTAGAGATTCAAACGCATGGGGCCGAAAGTAACGAAGATTGGGGTTTGGTGCGGGTTCCCGCCAGACTCGAAGAGGTATGCGTCATCATCGAAGGTGGTGAAGTTCTCGTCCCAGCCGCGGTCGAGCACCGCGTCTATCTCAGCCCGCGCCTCCGAATCATTCAATCGTTCCTCGTCGAACATCCTTGCGTAACCCTCAATTTCTTCTGTCACCTCTGCGCCGCGTGATATCAAGTCCTCGAGCAGCGAGGACCGGTGGTTCAGAATCGCGATGCTGAGCACCGGCCGACCACTCGCATCCCGCGCCTCCACATCTGCCCCATACTCATCCAGCAGCGCAAGCACTACTTCTTTTTGTCCCTTCCGCGCTGCTTCCATCAGCGGTGTCTTCCCGCCAGCGTCTCGCCCCTCCACATGCGCCCCCGCGCCAATTAGCAGCTTCACCACCTCAAGGTGCCCCCGCCGGCACGCAAGATGCAGTGCGCTCTTTCCACCCGCCTCACCGCCTAGCCGCGCTTCCAGCAGCCCCTGCTCCCGCTCGCCCGGGGTCGTGCCCTCCCTCTGCCGCCCATTTGCCAGCACAATGTCCTCCTCCCCTGTCCGCTCAGCCTCCACGCCGTCTGCGCCACGGGCGGCAAGGAGCAGGGTCGTAACCGTCTCGACATCACCCGCGTGAGCTGCAAGCAGCAGCTCCCGCGCAGCATCGGCGTTGCCAGAGAGAGCACTAGCCTCTCGCAAGCATGGCAAGAGTAGGGTCTTGGAATCAACGTCCAAAGGGAGCTCTGTCGACGTTTCTTCTCCCCACTCGTCGGGCATAGGCTCGCCTGCCGCATCCATTCGCATAAGCTCGCGAATCTGCTCCAGCGTCTCTCGGTCGCGCCCCATCAGCGCTCGCAGCGTCGGCTCGTGCTCGCGCGAGTACTCCTCCGCGTTCCAATGACGAGCTTCCTGCAGCACCTCCTCTTCCTTCAACGTTGTCCATTCGCCGTTGGCGTAGTACGTGCTGGTATAGTAGCTTGGAAGTCCGGTTTCTGCCTCTGCGTCCTCCTCTTCCTCCTGCACGATTCGACACACATTCATGTATCGCAAAATAGGACCTCACTGAACTGATCCAACAAACAATGTAAGAAGACAACTGTGGGGGCAAGAATCTTCAAGGCAATTACACAAGGCAATGAGCAAGGCACTTGCGATAATGTGCGAAGTCTCACATTAGGGTCCCTGCGTACCTGCACTCCCGCCGTGCCTTGCGGGCCAACATCAAGTGGAGCCTCCCCCTCGCGTGCAACCCATCCGAGACCCCCACTCTGCTCCCGCATTTCCCGCTCCTGCGCTTCTGTGAGTCTCCCAGCCCCCACACCACGGCCGCGTCCCCTACCCCTTCCCGCGCCCCGACCCCGGCCCCGGCCCGTGTTTCCTTGCCGAGAAATACCCGTGCGGCCTCTCGCTGTGCGTCTGTACCCTCGCATTGCGGCACTGTCGTCATCGTCGTCTGCGATTGGGACGGAATCATCAACATCCGCACCTCCCCGGAGGTGCATCCACCCACCGTCGATCTTTCCACTTGTGGATCCCTTAAAGAACACGTCGCAGAACAATCTCTGCCTTTGGCAGTCCTGTGGTATCAAAGAGTGCACATTTGCAGAGGGTGCAGTGCCATCATTGCCCCGCTGCTGAAGCAGATGAGACTCGAAGGGAGCGAAAAGATGCAGTATGAACCAGAGTGATAGTAAGGCGCGATGAAGGAGAAGCCCATGCCTCTCGATCATGTTCGTCGCTACCTGTAGCGAACGACGCGCCCATAGATCCGCTGCATCGTTCCGGTTTTCTCCCTTTTTGTGTAAAACGTCTAGCCTCAGCGATAAAATTTCCGGTGACGAGACGGTACGGTGGGACTTGGGGGTGGGAAGCGGGAGGGCGTAGGAGGTAGATACAGTGGGACGATGCAGGGTGGCAATGACGGTGGAGGGCTTACTGAGGGGATTGCGGCGCTGAATTTGACCATGTCAAGCATCGCCTCCCCAGAGAGGCCCCTTGTCAAGCCGCTGGCAAGTCCCCGTATCCCGTCGTTGCATGAGCGAGTGGCACACAGTTGCAGCGTTGTTCCCACCACCTTGTTTACCAGAGCAAGAAGAAAGGGGGCACCAGAGCCCCGGCATTTCTCGTTCGCGGCATTCCAGGCTGCTGTAGCCCACGTTTCAACCGGCGTGGTGTCTCCAGGTGTCGCCGGAGGTGAGCCGCGAATCGCTCACCAACGCGGTACCAGAACTGCCCGCGGTTGAAATCAGCAAGATTCCGGAGGATGGTCCGAATGTTCAGCTCTCTACGATGGTGGTGGACGTTGATGGCTGGCCTGCGAGCCTGTTGTTCGAGCAGGAGTCATGGGCGCTGCATGCCCCTGAGCTGGAGGCACACAACTGCAAGCCGGGCATGCGCGTCATTATCGCGAAGGCCGAGACCCATGGACCCAAGACGACGCCACACACTACATATGTCATGCACATCAAGACTGCTTTCTCCATACGCGGCATTTCGCGCAGGTTTGCGCCGCGCACCCCAAAAATCGCGGGGGCGCGGACGAAGGACCCTGACGAGCGTGGCTGACTTTGAAGAAACTGTGAATGCAGGTACTCGGACTTCAAGTCTCTGGATCGAGCGCTACGGGCAGTGAAGCGATCGGCGCCTGCGCTCCCGCGCAAAAAGACCTTCGGGAAAATGTCTCCCAAATTCATTACGGAACGCAAGCGGCAGCTGCAGTTGTACCTCGACGCGCTCCTCGGGGACCCGACCTGCGCGGCGTCGGAGCCATTCAAGATGTTTCTGGGGGCAGAGAGCCACGCGGCGGAGATGGATATTCTTGCTAAGGCGGCAATTCGGGCTGCAGACCCGCTGGAAGGGCAGGCTCCTGTGCTTAACCAGTGGCGCGGCGCGGACGCCGCAAGCTTGGCTGGCGTGGAACAGGCCGCCGAGCAGGCACACTCCGCGCGCAACCTCCCGCGCGAGGCGCGCGCGCGGAGCCAGCTGGCAGTCATGTACAGCAACTCGGGAGTCAAGGACAAGGCGCTGGAGGCTGCACGGGTGGCGTACACGTGCTGTCGGCAGGTCCAGGAGGGGCGGGGGGCTCTCGCCGCGGGCACTCTCGCGTGCTGCCTCACCTGGGCAAGCATTCATGCAGCCTTCGGAGAGTACATGCTCGCTCACACGCGTCTTCGCGAGGCAGAGGGCCTCGCCCGCGGGGGCGCCGCCCCTGCTGCGCTGGGGCTTTGTCTTCGCATGCGCGCCTTGGTGCACCACGCCCAGGGGCGCCCGCGGGAAGCAGCAGAGGCAGCGGCGCTACCATTACTTCTTGAGGGAGGAGACTTTCGCACGCTTGCACTGATGCAGCACGGGCTGGGGCTGGTGCTGCTCGGGGCTGGGGAGATGCGGCAGGCGGTCGAGGTGCTTGAGAGCGCGCTCTTGTTCCGGCGGAGGTCCCGTGACAAGCTCGGCCTCGCCGAAACACTCGCGGCACTCGGAGAGACGTTTGCACGGATTGGATACCAGCTGCACGCCATGGACTACTTTGCACAGGCGCTAGCGCTGAGCCAAGAGGTTGGCGATGCTGCGGGCGAGTCTATCTGCCTCCGCTCGCTGGGGCGCGTGCACCACCTGCACGGCGACCACTCGGAGGCGCTCGCGTCCTACGATCGTGCTTTGACGCTGTTGATTCGCCTCGATGACCTCATTGGGCAGTCAGAGTGCCACGAAGGGGTGGCTGGGATTCATCTTGACCTTGGCGATGCACGCATGGCAATCGTGCACCTCAAGGAGGCCCGCTCGCTCCTCAGCGGGCCAGGAGATCCCCACCGTGTGCCCTCTTCGGGCAACGCTGGGGCTTCCCGTGACCAAGACGGGGAGCACGAATACCCCAACAGCGCGAGCAGCGGCGAGGAAGAGGAGCTCAGCAAGGAGATGGGCGAAAATCGTGCGAACCAGGGTGGCTCGGCTGCGGGCACAGAGAACCCCCGACAGGGACAGGGCGAGCGAGAAGATCTTCACCGCCGGCTGCAAGAGAAACTTGAGGCGGCGCGAAAGCTGCAGGCGGAGACATTGAACGCCTACGATGAATACGACAGAGCGCTGCGACAAGGGCCGGTTGGAGAGGTAAGGAGTGCTGATAGCGGGGGCGACGGGCTGGCCGTCCCGCTTCCAGGGGGACTTGCGAGTGTTGGCGTAGGGGAGAGCGCTGCGGGGAAGGGAAAGAGTCCACGGTTTCCGATCAAGTTCAAGCTCAAGATGCCTGGGCAAGACTTTGCCTCACATCTCAAGTTTCTGCAGTCTTGGAGCCAGCACAAGCGCTACTACACGGGCGGTGCCGCTGGCGCTGACGAGCCCGACGACGAGTCCTAGTGGCCCTCGGAAAATGTCTGCTGCGGCGGGCAGTGTGAGGGAGCGCGGGATGAAAGGGCACATTTCAAGACATTAGGTTTTGCGAGTGCGCTATTTCAATGTGTTTTGAGCGTCAACAAAGAGCCTTGCATGATCGAAGTGTACCAGGACCCTTTCAGCTGCTACTGGCCGCATGATGATTTGCCAGTGCTAGGCTATGTCAGCACTCGCTCTACTTGTGCTGCACGCTACCTACCTAGCTGGAACAGCTGATCTGCTATTGTCTTCGTGACGGTTGTCTTCGTGAACGAGACCCATATAGCCTTGCATCGCCCTGCATCACCTTGCAAGCGGTGGACTAGCTCTCGGGTGACGACGCAGCTGCCGGTGCAGCTGCTGGCGGCGAATCCGTCTTGAGGTTTTTGATTGTTTTGATGACTTCAGCGCAGTCCTCGCTGCCCGGAGCGCGCTAATGAGCATTCAAAACAAAGGGGGCGCCGAGAGCACAATCGGGCTGCGGGTCCGACCTTGATTTGTCATCACAGTCGCAATAATTGTGGTCGAAGTTGGAAATAAATTGGATAAGCTTTTCCTGTTGGAGCGCAATGCCATCCCCCGGATACCGTAAGGAGGTGCCAAGGGGTTGGCAATGCTTCATGGTGCAAGGCCTCGTGTTGGCGCACCGTGAGGTTGAGCTGAACGGGGAAACGAGGGATACAGAATGTGCCGGGGCAGCAAGCACGCCCTCTGTGCACGACAAAGAAATTGGGCAACACCTTGTTCTTGGCCAGGATGCCTGTGATGGTCGCCTTCTTCTGTGGGTTCTGGACGAAAACCTGCCGCCGCTCCCGCAGGTTTACTAACCACTTTTCGCATGCTAGCAGCCATCTGGCGCTGGGTGGTGCGTGGCGGATCACCTTGAACACATGAAATGCATCGAAGCAAATTGATTTGCGCTTGTCTTTCAAGAGATTCATCATGACCTGCGAACTCACAAAGAATGAGGAAAACCTCCCCTTTGCAGCAATTTCTCCACGCCTTGCCAGTAAAGCACCGCGGTGCCTAGCGGAACCAGGCGAGATGACGTGGTGCGGCACAGGGCGGGCCGGTGAGGCTTGAGCTGCTCCCTCTCTCTGATTCAGAGGTACGGACCTTGAGTTTCTCGGGGTCTTCGATGTACTTGGTCATCACCTGCTCGTCAGCACCCCGCACCGCCGCGCCCGTCAGAGCCGTTTCTAATCGGCACCGCAAAGAGGGACGGTGCCTTTTGATTTTCACGAGCCATGAGAAGCTCGCAAAGAAGACGGAGCGACTGCCGCTTGGTCGCGTAGTTTTCTGACTTGAGCAGTCCCTCATAGGACCGAAAGAAATCGTCGAATTTTCTCTCCAGGAAATCCGCAACAAGAGCCTGAACCTCAAATTGATTCAGCCTTTCGCGCGCACCCTCAATCACACACCTTTCTGCACCGCACGGTTTCGTGGTAGACCTTGTGCACGAGGAGTAGGTCTCGGAGGGAAGCAAAGGCGTCGGACGCGACATCGAACTCGTCGCCGCGCACATGAGTTTGCAGCAGCTCAAAAACACCTTTCCCATCCTCCCACTCAAGAACCACCCGCGCCAGATCCTCGTGCTGCACGCAGTCGCGCAGTATCTATCCAAGTGATGCAAAAGTCAACCACGTGCACACATTCGTGCGCGGTGCGCTACAGCGGGGTTGGGGGCGAGAGGGGCCCGGAGTCGACGCGCCTGCCCACACGAAGCGGAGGGGGCGTCAGCGCCACAGAGCGATTCGTAACCGCGGATGAGATCTGTCAGCATGCTTGGATTATTCTTGAGGTAGATGGCCGAGAAGCCTTCTTCTGCAGTAGCAAATCGCTTCAGCAGTTGCCGAAATATCAGCGAGATTGTCTTGCGTCCCTCGAAGTCGATGAGCTCGATGTTCTGCACAAGATCCTTCATCACCCCTGTGTCCGCCACCAGCTGTGACAGCTCCTGTAGCTGCGCTTTATCCTTACCATCATCTTCTTCTTCGAGTCCTCGCACATCAACCAGTCTCCGCAAGTCTTCCAAGCACTGTGTCAGATCCTCGTGCTGCTGCCGGAGGTGCGCCCACACGTCAGGAGCACCAGGGGCGCGCATTCCAAGACATTCGGACTAGGTAGGCCAATCAAAACCTCACTGCTTCCATTCAGGGAGCTGTAGGGAGAACCTCTTTCATCGCCGGACCCCAGGGGTCTTCGTTGTTGTCGCGCTTGCTTGCAAGCGTTCGCACTGATCGCCACACAAGTTCGACATTCTCTTTGGTTGTGCGCTGTTTTTTGCCCATGCCACCCCACAGAGTCTGCACCGACGTCGATACACCAGCGATTATCGACGTCATTTTTGCTCCCCCTTCTGATGCGTTTGAAGCTGTAAGACCACGATGCGGGACTGTACTGGACTAACTGCAGGCCAAGAGCGCTCCGCCACGCTCCTTCAGAGCCGTTCTCACTACACCGCCTGAGATCCAGTATAGGTCACTCTAATCACGCGACCGGCATAGCGGTGAAATCGCGCCGCTGTCTCTGCGCGCAGACGTCCGCGCAGGGCGACGTCTTCACTCAAAAACCGGAAGGAATTGGAGCCTTTTTAAAAGGTTCTGGAACGTGAGAGTGCACAAACGTGAGGGTGCTGCGATGCGGGGGCGCCTGCTCCTCACTCTTCTTTGTTCGCTCTGGGCGGTAGCGCTGCAAAACTCAACGTCAGTCGTTCCTGCTTTTGTGATTGCTTGGCCGGCTGCAGCATCCACAAATGAAGCCTTGACAACTTTCCTTGTCCACGGCACGGAGGCAGCGGGGATCGGCAACGGACGGCAGGTCGTGGTGGAGGCATTTTTGCGGCGTGTTACCGTTCCCGAAAGCACGTGTGAGGTCAAAAGCAAGAGAGGGGCAGAGAAGGCTTCTCGTTCCCTTATATTCCTGGTCGCGCTGCGCGATGCCTCAGAGCTGGCCAAGCTGAAGGCCGCTGCCCTCCAGGCCAACACGACGCTTGCTAACAAGTGCAT
>Ga0209309_10005244_pt1 | contig 10382 bp, 10 predicted proteins | sample COGITO_mtgs_1204_2_FD_184807 | JGI IMG/M metagenome (GOLD analysis project Ga0209309, IMG submission 184807) | Pelagic marine microbial communities from North Sea - COGITO_mtgs_120412 (SPAdes) (version 2) | ecosystem: Environmental > Aquatic > Marine > Epipelagic ...
TTTATAGCTTGTTGAATTGGAAATAAATCGACCAAAGGAGATTTATTCTACTTCAACAATGCCAGAAAATTATTGCCTAAATTTAACGAAGAATTTATTTGGTTTTTAACTCAGTTCTTTGTTGTGTGTAGTACTTTTACGGATTTACTTTTTTCCAATATTCATAAACCCCCATTTTTTTAAAATATTCAATTTGTCTTTTATCATAATCTTCTTTATTAAATTCTTCTTTTGTGATTAAATCGGATTTACTTCCAGAGCTTTCGTTTCCATAAAACACACTATTTAGAATTGATAGAAGTATAATGTCAAATTCAGTAGATTTATCTTTTATTAAAACCATTTGATTTCGGTTTAAAGCATATGCAAAAAAATCTGCTACTTGTATAAGAACATCATTTTCGGATTTTGTAAAATAGAGATTATTGTCATTAACCACTCCTTTCAAAATTGGCATTTCAAGTTTTTTACCACTTTTTTCTAATCCTTCATCAATACTAAAGTCTATAGATTTTTCAAGATTATTCTTTACAATAAAACTTTTAATTCTACTGGATAAAAAATCTAGTGCTATTTCGTCAATAGATTTATTCATATTATTTTTCAAACCATTTTCCTCAAGAGTTCTTGGTGTAATAGTTTGATTAAAAAATGGTAAAGAATATTTATTGAGAATATTTGCAAATTCCTGAATTATATTAATTACTTCGTCGCTTTTCAAATTCTTATATTCTTTCCTACGATTTACTATTTCATTGAAATGAAACTCTTTCCAAGGATTTTCTTCCGGACTTAATTTAACAAGTAATTGTTTTATTTCAGTACTTAATTTTTGTCTTATTTCCTTATTTATAAAAACTGCTAAATAAGTTATTCTGTCACTTTTTAAAGTTTTTGATTCAGAAATATTTCCAGGTGAACCTGTTTCATCAATAACAAATATACTGTTCATTTTCGTGGTTTTTTTTGTATTACACACAACGTTGTTGTATATGATTTGTTGCGTGTTTCAAGCAACTAATTTAGTAAATAATTACCGACCAATAAAGTCCGCGAGGAATTTCGTAAGTAAGCAAAAAGCCAGCAATAAATTATATACGGTGTTATGGGCAGGCTTTATTCACTTCTGTTTTTATATAGATTTATATTCTTATAATTTTCATCATAGAACCATTTTTCTTTTAATCGTTTATATTCATATTTTCCTTTTCTTAAATTACTAATATCTATTTCTAGTATTTCTTTATTTAGAGAATTAAAATAATTCAATTCGTATTTTACCCAATTAGATAGTAATGATTCTTTTGATTTAATGAATAATACTTTATTGGATTGTTCTAATCTTTTTTCAATAACTGATTTTGTAGCATCTCCGACTAAATGCCGTTTCAAATAAGAAGTGTCATTTATCCAATCACAATAAACATTTTTATTTTCTTTGTTAAGAACTTTAATTATAGATTGAACTTCTTCGAAATTAATGCTACTATGAGAAATAAAGAAATGATAATTATTTAATTTTTGTTCTTTGGAATTTTCTATACGATATTCAAGTTCTTGAGGTATAGATTTTATATTAAACCTCTCGTTTGCATAAGTGTTTTTTAAGAATTTTTTTCTTTTCTTATTTTTGGTATGCAATTTCATATATTTTTGATTTCTCAATACAGCAAAATGTTTTAAACTTTGTAAATGTTTAAATGCCATTTCTCTTAATTGAAAATTATATTCGGTATCGACCTTTTTTTTGAAAAATGTTATAGTTTTTTTGCAATAGTATCTTTCTAGTTCTTTGAAAATGTATATTTTATCTTTTTGTAGTGTTGTTTTTCTGTCGTAATATCCAATTAATTTGTCCAAGAAAAGTGGTTCTACTTCTTGAGCTTTTAGTTTGGCTTTTTTAATTTTATCTTCAATTCTTTTTATTTTAGGAATTCTTTCTAGTAGAAAAGTATTTAAATTTTCTATCTGTTTTTTTTCGTTGAAGTTAAATTTAAAGTCAGATTTAAACTTATCATTAAGGATTTCCTTTATAATTTGAAGTTCTTCCAAAAAGCTTGTTAATTCAGGAAAAGTATGACGTGTTTTTATATTTCTTGCTGTGAGTTTCTTATTTTTTAAGTTGTAGTATTCATATATTTCATTATACTCTTGAATATCATAAGGATAATACTTTTGCAAATACGATATTATTATTTCAAACGTATATTCTTTCGGAAGAATAGTAATAAGATTTTTGATGTAATTAGAAAATATCTGTTTGTTTTTTTCTAACAGTTTATTGGATTGATGTTTTGTGAAACTTGTCATTACTATTCTCTCATATAATTTTGATACATAATAGTGTTTATTGAAAAATATTATAAATAGTAATTCCTATAAGAATCAAAGCAGTAATTCCGTAAAATTTAAAGAGTGTACCTGATGTCATCAACTCCCAAATTGAGACTACTTCGTCTTCAAATCTCTTATAGTTTAAATTGTATTGATTTTCTAGTGTATTAAGACGATTTTCTACAACCCAATCATAAAGTTTTATATAACATCTTTCTTTATGCAAGAAAAATGCATCTAAATACCAAAATACTAAAAGAGGTAGAAATAAAATTATTGAAAGATAACTTATATCATTGGTTACCAACGTATCTTTAGTTAGAGCTAAAACAGCAACTACGATTGTTATCATCCATCCTTTTAATAAAAAGGAATTACTTGCCATTCGAGTAATTATTCCTTGTATAAGGTCAATTTCTTTATGTAAAACTTCTTCGTTAGTCATTTTTTATGAATTTAGCCAATCAGAGATTGGGGTTATATTAAAGTTATTATTTTTGTCTCGAGGACTACGAATATAATAACCTTTCTCTATTTGAGCTCCTCCTTTATAATTTGTGGTTCCATCTCGATACTCGATATGAGGATAAATTTGTAAATATTCATTTCCTTTATAATTGTGGTCATATGTGTTTCTATCTTTCATTGGTAAAATAGCAATATGATTAATGAATTTATGAGTGTCTCCAAATCCTAATTCCCAATTACACCAATATGATTCAATGGCTTTTTCAGTTGCAAGTAAAATGAATTTTTTGCAAAATTTAATTACTTCTTTTAATCTTTCAGCAGTTTCTCCAGATGTTTGATTTGGCATCTTATTATCCATACTGTCAATATATACTTTAACACCAAATTCTTTTAACATTCCCATAACACCTTGTAATTCTTTCAAATCACTATGTTTGTGAGAAATAAAAACAGTACAAGCGTTAGAATGTGGCTTATTTTGGCTAAACATTTTAACCTCTCTTAAAGATTCATTAACAAAGGATTCAGTTACTCTTTTTGATTCAAAATCTCCTCTTTCAAATATCATCTGCGTTTTTTTTCAGCTTGCCCATAACGTGTTTGTGTAAGATTAGTTGCGTGTTTAAGTAACTAATTTAGCAAATAAAAACCGAATAGAATATTCCGCAGGAATATTCGTAAGTAGGCTAGAACTAGCAATTAATTTTACACGTTGTTAGCCACAGTATTTATTCTTTTTTGATTAATATTATAGTGTCTTTTTCGGGCAAATTTCTTTCTAAAAATTGATATCCCTCAAATTTAATTTTCAATTCCGTTTTTCCGTTTATCGTATATATTGAATTCTCATTAAATTCAATTTCAGTGTTTAAATTTATTTCCTTAATTTTTTTCTCAAGTATTAGTAATCGCTTTTCAGTAATTTTATAAGGACAACACATTCCAAGAAAGCCTTGATTTTCTTGATAAATCACAAAATTATTTTTCTCAATTTCAATATCATTTGGTTGAATTGGATAAAGCACAATCGATGCTATAATTCCAAAAAATATTCCGCCAAACAACCAGAACAATAAAGTCAGAATTGGTGTTATTACATAGAAGCCAAAGTAAAAACCAATTTTCTTAAATGGCTTGAAATTCAAAAAAAAGAGAATAATTCCGCTCAAATAAATCAAAATCGTTATTAAATATGCGAATCTATAATTCAGACTTATTTCAATCGTGTTTTTCAGAGTGAAATTCAGTAAAGCAAATCCCAAAAGGAAGAAATGAATCTTTGTAATTATATCTCTAATTTGGGTTTTCGTCATATTGTGGCTAACGTGTTTGTGTATGATTTCGTTGCGTGTTTAAACACTAAAGTTAGCAAATAAATCACAGATAGAAAGTCCGCGAGGACTTTCGTAAGTAGGCTATAACTAGCAATGAATTATACACGGTGTTGCCAAACGTTATTTTAATTTTCGTTCCTATTATCTATACTTTTTCTCATTTTGAAAATAATATCTCCAATCACAAAATTAATTTGCTTACCAAAGTTTTTCTTATCAGCCATAGCATTAGCTTCACTAAAGTCAGAAAGTAATTGATTCATATTATTATAAGTCGTTTCAGCTTCTAAATCTGTCGTTTGCTCAACCATTTCTCTGTTTTCATTAAAGTTAAATATAAATTTTTGTAGATTTTCCGAATCTTTCTCAAACTTAACTCCTGTCAAACTTTTATTATTTTGAGCAATCAAATATTTTCCAAAAACTTCTTGTGTTTTTTTAGCTTCAAATAGAATTCCAGTTAATGAAGTAGTTTTTTGCTTTTTTAAAACTTCGTTTTTTGCTGATTCAGCAATTTTAGCAGATGAAACAGCTTCATTTTTTGCTTTAATAGCTAAATATGCTCCATAGATTGAAGCTAAAGAACCTAACACGCCAATTATTATTACCATAATATCCATAGCGTGATTAATATGCGTTAATTTCTACTAACTCTTTTACATTCTCTTCCGTTAGTTTGTAGGTATAGTCAATTTTGAATTCTTTCCATTTAGCTAACATTTTTTTATATTTTGGAATCATTCTCATATGGCTATTATAATAACCATTTGTAGACTCTTGTATTTCACCAAATCTATCTAAATCTTCAATAAAATATTTTGTATAGGCCATATACATAAATTCATTGTTTCCGTCAAAACCTGGAAATTTTACATATTCAGCAGTCAAATCAGAGTTTTTAAAATCTCTTACATTGAAATAAAGCGAAGAATACATATCTAAAACGTCAAGCACAAATGAGCATTCTTCTTTTTTTAAACCTTCGGAAAGGTGTTCAGTTATCCAATCATAATGCAATTCATATCCATCTTCAATTGCTTTTCTATGTTTTGCATAGTATTCTTGTTCCTCTGGATATAATTTTTCCAAAATCTTTAATTGAAACGAGAATTGTAATCTCTCTTTTATGTTTAATTCCATATTGTTCTGTTTAATGTTTGGCAACGGTTTTGGCTATGATTAGTTGCGTGTTAAAGGACTAAGTTAGCAAATAATCAGTGAATAGAAAATTCCAGCGGAATTTTCGTAAGTCGGCAGTGACCAAGCAATTAGTTATAGCCGTTGTTGGCTAACGTTTTTTATTTTCCTGCGTTCTGTTCCCACGTAATATTTCCGAACGTTTTGTTATTCATACGTTATTTTTTTTAAGACATAAATATCAAAAAAATCTCCGAATTATTATTCCGTTTTTTCCACAAAGAGAATCAGTATCGATTGATTTAAGCAACCAAATTCCGATTAATTAAATTGCGAACAGTTCAACCGTACGTTTTGACATTCCGCTTATCAGCCAAAAGTTGAGGATTGCTATAATTTCGAATTAAAGAACAGAAGTTGGGCAAGCCGAATTTCGTGCGCAAGGTTCCGTAAGAGTGATAAAATCCAGCGTAGTACTTTTTAAGATTCAGATTTGAATTCCAGCGTAATATTTGTAATGCAAACACTAACAGAATTTGGTGAAAGCCTTAAAATTGTTAGTGCGCCAAAATGTTTGCCAACGGTTTCGTATAACCGTCAGTTACGGCTTAAAGTTAAACAAACTTTCGGCAGAGACCGACGTTAGCAATTCCGAGTGGATTCGGACGTAGTCGAATCCGCCGTAATTGCGGTTATACATTGTTGGCGTTAGTTTTTTAATTTTTTTATTCCGTTTAATATTGATTCTGCTTCTGGTTCGTCTCCGTAATAATAGTTTTCCGGGTCGTATTTATAATGCTTGTTGGTCGGATAAATTCCGTTCATTTTGGCGAAAGAATGATAATAAAAATCAACTTCGGTGTTTGTACTGTCATTGCAAACAGTTAATTCATATTCGGAAACATATTTTCTTAATTCGTTTAGCTCGTTTTTCGAAAAATTGATAGTGTCAAATTTTCTAAAAGTCTCAACTTTGGTAATGTAATTATCTTTTAAGTGATAAATCGTTTTAAAAGGCATTTCACATTCGGTCGCTTCCATTGGCTGACCGTTCGAATACAACAGTTCAGTTATTTTGTCAGTCTGATATTCATATTCAACCACAGTCGGAAGATAACAAAGTCGGTTTTCAAGAACTTTTCCATTTTCCATAAACTCCAATTTTACTACTCGGTTTTTTGAATCGACAGTTTCTCTTATTTGATATCCATTTGAATTCTTGTCAGAATTCCATTTTTCCAAATTCCAACTGCTTGCTGTAGGACTGAATTCGTGAATCAGTATGCGTTTATTTTGTGAATTGCAACTTGAAATAAGTAAAGAAGTCAGAAAGATTATGGTTAAGTTCTTCATTTTTTAAATTAACGCCAACGGTTTTGTGTATGATTAGTGGCGTGTTTAAGCACCTAATTTAGTAAATAAAAACCGAATAGAAAATCCGTGAGGATTTTCGTAAGTAGGCTTGAACTAGCCATTAATTATACACGTTGTTGTGTGTAGTGTTTTTACGTTCTGCTTGGTTTTCCAATGTTTGTTATTTAGTTCAAATGTGAGCGTTGGCAAGACATACTCTTTTGCAATTTTTGGCTTGTGTGTTGGCTGAAGCGAATTGCGAATGTGTATGGCTTATGCGTTGGCATCTTCTACTATTTTAATTTCCTCTTGAGTTAATTCATAATGTTTGTAAATCAAATTATCAATTTCATTTTCAATTCCATTTATGCGATTTTTAAGCTCGTTTATCTCTTTATTATATTCATCAAAATATTCTTCCCATTCGTCTTGTTGAGAAAGACTTAATGTGATTTTCTTTTTCTTAAGTTCTGCTAAAAAGGTTTTAAAATCATAATCGTAAAACTCGTTTAGCTTTTTAGAAAGTTTGTCTATGCCAAAACTTTCTGTGTTTAATACTCTCTTTCTAAAACGATTAATCTTTTTGTTAAGAGAAGCATATAAAGTTCTTACTGTTTTAGCAGGTTCAGTCAAATCTGAACTCTCAATAATTAAATGCTCTGGAAAACTTATAGTTTCTAAATAAATTCTTTGCATATTCAATCTTCCACCATTTTTAGGGTCGCCAAGTGAAGCACAAATATTCATTAAATAATACCAAATGAGTTTAGAATTTAATAAGCCTAATAACGAAAGACTTGAACTATTAATTAAAAATATTGTTTTGTTTATATACGTGCTTTCCTCGTCAAATGCAAAACGAGAACTCATTGCAATTTCTGGATAAATAATTTTGGGGTTATCAATAAGATTGTAATAATCACAAGCTCTTAATTCCCACCAATACTTTCCTTTATCTGTTCGTTTTTTTGCTTTTTCTTTAAATGGTTCTAAAAATTCTGCAATTCCATAAAAATTAGTTTTTAGCCAAAACCACGCATCATTTTCATTTTCAAATTCTTCTTGTAAATCTGTATAACCACTTGGAATACAAATTAAATGTTTTCCTTTACTTCTAATTTCAAATTTCCGAACATCATCGCCATCAATAAATTTCTTGATTAATTCGGCAGACTTTGGGTCTTTTGTGATTATATCTTTTTGTACTTCTTCGCTTATTATAAAAGCATCATTTAAACCTGTAAGTAATCCACGTTTAATATCTAATTCTTTATTGTTAGCAATAGAAATTCCATTGTTTTGAACTTTATTTAAAATTGAAAGTTCTTGTTCTGATATTAAATTCCATTTTTCTTGTTGAAAGATTTCAGGTTTTAGACTTATTCCCTCACTTTTCAGGCTAAAATTAATATCTAAATTTTTAAGAGTTTGAATTTGAAGATATTTAGCATCATAGTCAAAAACTTTATTGCTAATTATCAAAATCAGAGGTGAAGTAACAGCATCTTGAAAAACATTTAATTCTCCAAAATCAATTAATTGTTCAATTTGTAATTTACTTAAAAATTGCTTTAAATTTTTTCCATAAGATGCTTTGATAAATTTGTTTGGATTAATAAAACCTAATAATCCGTTTGTTTTCAAAGCTTTGATGCCCAATTCAATGAAATACACATATAAATCTGCTGTACTTAAATATGTTTCATAATCCTTTTGAAATGAAGGTTTAAACTCTTTAATTATCTCGTGTCTAACATAAGGTGGATTTCCAATAATAACATCAAAACCTCCATTTGCAAAAACTTCTGGAAATTCGTTATTCCAATTAAAAGCTTTTTCTCTAGCAAAAGTAGGGTCATCAATTAAACTGTTACCACATTTAATATTATTGTTTAATGAAGTTAGTTTTCTGTCTTTTTGTGCTGTTCTTAACCAAAGTGATAGTTTTGCAATTTCTACACTTTCATCATTGATGTCAACACCATAAATATTATTTTCTAAAATTGCATTTTCAACTTCACTTAAAACCATTGCGTCTCCAAAGAGTTTGGCTTGTAATTCGTCAATATATTGATGTTCTGCAATTAAAAACTCCAAAGCTTGATTTAGAAAAGCTCCACTACCACAAGCTGGGTCGCAAATGGTAATTTGTAATAGCCATTTTCTATAATCTTCTAATTTTTGAGTTAATTTTTTTAGTGTTGCTTTCTTTCTTCCTTTACGTTCTTTTTCGTATTCAGCTTCTTGTATGTCAAGTTCAATTTTCTTTTCCTCACAAAGTTTGCCAACAGTATTATCTACAATGTATTTGGTAATGTATTTTGGCGTGTAAAAAACACCATCTTTTTTTCGTTTTGTTTTGCTTTGTTCAGTTGAAACTCCTTGAATTTCTGCTTGGATTTCGTCAATGTCGTTTAGAGAATGTTCAAATATATGACCAAGAATATTTACACTTACTTCACTTTCAAAATCGTAATTGCTTAAATTAACTGTGTGTTTGTAAAGCAATTCATCGTTAATTTTGATGTTGTCTAAAATCTCGTCTGGTGCAAACAAACCTCCATTGTAAGCAAAAATATCGTGTTGTTGTCCTTTATAACCAGAATTCATATAACCGAAATACTTTTGAAAACGGTCGTACAAAGGAAAATACTCATCGTATTTATCTTTTAAATCTGTCCATTGGTTTACTATAGACCTAATTGAATTAGGTGGAAGTAATAACCTGTCTTCTGCAAAGAAGATGAATAAAAAACGGTCAAGTAATTTTTGCGTTTTCTTGAATAAGGTTAGTTTGTCGTATTGCGGATTTTCCTTTTGAATGCTATCAAAAACTTCATTTCTGAAAGATGCGTAGTCTTTGTAAAGTTCTTTTGTGATTTTTTCCTCTTGCGTTAAGGATTCGTCCTTAATTTTTTTAGGAATGTCTTTTAAAAGATATTCAGACGAAAGGCAAAGCCAAAGGATATCAAAACGTTCTTTCGTTAATTGGAATAAATTAAATTCTTCAAAATCTACTGCATTGTCAATGTAAAAACGCAACTTCTCAAAGTTGGAAGTAATTACATAATTACAACCAGGTTGGTTGTTTTTATATCCAAATGCTTGAGTTTCTACTTTGCTTAAATCGGTTGTGTTTGTTCCTTTCAGTTCAATTACCGCAAGTGCTTTTTCGCCTTTTAAAATTGCTCCATCTGTCTTTTTTGAGCCTTTTATGTTTTTTAATTCCGTTGTAAGATTAAAATCTGGTGTCGGATTCTTAACGTATTCAAATACGTTTACAAAAAGGTCAATCAGAAATTCGCCTTGATATTGTTCCTCTTTGGAATTTCGAATATTTTCCTGAATGGTCGGATTATGGAAATGGCTCGTAAATCGTTCGTAAGCTTGATTAACTTTTTCGGACTCCAATCCTTTTAAATATTTGTTTAGAACAGAGTTCTGAAATAAGCTCATAAAATTTTAATCTTTTTTCTCAAATTTAATATTATTCCGAGCGTTGGCAAGAAACAGCTCTTTTATTTTTTTCAGCGTTGGCTTTCGTGTCGGCAAAAAAATAAATGTGCTGTTTGAGCGTTGGCTTTTTTAGTTCAAATGTTCAATTTTAGCACGATTTTTACATTACACACAACGTGTTTTTGTATGGTTTGTTGCGATTTCAAGCAATTTACTTTATAAATAAATTAAAGGCGAAGAAAATTTGCGAGGATTTTCGTAAGTAAGCTATTTGTAAGCAATAAATTATACAAGTTG
>Ga0209309_10005247_pt1 | contig 10380 bp, 7 predicted proteins | sample COGITO_mtgs_1204_2_FD_184807 | JGI IMG/M metagenome (GOLD analysis project Ga0209309, IMG submission 184807) | Pelagic marine microbial communities from North Sea - COGITO_mtgs_120412 (SPAdes) (version 2) | ecosystem: Environmental > Aquatic > Marine > Epipelagic ...
CGAGGCTGCGCAGAGGCAGCAGCGATGGCCACAGCTGTTTCGACCGCCGGACCCACGCAACGCAGCTTCGCGCGCCCCCGGGCGCCCGCGCGGACGGGCGGCTTTAGAGACTTCACGATTGCGATGAAGATCGCAGCAGCTGCATGGACCGGTGCGGTCAGGACTCCTCCGCTCGAACCCAGCGCGTTGAGGTCGTGCGCAGACGGTGAGTGTGTGCCCGAGAGTATGTGCGCGGACGCAGCGTCCCGCTTTGACAGGTCGTACACGCGCACAACAGAGTCGAATGCCACCAGACCGATCAGGTCGTTTGAGTGCAGAGCCTGCAACGCATAGACCACGGTCTCCTTCAGGTCTGCAAGATCCTTTGCGCGGATTGTTGTGTCGACAACGAAAAGATGCGTCTTGGGCTGGTACTCGGCTGTCGCAAATGCTGTGGCAGACGGTGGTGCGTACTCAATCACCGCGTCCCGTAGCTCTCGACACGCCTCGATGCCACCCTGACCTTTGAGGTCTTCATTCGTGTTGATACCCGAACAGAAGTTGCACGCCCAGCGACCCGTCTGCGTCTCGACTGCCACGTAAAGGTTCCGCACGGCGCCACAAGATTGGCAGCGCTCAGCGTCTCGCCGTAGCCACTTGCTGCTGTCCTCCTGGGCGGCGAATGGGGAAGTAACAAAGCCAAAGGGAAGACCCCCAGGCATCGTAAGCGAGCTGCGATTTGGTACCGCAGAGGAGGAAAAGCGTGTGTGCGGATCCTGGACATCCCCAAGCACCTCCTTCATCACAGTGGGAGTGCCTCCGGCGCCGATAGCAAGGTGAGGCACCACATGGCCCTGCAGCTGGCGCGGTGGCTCGTGGGAAGGAAGCATGCTGAACTCGGTCGGCACTCGCTGCTCACAGACACTGCAGAGCACAGCTGAGGGGGAGGGAAACACTTGACGTGGAACACTTCACGTTGTAATGTCGACAATTCCCCCAAAAGTCAAAACTTCAAGCTTCAAGCTTCTCAAGCTTCAAAAGCTTGAAGCGTGTAGTCTTCTTGGACAGGAAGCTTGGTTGTCGCAACTTGACCGCGTCTCTCTGCGCAGTGAGTCGGGATGTCAAAGCGACCGACAATCAAGGACCTTAAGATATCGGACCCCGAGGTCATTCCCCGCCCAAACTCTCACATCTCCGGTAAAACGCAGAAATTCTGAATCGTAGCCCCGGATGTTTGTGCCAGGAGCAGCCCGCGGGCTGGAACCCAGGAACTGGAGACCCAATTCCTGTGGCAGCCCGGTCTCCACAGGAAGTGGAGACCCAGCCGCAGCTCTCCAAAGCGGCCCACGCTGTTGCATCTGTTGGGCCGGAATCGACAAGCGCGGTGAATCGCAACGTGGAGCCGTACTCGGTGCCCTCCCAATCCCTCCCAATCAGACCCTGCAAGCGATCGTGGTGACCTGAATTGAAAGTTTGTCTCAATCAGGAGGCTATAGCAAGGGTTGCTGAGACACAGGGTCAACAACCAGTCGTAAAGCTCCCATTCAAGGATCTTGCCGATGGGGGATGCGAGGAGTTGGCAGAGGTGTTGAAACGGTCAATCCAGCCTCCCGAGTGGCATGTTGATGGTGTTCGGCTTGTATTCGATTGAAACGAAAAAGATGTGGTCGATATCTTGACCGTCTGGGTGGAGGAAGACAGGAAGAGCATCGGAGCGCTTGACATCTCGTGCAATAATATTGGTCTTGACGGAAGCTTCTTCATATCGAAAGCGTATGCGCCCTTTTGTCTTTTTGGCGCCGTGCCTCTCCTTATCTTGCTGCCTGAGTTAATTAGCCGGATGGCGGAGCAGGCTGGCTGCCAACTGCTCTGTCACCTCGCTAGATATCTCTGCCAACGCGATCGGGGACGACGGAGCAACTGCACTCGCGCGAGCACTCAACTCGAATTCGAATCTCAAGCATCTTGACGTTCACGGTGGCTGCCCATCATGTCTCGTCACCCCTCAGACCTCAACTCTTCCCGAGACTTTCGGTTGTCCGCAGCTGTTTTGGCGCTTTCATAGCACTGATGCGTTTGGTGCACGCTGCTGGCAGCGTGCTCGATCAAAGATGAAGGGGGCGCCTCGCTTGCTCGGGGACTCATGAGCAACTCGTCGCTCGTTGCGATCAACCTTCGCGCAAACTATATTGGAGACAAGGGAGCGACCGCGCTGGCAGACAGCGCCTCGAAGAGCACCTCGCTGCGCTTTCTTGTGCTTGCCGCGAACGACCTCACGCGCAGCGGCGAGGTGAGGGCCCTACGGGCGGCCAAGTTCGATCCACCATGCACTCTACCCGCACGTAGAGTACGTTTGACCCGCATCCGTGTGCTTTCTGACTTACTCAACCGGGGCAGGACGCCTTGCAGCGAGCACTACGGGAGAATCCGCGGCTTCGATTGGATATGCCACGGGGTGAAAACGATAACATGCTTGCTGAAGTCGGCTGTACCATTGCTTAGTACCAACTCTGCTCCACAGTATCTCGGCTAGCTTTGGTTTTGGCGTTAGTTGGCATGCTTCGTGCATTCTATTTAATAGAGATTCGCACAACTCGCACACGCTTTCCTGCTGTTCAGGCCGCCAGTCCAGCATCTTGCGAGACTGGCGAATCACCGGCAAGCCTCCTGAGCTCCCTCAGCATGGTCCTTGCGCTGTCTGCGCTCACTTCACTGCCGTATAAACAATGGTCGTGCAGTCAGTGTATTGCTTTGTCACGCCCGGGCGGGGACAGGCGCGCGTACGCCAGAGGCCGGGGTGCAGGCGGGCATAGCACCCCACTGCTTGAGGAATGCCTGCAGTTCGGGCACAGCCTTGGCAGAGAGGATCGGGAAGCGGTACGTGACCAATGCAAACACGAACGCGCCCTTGGAGTCAGGCTGACGCACAAGCGCGACCCCTTCGCCCTCTTGCGGGTCGACAGAGTGTGTGCGCCCGTAAATCATGCCCTCCTCGTCGTAGAACCTGTGCACCTCGTAGTTGACACCGCCGATGTTCAGGCCCTGTCCGAAAGTCGTGTCCCGGTCGTTGAATGCTGTCAAAAAGGCCTGCGCGTGCGAGGTGATGGTGTTATCAAGGCCGCCGCCTCGTGCAGACCTGCCATGGCTGAGCACAGCGCCTTGCTCGCTCGAAACGCAAGCTGAAATTCACCTGGATGTCCGTTGCAGACACGGGAAGACCAGACTTTGCCGTGACGTTTCCCGATGCATCGAAGACGATCTACATCGGCGTTTCAAGGGTCGCGGCGTCAAACTTGGCAGCAGTATCGCATCTTTGCAGGACATGGCTTGGCCGCAGGAATACGCAGGCCAACGTTGCGCAGAGTTCGCAGGACGCGTGCGAGAGAGTTTGGGGATGGAATGGGTTGCCACTGCCAAGGGACACTCACCCCACGGTTCCAGTCCTTGACAGACTCTAGGGCCTGCTGCATCGCCGGATCCCTACGTTGAAGCAGGTTTGATTGTGAAGGCGTCAAAAAGTGGACATTGTCCATATGTTGACAAAGTCTGACGGTGGGGGGGGGTTATGACGGCGACGTGCACCTCTCTGATGCCCACGTTGCGCCTGCTTGATACGCAGAGCAATGTACAGTGCGATTGACCTGAGTGTGTCACCTCTTGGCTGCGAGCCACTCTCGTCGTGCTACAGTTACCTGTACAAGGTGGCCAGCGAAAGTCGCCACAGCGATGGCAATCCTGCAGACTGGGGATGATCCTGCAGAGGCCCGCCATCTTCCTTCCCGGTACACTGACCACGCCAGCACTGTTTGAAGTACCCCCCCAATCAAGCCTGGTCAGCTTTCGTACTGGCGTTCTTGATGCACGTAGAGCCGCGAGCATCCGCTTCCCGAGCCGCTGGGGCACCCGGACCTACGTTGCGCCCTATTGGCAATGCATTGGCACTGGCGCATGTTTCATTCAGATGTACCCTTCTGATCCAGATGGGCGAGCTCCACGCCCCGTTCGGCGCACGGCACATCTTTTCGGGGCACAGCTTCCTTGAATGCAAATTACGGAGATCGTGGCCGGGGCCTTTTACACGCCATGAGCGGCGGCGAGGACTCCCCCGACACCCTAGGCCCAATGGCTGCACAGACATCTCTGGATCGCAATCACGAAAAGAGGGCGGGGGGTTGCGATGAATTCGCGGGAGGGGTTCGTGTTGCTATGAGGTACGGCCCTGCCAAGTCCATTTGTTGCTCAGACCATGCGTGGCTGTGCACGAGTTTTCAACACATCGCACGGCAGCAGGTATCCGAGCGAAGTGAACGGGTATCGGGCTCTATTTCCAGGCGTTCCAGCGACTCAATTTTCGTTTACAGGGGCAATGGAGGAAGGGGCTGCCGGAGCCGAGAGGACGCGTCCGGTTTGCCCGGAGCTGGTATTGCGGAACTTCTCCTTCAAGGGACTTCCTGGCACAGGACGGGATCATTGGGAAGATGAGGGCCACACAGAGGTAGTTCGGTGCGCGGGGCTGTTTGCGGCGGGTCACACGGTAGGACACGCGGCGGTGGCGGTGGCAAGCGCGCGTCGGGTGCTAGAGTTGGTGCCGCCGGTGGCTCCGGTGCGGAATCAGGCACAAGCGGGAGATGTGCGTCGATCACTCTCTGAGGCAATTTCGTGCCAGCGCCGAGATACCCAGCAAGAGGCCTCTGGGTCATCGGCAGAAAAGCGGCGCGCAGCTTCCAGGCGAAACGCCGCGCCACGAAGCGAGACGCTGCCCGCCGACGAGCACGGGCTGTCAGGCTGGCAAACCAGCGCTCTCTCGCCGGGCGCGCCAACACCATCCCGGAAGATGGACAGCAATTCGGACGAAGTAGGGCGGAGTGAAGACACGCTTCAGGAGGCATCCGAGGTCGCCCAGTTTCTCGGTTCTTTTCAAGGACGCGGGCGCCACGCTGCGGAGGGGGCCGAGGCAATCGCTGCCGTGCCGGCTGTCAATTTGTTCAATGACGTGGCCGCTGCAGTCGGACCGGCCGCCACAATACAGGGCATCAAGCCTGCAGGACGGCGTGGAATGCATGCGCCGGCCGCAGCCATTGCGCTCGCAACGGGGGCGGCTGCTTCTGCGTCTCGCGCTGCAAGAGTCCGTCACGAATCGGACGTGACAAGGCGTGAAGCGCTGGTGGTGGGGGAGAGGCACGTACAGCGCAAAGACACTGGTGCTGCTTCATCGTACGCTCAGGTGGCAATGGATTCACCGCGGGTGCAACCGTGGGACGGGGTTGGCTTGCCTCCGCCTTCTGCGTCGTCCTTACCGCAGAACTCGACCCGCAGCGAGCGGCAGAGCGGCCCAAGAGCGGCGCTCGACTGCAACAATTCGGGTCGTGTACCGGGGTCGCCCACGGTAGCGCTTACGTCTCCCAAGGTCGTGCAGATGATTGCTGCACGCGGCACAACACCGCCTCAACGATCCTCCGGTATGTTTGGCGCGTTTCCGGCGAGGACGAGAGATGGAGCTCCAGCAGCCCGGACAGTCGACCCAAGTGTACATTCAGGGTCCGAACCCCCACGATCTCCACGCATACCGCCCAAGGAACGTCGGTGGGCTATCGCTTGCGACGCCGAAGATAGCTCGTGTGACGTGGGAGATTCCCGCCAGGCACAACAAGAGCCTGTCACGCCCCAGCCCGTGTTGCCCAGCGCCGGCGAAGAGAAGGGCGACCTGAGGGGCGACGTCCATTCGCGTCCGCTATTCAGAGGGACGGGTAGCATGATGGCATCAGCCGCTCCAGAAGGTGTGGGAGACAATGCCAAGAGGGCGTGCTCGCCGAAGCGCTCGGTGGAGCGCGCGTCAAAGCTTTCATCAGAGATGTTGCCGAGCTCTGCAGCGAGTGGAGTCTCACAAGGCACGGCCGCCTCCAGTGGACCGCAACAAGGCGATGCATTGGAGCTCATGCAACTGCGTAGTACCGTCGACCAGAAGCCGCCTGCCCGCCTTCAGGTCAGCCCGGGAGGGCGCAAGGTGCAGCCACCTACGGAAACCGTTCCTGCAGGATCGGCTCAGGTGCCGCTACGCCTCGCTACTGCCGAGATAGATTTTGCAGCCGTGTCGCATCATCGCTATTCTCCAGTACGCACTGCTGTGCAGTCGCACAGTGCCCCTGAACTGTCACCGGAGGACCTCGTGGAGCTTCGCGAACCCTCTCAGCGCCAAAGCCAAGTGCGGCGGGTTGTGGTTGATGGCAGCGAGGAATTGCCGCCGTGGCTGGTGCTTAGCGATGCGGTGGTAGGGCCAACGTCGCCCGCACGGCAAGAAGTCGGGACGACAGAGGACAGCCTAGAGCGAACAGGGGGCGGCGGAGCTCCTTCTACGCGGCGTGGGTCCAAGGAGTCCACGTCCGCCGGGGTGATCGTAGTCGGGCAATGCCATTTGTCAGCCCCCGCATCAGCTGAGCAGGAACAGAAGCCGAAGTGCAGCCAGGTCGCTACTCGTGGCAGCCATGAACTCGCGCCTGCGAGCAGTCCCGCCGCGGCGAGGCACATGCTGAGGGGTTCGCGGCGCTTTCCTGCGCAATCTTCGGCCAATGTCGTCGACCGCGTGCTTCGCGGCCCCGCACAGCTGCGCCGCCCCCCGCACCCGCACCACGAGCGCCTGCCGCGTGCGGAGAGAAGAGACAAGCAAGCCTCGCCCTTGCCGCCCCACGAACTGCTCCGCCTTGGCTGGGGCGCCGGTTTTGCGGACGAAGGGGCCAAGCAGCGCGAACTTGCTGCCCTCGGTACCATCGCCAGCCCTATCCCGCCTCGCTCCTAAATATATCATGCAAAACATGTAAGCTTGCATTTGCCGGCCGCGCTCTGCGCTGAAGTGCAGATTTCGCCTGATGTGGAAAGTGATTCTGCTGCGGCATGGCAGATGTGATGAATGAGCTGGACAAGGCTCTTCGAGCAAGGTCAGCAGGGTGGGCCGCCAGCTATGTTCCCGTGGCGCCTGTGACTTCGGCGCTGCGCGCAATGCAGTGGTCGACCCCTGCTGACGACTCGCACCAAGACGCGCCATACGGCACGCGTGCAGCGGCCGCAGCGGCCGCAGTGGCCGCCGACCGCGCTCGCGATGCCATTGCGCGATACAGCGCATGCCTGGGGCAGGCTGTACGAGCGCTTTCGGCAATTCCACCTGGGGAGGGGGCGGCACCCGAGCGCCAACTGCGCGAGCGAGCCTGTCGCGCGCTCTTGCTTGTCCGTGAGCGTGCGCTGCGCGCCGTAGAAGCTGCACATGAGTGGCAGCATGCAGTATCTGCGCGCAAGGGCCTCACCTTGCCTGCTGCTTCGGAGATCGAGGCGCTGCTGCTGCAGGTCGCGGTAGGGGAGGCCAAACTGCTTACCATCAGCGACGAGGCGCGACAGTTCGTCTCCACGGTCCTTGGCGTCCGCGGGCCCTTTGCTGTTCCAGATTCATCCGCACCGGCCTCGGCCACTGCTCGGCAGCATCCAGGTCCCGTTCGGCGTTCCCGTTCCGACCAGTTCGCAGTGCCTCCGACTTGCTCCGGCAAGTCGTCCTAACGTGGGCGGGCTGTCAGCAGGGGTGCATGCAATGATGGTCGAGGCTTACAGCTCTGATCAAGGCGAAGCGGAGCACGCGCTTATTGAGCGTCTGCCTAGAGCGGCACGTGCACGCGTTGCAGCCGCGATGGAGGTTCTTTCCAGATTTCTTGGGGCCGAGCCGAAGCCATTCTCGGCAACGGCGCGTGTGCCGCACGACGGGACACGCACAATTGCACCGGCCGTGTCTCCCCCGGATTCTCCCACGTCGTTTACAGATGAGACCACTGCCACTGTGGCCGACCGCCCAGGGCAGGGCGAGACGCAATGGTGGGAAACCGCTTTCGCGCCTGAGCAAGCCGGGCACAGCAGCAAGGGCAATCAGGTGACGAAAAGCTCTTTCGGCGTGGGTGCCGAGCAGAGACAGGCTCAGAGGGGTGATTCCAGCCCAAAATTGACACTACTTCCGGCCGTTTTGGATGTGGAAGCCTGGCTGGACTCGGGCACGTCGGTCGACCCAGAGCAGATCGTCCCTCGTGCACAGAAGCCGTGCACACCTGGTGAACGGATGCGCGCCCAACGAGTGGCCACAGTAGTGACTGGAGACGAACCCTCGGCAGACCGCGCCGCGCTGCGCACGCCGGCAGCAGCGATGCGTAGAGGAAATGTTGTGCGGCGTCGCTGGAAACCGTTCCCGGTGCAGGAGTTGCAGATTGGGAAGAACGAAGAGATGTCCCACTCTTCCCGTCGTCCTGAGCGGCGTGTGGCATGGTGGTGACTTTCATTCCCCGCCGAGGCCCGTATTTGCGATTAGCTGTTGCACTCACGCGTGCAGCACAGCCACGGCGCTGTGGATGAGTCGCAGGTCCAGACTCGGTTCTTGCTTCAGGCTCTGACCCCTGTAGCATTGCGTTGGAATGACAGCACGATGCGGGGCACAGGGGAGGTGATGAACATGACGAGACCAGAAGGCTTGGCGCGCCTGGCGGGCTTCGTGAGCTCGAAATGGGCAACGTGATTGAGTTTTTGTTTGAGCAACTGGACGAGGATGGGGACGGTTACATCGGTGTTGAGGACATGGCTAAGCGGTTTCCACGGGAGCTGGATGAGGGATCGCGCCGGAAGCGGCTCGACGATCTTGTGGAGAGTCATGGAGAAAGAAGGGTGGGCCAAGCCACGGCTGCGCTGGGGGTCACACGCGCAGGTTTTCAAAAGATGTTTGCGCAGTTTCAGGAGGAATTGTTGAGAACCAGTGCTGGCGCGGGCAAGCTGAGCAAAGACGCAGCGGATCTGTACGCGCGACTGGCCGACATGGATGGAGTCGCCGATATTGAACTCTACGGTGCTATGGAGGAGTGGAGGGAAACGGGAGAGAACATTGGCGCGGGGGCAAACGTGACGGGTGCATGATCTGGCGCGGTGTGTGCATTCGTTCCTACAGTCACAGCAAGAAGGTAATGCGACCACGGTCACAGTGCCGAGGTGATGCGGCGAGACATACCAAGTTACCTAGTAACCAGATCTGGAAGGGGAACGAGTATGTTTAGCGACATCAAGAAGACCTGGGGTATGATGAATCAGAGAATATGAGCGAAGTGGGATAATGGATCACCCGCCGGATAGACACTGCACTGCCCTGCGAAGCAGTCTTCAATTACGTCAGCCGCAATCGAAAGAAACATCCGTCTACTACTACTGACAAAAAGTCGTAGATCGCAGAGCGAAAAACAGTTTAGAGCAGGGGCCAGGAGACCGCGGTAAAGAACCCGCTTAACATAAAGGTCCCAGGCTCACACCACTTACGGGACGCGAGCACGTGGGCGGTGGGAGCCGGGGCGAAAGCCCCAACCCCACACCGGGCCCGTGCCCGAGATCCCGGGAGCAGTGAGGAGGCATAGGGCGCAGCCCAGTGCTTCCCAGTGAGCCGTGCAGCTGAGGCCCGGAGGCTGTACAGCTGAGCCTCCATCCGGAGTCGAAGGACGTTGCGCCGCGGCGCTGGCAGAGTTGCTCTGGTGTCAGTGGCGACCTCAGGGAGTTCGCGACGGCGTGCTGCTCGGCGGCGTCCGTCTTCAGGCGTGCGAAGTCGTAGAGGAGGCGCAGGGTCTCGGGGTGGAGAGCTCCTGTCTTAGCCTGAAGGCATCCGTGGTGCTTGATCACCTTAGCGCAGTAGGCCCGGTGGAGCGCGTTCTCGTCGCAGGCGTACTCCGTGCCCCTCCTGCCGACAGGCTGTGCGCACGTAGATAGGCAACAGACCGGGTATCATACAACCAAACCAAACCGATATTTTTCACTTTACAATTCGTACAAGCGCACAGGAATCCCTCTGTAAGGATGCGTTTGTCGCATCTTTTTGGGCTGCTGTTCCTTGCTGGCACGGCGTTGGCATTCCAAACTGGGATCCCGCGCACTCACACTGGGCAATGCGCGCTCTATTTCGCGCGGAATCATTGCTCTGCGAGGATGGGAAAGGCCCATTGTGGCGTCATGAAGGGTGGCGACTTGTCGCGGATCGATGCACTAAAGGAGCCTGCCGTGACTAGAATACAACCGCCTAAGGCTCGAATTTTGGCAGTGTCTGGACGCTCCAGGTATCTTTCCTGGAGTTGGCCAGCGTCAGTGCTCTTGACTGTTGTGTTCCTCGTGGGATGGGTAGCCCCTGCGGAGGCGCAGCCGCCCAAAGCGGGGAGCTACTACGATCAGGTCTGAAGCAATTTGTCGCCATGCCTGAGGACGTGCATCGCCACGTGTGGCATTCAATCAAGATAGCCCTGTACCTCGCTGTGCACAGGGTTGTGAAGCGTCCTTCCATACCACAGATTGCGGACGCCATGCCTCTCAAGACTATGCGAGGTGTGTGGAGGTATAAAGAGAAACGCGACG
>Ga0209309_10005251_pt1 | contig 10376 bp, 20 predicted proteins | sample COGITO_mtgs_1204_2_FD_184807 | JGI IMG/M metagenome (GOLD analysis project Ga0209309, IMG submission 184807) | Pelagic marine microbial communities from North Sea - COGITO_mtgs_120412 (SPAdes) (version 2) | ecosystem: Environmental > Aquatic > Marine > Epipelagic ...
TATTGGAGAAATGTTTGAGTTTGAGATACCTTACCCAAATTATGATGATTTTTTCGACAGTTAATAAAAAATAGTTCTTGACACTTAACCTATTTACCGTTATAATTGTATTCATAAAAGAGAGGAAGCTCTTTAAAAATCCACTAGAGATACCCCCTAGTTATTTGGAGTATCGCCCATACCCCTCAGGCGTAAATGAGTGGAGGATTCTAACTTCCTCCTAGTTAGACGGCGTAGTTGCTACGATAAGTGACTCTTCGGCAGGCAGTCCGATGCGGATATAAACTGCCCTTGGGGAGCTAATGACCCCGTTGCCCCATAAACTGGTACCGATTCCTATGGGCACGTCGAGTCTTTCAGGCTAGAGACGACGTTAAAACATAAACCCCTGCCGAGAAGAGAACTCGTAGACCATCTCCGTGTATGCACGCCACGTTAATCAAAAGGATCTAATCCGGGTGTAGGTTTTAAGGCTTTTTTCCTGATAATAAAAGGCCACTATTTCTGAGATGAGGCAAACTGTCATGGAGTAGATAAGACTTCCCCGAAGAAGCACTACACCTCATCGAACACCTGGGGGTGAGCAATCAGCCTTAAAGCGTAACGCGCCCCCGCCTATTTTAGAGGTCTTTATGTATGTATGTATTTGCAATAATATATCAACTAAAGACTTAGAAAGAGACCCGTCCCTTATTGATAAGGTGGGTTCAAAATGTGGTAAATGTATTGCGCCAATGGTTGCGCAGAGCTTTATAAACGGAGTTTATACATGCCAGCAGGAAAAGGTACTTACGGTAAAAAAAGAGGTCGTCCCGCCAAAAAAGGTAAGCAAAAGCTGCCAATGTCTTTCATGAAGAACATGAAGAAAAAGAAAAAATCAAAGAAGAAACGTAAATAATGGCTGCTCGTGGATTGTATGCAAATATAAACCGCCGAAAAAAGAAGGGTACTAGTAGAACGAAGAAAAAGTCTACTATCTCGCCCAAAGCTTATTCCCTGATGAAAGCAGGGTTTAAGAAGAAGAGAAAGAAAAGTGGCAGCAAAAAAACGAAGAAGCGTTAGAAAGAAAGATCCCCGCCTTAAAAGAGCAGGAGTTTCTGGTTTCAATAAACCAAAAAGAACTCCCAAGCATCCCAAAAAATCCCATGTTGTCGTAGCAAAAGCTGGCGGCAAGGTAAAAACAATTCGATTCGGTCAGCAAGGTGTCTCAGGTTCTCCCAAGAAAGCGGGTGAGTCCAAGGCAGCTGCTGCTCGTCGTCGTTCATTTAAAGCCCGTCATGCAGCTAACATCGCCAGAGGGAAGTTGTCCGCAGCGTACTGGGCCAATAAGGTGAAATGGTAATGATACTAGGAATAAACGGTTTCTCTGCTACTAAAAAACGAACTGATGGGAAATTTTGGACTCATGTTCATAAGTTTGGATCGAATTCGGCAATAGGAGGATCTGCGGAAAGTATTTGGTCTGCCGGAGGTCTATATCCATGGAGCGCTTTAACTAATCCCGAAATAATTTATGTTTCTAGTTCTGATGCAGCGGATGGTGGAAATATTACTATAGAAGGTCTGGGAGCAAGTTGGAAGACACAAAAAGAAACTGTGGATCTGGGTGGAAGCCCTTCTGAAGTTGCTACTACCCTCACTTTTCGCAGGGTTTATAGAATGACTTATAGCGAGACAAATACTGGGGTTATTTCCGCGAAGACGGTAAGCCACGCAGGAACAGTCGTTGCACAAATTCCAGTGGGTAAAGCTCAAACATTGTTAGGGGTTTATACAGTTCCTGAAGGGTGTATTGGCTATTTGGTCTCGTATACGGCTGGCGTAGGTAAACTAGATGATGCTCTTATAGAGCTTTATGTAAGAGAAAAAGCTACAGGGGCTTTTCGTATAAAAAGTGAGATGGATATCTATCAAAGCGTTCAGAGACAAGAATTTAGTGTACCGTTGGAATTACCCCCACGAACTGATATTGATTTTCGTGCTACAGGCAGTAGCGGAAACAGTATTTGTACTATTAATTTTGATATAGTTTTACATAACTATTTAAGAGACCAATAAATGATAAGAATTTTACTGTTACTACTAGCCTTCCCCGTATTTGCGGAAGAAGCCCCGATTATTGAGGACAATACTATTCGTACTGACTCTACTACTAATAGTACGGTTACTACAAGATCAGATACATCAACAACTTTAAGAGCCCCTCCTGCGTCTGCTATTACGCCTACTATCAACACTTCAAACAGCGATTTGTGTACTTTTGGAGTTGCGGGGGCTGTTCAGACGCAGATTCTGGGTATCTCTATGGGTTCTCAGATAACTGATTCAAACTGTGAGCGGTTAAAACTTTCGAAAACTCTGTATGATATGGGAATGAAAGTTGCAGCAGTATCTACACTGTGTCAGGATGAACGAGTATTCGACGCAATGCTAATGGCTGGAACTCCTTGTCCTTTCGAAGGTTTGATTGGCAATGAAGCAAAAGCAGCTTGGGCAGCAAATGAGGAACTGGAACCGTCCGTGGATGAAACGACGGAAGAAAAGGAAAAAGGACTCGGTGATGGTACTAAGACACTCATGGGTAGTGCCGGTGTTGTTAGCCTACTGCTCTTACTCGTACTCTAGCGAAGAGGTATACGGAACAACCACCAACGCCGCGAATATTGGGTTGAATTGGGTCATGTCTAATATCTTACCACAAGCGACAGGATTGACCGTAAACAATGTAATCTATAGATATACCACTGAGAAAGACCCAGAAGATGATATGTTGGTTCACGTTCAAAATGAGAATGCTCAAGGAAACGGATATATCTTTAGAAGCACAGACGACTGGTCAGGTTTGCCAGGCAATACGATTAACAAAACAATTCCTGTAGGGGGTATAGGAATTGATTTTTGGGGTGATGGTTCTATCGAAGTGGAAGGCTTCGGAACAGTTTTAGATCCAGAGGTTTATTACACATATCAGTATGTTCCGTGTGATAATCCTCAGTCGGACCCAGAATGCCCAGGTTATATTGACCCGCTCACGCTAATTCAAGAGCCTGAAATAGATACCTCGAGTGAAGAGTATATTCAGGCAGAGTTAGATCGTGAAACGAACATGAAAGCACAGAAAGAGGAAGAAGAGAAGGAAGAACGAGAGAAATTTGCTAAAGCCACTGAAGAGAAAGTAAGAGATAGTTTAGAGAAGATGTTAGGTTTATCCCTCGGAGCAAGCCTACAAGAAGCACAAGATACATTATTGCATAACGCATTAGTGTCAACGAATTATTTGCCTAGAGGTTACTTTGGGCAAATAAAAGGGGGAGAGTATCCGGATGCAGAGATGCTGAAAGATTCTGACCTACCTGACAATGCAAATGGTCGCCGTGTAAACTTTGCGCAGCAACTTTTGCACCAAAAAATGGTTCAATCGCAGTATGATTGACAGAGTATAGAGGGGGAACTCTATTATGAAAAAATTAGTTATTTTACTATTTTGCGCCTTTAGTGCGCAAGCGGAGGAAATGGAAGTAGTAGGGAATGTTGCTTCGAAATGTGTAGTAACTCCTGATACCGCAGGTGTATTTGGTAACCCAACATCAGATGTGTTAAGCACTGATCCTACGGACGGTGGAGTTGATCCTGTCGTTCGATTTGACGTAATTGAAGCGAGCAGCTATAAAGCTAGGATTTCGTATCCTACATCCTTTTCGGAATCACCTACATTGAATGACACTGTAGTATGGACGGGCGACGTTGCTACATCTCAAGTATCAGATACTGGCATGTCTGGGTATGACGCAGCAAAGGTTGAGTTTGATAATGTTACTGAATTCAGTTTGACCGTTGCTGGTAGCACCTGGTTCAAAACAGAATCACAAGCAGATTATGGCTACGGCAAAGCATTTCCTGGCGGCGTATATCGTGCGATAGTAAGTGCTGAATGCATCGCTATCTAATTTTATTACTGGTGATGAGTGGGTACGCAAGTGCCCATGAATTCACCCCAACTTATCCAAAGTTGAAAAATTCTTACGTTGAGGGTGTATTATATACTACAATGACCCTTTTCAATATGCGAAAAGATGTAGAGTATTATGAGTTTGGTGTTTTTAATGCGGAGTGGGAGAAAGTACCCTTTGCTATGCAGCAGAAAGTTATGCGTTTCAAACACCTTGAAAAAAAGAAGGTTGACATTTACATAAGGGAGAAGGACAAGGAAGAAGTGGTTTTCATCTGTTCAAAATCAAAATTGGTTGTAACAGGTACAGCAAAAACATCCGTATCTTCTAGGATTTGTTCAAAAGTTAAATGAGATTTATATTATTAATGCTAGTGTCAGCTTACGCAATGGCGGACTCTAGTTCTTTGAATTTAAATTTACCTAGCACTCCGGGTTCTTATGCGAGTGATAGAATAAGAACAAATGGCAACGTCGAGTGTTCCATGGCGATTGGCGGAAGCGTGAATTTAGAGTTTGGTGTAGTCGGAGTTCTAAATCAGAATGGGCCCTACACTAGCAATATAGGGAGCTACTCAGAAGACTACGATGAGGAAGGTTTAGTAAAAGATGTTGGAGTGTATGCGAAGATTATCATACCACTCAATGCACCGAAAACGAGATTAGATTGTAATCAGCTTTATAAATTGGAGCTGACAAGACAGAGAATAGAACTACAAAAATTACAGCAAGAGGTAAATAACCTAAGAGCATTAAAATTCGAGGACGATGATGGATAAAGTAGAAGCGGTTGCTAAAGTAAACAACGTATTTGAATATCAGTACGATAGTGATCAGTATCAAGTTGCTGACTATTGGCGTGTACTTGATATGAGTCAGGATAAAGACCAAGGAGATTGTGAAGATTATGCACTTACTGTAGGCTGGATGCTTGCAGGGCAGAGTCGTATGAAGTTTCTTTGGATGATTCTCACAAAAAAGATTAAGATTTGCTTTATTAGTTATGTGGATGGTGGTCATGCAGTACTAGAATACGAAGGATTATTGGTCGACAACTGGAAGAAAGAGTGGACTCCGCGTAGCATATATGAAAAAGATTACGCACAGTATAAGTGGGAATATAAATTTTACTATAACCCTCTAGTTGTAGTAAAGAAACTCATTCAAGGTAAGTTCTGGAAAAAATAATGGCAGAAGTAGAGTTTGGGGGCATGACATTTAAAGGTGGTAAGATGATGGTTCTTCTCACTGCTCTCTCTACGTTAGGTGGAGCAAGTTGGGGTGCCTTTGAATTCTATGCTGACTACATGGACATGAAAGAAATTGTGGCTAACATTGACACCACGCAGATAGAGAACCGCAATAAAATTATAGAACAAAAAATTGCTGCGGCTCAAGGATCTGTTGATGAAGCAATAGACTACTCACGAAGCATCAAGAATGATTTACGAGATGACTTCAATCGTATGGAAGCAAATGTTGATAGAGTTGAAGATCAGAATAGAGAACTAGAAGACAAAGTAAAAGACATGATTGACAAAGCAGATGAGCGCTTTGATAACAAAAGGGAGAGTTTACAAACAGATACGGAAATTAAAATCAATGCTCTGGAAGATAGACTGAACATGAAAATACAAGCAGTACTAGATAATCCACTAGCATCATTTGATTTTGATAAGCTAGAACCTACAGCGTCAGGAGGTTCAGGGAGGGAGTAAAAAACTAGTCTCAGCAGGGGGAACTGAATGAGCTACACTAAAAAATTAGTAGTTTTTTGTACGTTCGGCTTAATTGTCGGACTGATAGGAGGTATGATCTTCTTATGAAAGTACGAATAGTCACTATAAGTGGAAATACTATCTACGGGTCTTTACTCGGTGAAGAAGCACTAACAATGCCACCGAAAGAAGCCTTACATTGGATAATGAATAATGAAAATAAGTTCATAAAATACTTACAGCCAAACGGTCAAGAAGTGTTACTGAACAAGAGCGCTATAATGAATATAGCGGAGGATAATTATGATTGAGACAGCGATGGAACTTGCCATGACATTTTGGCAGTGGGTAGTATTTGTAGTGCTTGTAGGAATTGGTTTTATCTTTAGTAAATTTGATGGTCAAGGGGAAGATCGTGTAGGCTTTGAGTATGCTGAAATGCCTCACATGAAGCCTCTTCCGATTGCAACGAAAGACAAAGGCTTTTTTAAGGGTATTTGGCACTGGTTAATGGGTGTTCGTCAGTGGGAAATTTGTGACGACTTTCATTTTAAACTGGGCGGAGTAGAGTACGTGATTCCCAAAGGTTTTGAATTTGATGGGGCCAGCGTGCCCAAGTTTTTGGCAATGTGGCTCTCACCTACGGGTGTATTGTTGATGGGCGGTCTTGTACATGATTACATCTACAAATATGCTTGTCTAATGACGAAAGCTGGAAATAACACGGAGAAGATGACTCAATCACAGGCGGATAAGTTGTTTCGTGACATTTGTATCGAAGTTAACGGATTCAAGTTTTTGAACTACTTGGCGTACTGGGCACTTGCGGCTGCAGGTTTCGTCGCATGGAATGGACATAAGAAACGTGGCACACACATCTAAAATGCTCAAGTATATCGACGTTCGCATTTCTCAGTTGACGGAAGAGGCTGCGAAGTGCCATGATCAATACGACAGAATGTGGTATAATAAAATTATCGCTGAACTTCATTGGGTCAGCATGATGGGCACGGATATGAAATCTACAAACTGCCCGCTAGAGGAGAAGAAACTATGAAATACGTTGGAAAACTCATGGGAGAACGCACATCTTTAGATGGTGTGATGTTAATTGGAATTTGTGGAGCTTTTATACTGTTTGGAGGCTTAGCCAAGATTGCCGCGTATGTCGGCCTAGCATGGGGAGTATACACTCTTCTGAAAACGGAGAAATAAATGAGTGAACATCATCCAGCTGACGTAAATGGGGACGGTCATGTAAGCGACGAAGAGCTTATGATGCACCTCGAATTTAAACGAAAGAAACTAGAAGACGAAGATGCGCAGCGTGATGCCATGAGAAAGATGACATGGTTTGCACTCTTCGGAATGCTACTCTATCCTTTCGGTATCTTCTGTACTAGCCTCTTCGGGCTTGATACAGCTGCGGGTATCATTGGAGATATCGCACCCACATACTTTATCGCAATTAGTGCGTTAGTTGCGGCCTTCTTCGGAGCGAATGCTTACTCGGGTAAAAACTCATGAGTCATGTAACTAATCATATCCAAGTAACAATACGAAAAGCAGCGCCAGTGCCTATAAGGGCGGTACCTGTTATCGTCATTCGAAGAAATGTGTTTAGCTAAAAATAATTCTTGACATGGAGATGTCAAGGGCGTATAATATATGGAAATTAAGGGGGAACTATGCAAATTCAACAATCTGTGCAAAACACTTGGCGAGCTGAAGGACTCTTTCATGTTCTTCCCAGTTTCGCACTCTACCATAGCCAGGACATGATGACGAATGACTATGGTTTCATCTTCGCATGGCTTACTTGGAGCTGGGGAGTAGAGTTATGGATGGACGCATAAACCCCGTGGCGAAACACGCTTGGAAGTTTAACAAGCCAAAAGTGTATCGAGATAAAACTAAGTATACTCGCAAGAACCAAAAGGCCCCGCAGTAGTGGGGTTTTTTGTACCTGAAGAAAAATAATTCTTGACACGGATCCTCGATCCGTGTATAATATATGTTCAAACTTACTAAAAAAGTGACTTATAATGAAAACTGAAGAAGCATATAATTTGATAACCCCCTACGTACATAGTGCAGAGTGCGTCTTAGCAGAAAGTACTCAGAAAAACAAAGGAGCTAACGGTATGGCTTTAGAAAAGATTTTAGGTATTAAGCCTGGTACTAAGCAGTTAGACTTTGAAGATGGTGAATTAAAAACTTTTTCTCTTAATGAAAAAGGTCAGGTAAAAGAAGACTTTAGGATTTGTAGCACATGGGAAAAGGACTATATTAAAAAGAAACTAGAAAACATATTAGTTGTAGGTCGAAATTTAGCAGGTCAAATTGTATATTGTAAAATTCTTAGAATACTAGAAGAAAATCCTATATTTAAAGAATATTTTGACAAAGAAGTAGATTGGATCATTTCAAAAGGCCCAATGAATTGTTCACAAAAAGACACAGAAATATGGGTTTCTAAAACTCAAGGGAAAGGTGGAGAAGCTAAAAAAACTAGATCCTTATATATTTCTAGACCTGCCTCTCATTATTTATTTTTTGGAGTGTATCCTCCTAGAGCACAAAAAGCAAAAGCAATATTAGCATGAGGAAAACCTACAAAGAGAGGAACTATAGATAATGTCAAGACAAAAAACAGGGCTGCGGCTTAACCCGACTGACTTTTACGCAACACCGCCGTGGTGTTATGAGAATCTAGAAATAGATTGGTCACTCTTCGAGAACGCTCACGAGCCTTGTCGAGGAGATGGTCGCATTCAGTACTTTCTCGAAGAGGAGTGCGGTTTAACCTGCACCTATAGTGAGATTACTGAGGATAAAGATTTCTTCGAATGGAATGAAGGTACGGATCTGATTCTTACAAATCCTCCCTTTAGTATCGCTAAGGAGTTTATCGATCATTCACTAGCACATAGTAATACTTGCCTCATGCTACTAAGAATTAACTTTCTTGGTAGTATTGGGCGTCATGAGTGGTGGAAGGAGAATACTCCTACGGCATTGCATGTATTGTCGAAGCGACCGTCCTTCACGGGGCGAGGAACTGATGCGACTGACTATGCTTGGTATGTTTGGGACGACACTGGAAGGCTTCCGAAAGGTGTGTTCTTCGTTCCTCCCGCTAGTAAGGAACAGAGTGACTTAGCGAATGAGTTAGCAAGAGAGACGTACGATGAGGCCCCGCAGTAGTGGGGCTTTCTTTTTCTGATAAAATTAAAGAAGCACGCAAAGAAAAAGATTTAGCAATCGCACTTATGTTGGAGGACGAAAAAGGCTTTGATGAATTTCTCAAGGCTGTGCAGCAATCCCTTATAGATGAGAAAAAAAGATCTTGACATTTTGTTATCTGTCTGCTATTATAATTAAATATTATGTGAAGCATGATGAGACCGCGCAGAAGCCAATACAACAACTTCTTCATCTCCAAACGTAATCTCGAAGGTTCTTCTTATATCGTTTGATTATTACCTCCGCCCCTAGCGCGAAAGCAGTCTGGGGCGGGAGAGTAATACTACGAAAGATATTTAGAAGAGTTTATCGAGAGATTACGTAAACACTTATGCTTCATTTGTAAGCAATTTTTGTAAATCAATATACAAGAAGACCGCATGTTTCTACTTCAACCAAGTAGGCTATGCGGTCTTTTAAGTTTAAGGGTCGAGTTATATTCATTAAATTTACACTCCCTTTTTACTGAAAAACTAAGAGATTCATGTAAATTTAAGGAAGATTTGTACTGATTTTTACGTCCAAGGAAGGATTTCCTCTAGTCGATAGATGTGCCCCGGCCCCGCTGGAGTGGGAAAAAGCGCTGCTGCTGACATTTTGCTAGTCGTTTCTGACATTTAAAGCATGAAATGTCAATCGTGTGTGGTATAGAAAACGTGATTCCCTATTATTTCTAGCTGCTTGTAGTTTAATAGGTCTGGTTGGGCAAAAAACAATGCTGGTGTGGTTGGCGTCTCTGCTGTATATGACGCATGGGCAAGAGCAGTTTTCATACTCTCATTTGGTGGGAGGTCTAAATATTCCGCTCCATAGAGTCTAGGAAATTCAGCTTTTATAAGAGGCCAGCTTTCAAACTGACCTTTCTGAGCTACTACTTCACAGGTATGGTTGGGCCATCTCTCGTCATTGCGACGATTCCACACCACTGAAGCTACGGCACGTTGGCCTTCTAGCGATTCACCTCGGCTTTCGAAGTAAACCGCTAGGGCAACACATATTATCTCTAACATTTTATCAGCACGAAGATTCTAGCATATACCTTAGAACTTCTTTCGGGGCTTTGTCAAGTCCTTCTAACTTTTCTAAGTCTAGTTTCATTTTCGTACTTAGTAAGTGTACTAGCTCCTGTTTCGTTACGGGGTTTTCACCACGCTTCGTGAGATACACTTTCTTTTCATAGATTCCAAGTCTTGATAACTTTCCGATGACCGAACGACGGCTCTTGCTTAGAGCTATAGCGATATCGTCTATGACGAGTTGCTTGTCTTCGGCCCCGCTGTAAGTTTCTAGCATAAAATCTACTTGCTCTTTAGTATACAAAATCAATCTCCATCTGGTAAGGTTGATCCAATAGTTTACTCATCTCTAGAGGGGCCATCGACACCTGTAGAGCTGTAAACTCCAACATGACTACTTCCATTTCTTCGTGAAGCTTATCTATTATAGCCATCTTACTTTCGGCT
>Ga0209309_10005253_pt1 | contig 10374 bp, 8 predicted proteins | sample COGITO_mtgs_1204_2_FD_184807 | JGI IMG/M metagenome (GOLD analysis project Ga0209309, IMG submission 184807) | Pelagic marine microbial communities from North Sea - COGITO_mtgs_120412 (SPAdes) (version 2) | ecosystem: Environmental > Aquatic > Marine > Epipelagic ...
TGTGGTTGATTGGAATACATTATTACTAGGTGTGGTGCTATCGTTCTTATCGGCTTATGCATGTATATTTATGTTTTTAAAAGTAATAGAGCGAATGGGCATGTTGCCATTTGTGATATATCGTTTATTGCTCGGTATAGGTTTGATAGTATTTTTAATGATGTAGCAAATAATGACTAATAAAAAAGCCTTCTAATTAAGAAGGCTTTTTTATTATCAAGTGGTCATTTTGGCACGAGTGAAATGCTTACTCGCAATGGTAACTAAGCACGAATTTTGGCATTATAGCGCCATTAAACTTTGCATAGCTGTAAAGTGAGCATACGATTTAAGGAAAGTATATGCATATACATATTTTGGGCATTTGTGGCACGTTTATGGGTGGCATTGCAGCCATTGCTAAATCATTAGGTCATAAAGTAACGGGTTCTGATCAAAACGTTTACCCACCAATGAGTACGCAACTTGAAGAGCTTGGCATTGAACTGACTCAAGGCTACGACGTATCTCAATTAGAGCCAAAGCCAGATATGGTAGTTATCGGTAATGCAATGAGCCGTGGTAACCCGTGTGTTGAATATGTGCTTGATAAAGGTCTGCCTTACACCTCCGGCCCTGAATGGCTTAAACATAATTTATTACAAAACTCGTGGGTACTTGCTGTCGCCGGTACGCATGGTAAAACAACCACAGCAAGTATGCTTGCGTGGGTGTTAGAGTACGCAGGTTTAAAACCAGGGTTTTTAATTGGCGGCATAGTGCAAAATTTTGGTGTATCGGCCAAAGTCGGTGAAACGCCATTTTTTGTTATCGAAGCTGATGAATACGACACTGCTTTTTTTGATAAGCGCAGTAAGTTTGTCCATTACCTTCCGCGTACACTTATTTTAAATAATCTTGAATTCGATCACGCTGATATTTTCGAAGATTTAAACGCAATAAAAAAACAATTTCATCACTTAATGCGTACATTACCTCAAAGCGGCAAGGTAATTTGGCCTAAGCAAGACGTAGCGCTTAATGACGTAATAGCACAAGGGCTTTGGAGCGAAAGCGAAACGCTAGGCGATGATTGGAGCTATGAATTAATAAAAGCCGATGGTAGTGAGTTTAATGTACTTTTAAATAACGAAAAGCAGGGCACTGTTTGCTGGCAAGCAATAGGCGAACATAACGTTAAAAATGCAATTATGACTATCGCAGCAGCGCGCCATGTGGGTATAGCTATTGATCATAGTATTGATGCCTTAGGTGAGTTTATTAGCCCTAAAAGGCGCATGGAGCTAAAGGCTGATATAAATAATATTAAGGTGTATGACGATTTTGCGCATCACCCAACAGCAATTAAAACTACGCTTGCAGGACTGCGCGCAAAAGTAGGCGATGAAAAAATTATCGCTATTTTAGAGCCGCGCTCAAACACCATGAAAATGGGTGTGCATCAATATACATTATTAGATTCACTGCGTGATGCTGATGACGTACTACTTTTTGAACCAGAGAATCTAAATTGGTCGCTAAAAGAGCAAGCAGATAAAGCGGGTATGCAGTGCTTTAGCAGCACACAAACAATTATTGATACGGTGCTTGAAAATATTGAGCCTAATCAACATATTTTAATTATGAGCAATGGTGGTTTTAATGGCCTTCATCAACACCTTGTTGATGGTTTAGCTGATAAATACAGCGGAGAATAGTGTGCAATTTAAAGATAGAATTACGCTCGCTTTTAGCGGTGCATCAGGTGCACCTTATGGTTTAAGGTTGCTTGAAGTATTGCTTGAGCAGCAATTTCAAGTTTACGTACTTATCTCAAGTGCAGCACGAGTGGTGCTTGATACAGAATCAAATATTAAGCTCTCTGGTAACGAAGATAAAGCCACTGAGCAGTTAAGTACGCTGTTTAATGCTAAATCTGAGCAGTTAAAAGTATACGGTAAAGATAACTGGTTTAGCCCTGTGGCTTCGGGCTCTGCTGCACCTAAAAAAATGGTGGTATGTCCATGCAGTGCTGGGTCGGTTTCTGCAATTGCAGTAGGGGCGTCAGATAACTTATTAGAGCGCGCCGCTGATGTCGTTATTAAAGAACGCGGACAGTTAATTTTAGTGCCGCGCGAAACACCATTTAACGAAATTCATTTAGAAAACATGCTTAAGTTATCTCGTTTAGGGGTGACCATAATGCCAGCAGCGCCTGGTTTTTATCATAAGCCACAAAGTATTGAAGACTTAGTTGATTTTATGGTGGCGAGAATTTTAGATCATTTAAATATTGAACATAACCTAACAAAACGTTGGGGTTATGGTGAGGGTAAGTAATGAATAAGCAAAATATTGCTTTAAATATAGAAGGCCTTACCAAGGTTTATAAAAATGGTGTTGAGGCTATTAAGGGCGTCGATTTACAAGTTCATGAAGGTGATTTTTTCGCTTTGCTTGGTCCAAACGGAGCCGGTAAATCAACCACGATTGGTATTATTTCGTCGCTTGTTAATAAAACAAAAGGCAAAGTAGAAGTATTCGGTTGCGATATTGATACTGATTTAGAAGCTGCAAAAGCGCATTTAGGCCTAGTGCCACAAGAGTTTAACTTTAGTCAGTTTGAAACGCTTAGCCAAATACTTGTTAATCAAGCTGGTTATTATGGTGTACCGCGTGGTGAAGCGCATAAACGTGCTGATAAATACTTAGCGCAGCTTGGTTTGTTAGAGAAAAAAGACAAGCAAGCGCGTACGCTTTCAGGCGGTATGAAACGCCGATTAATGATTGCGCGTGCCCTTATGCACGAACCCAAGTTGCTTATACTTGATGAGCCAACGGCAGGTGTAGACATAGAACTTCGTCGTTCAATGTGGGATTTTTTACGCCAAATAAATGAGCAAGGCGTTACCATTATTTTAACCACGCATTATCTTGAAGAAGCAGAGCTGCTGTGTAAAAACATCGCTATTATTGATTCTGGTCGAATTGTTGAAAACACCACGATCAAAGCGCTGCTTGCAAAGCTTGATAAAGAAACCTTTATTTTAGATTTAAAAATGCCAGCAAATCCTGTAACGCTTGATGGCTACAAATTTACCATGACGGACGATCATACTATTGAAGTCGAAGTAGCTAAATCACAGGGCTTAAACGCGGTATTTAGCGCATTAACAACTCAAGGTAATACAGTATTGAGCATGCGAAATAAAGCAAACAGACTAGAAGAATTATTTGTAGGATTATTAGAGCAAGGGCGGGGCGAATAAATGTTTAAATATGGCGTAGCCTTAAAAAGTTTATGGATCAAAGAGTGCATTCGTTTTTTACGTATTTGGGTGCAAACCTTAGTACCGCCAGCAATTACGATGAGCTTATATTTTGTTATTTTTGGTAACTTAATTGGTTCACGAATTGGCGATATGGGCGGCTTTAGTTATATGGAGTTTATTGTACCTGGCCTTATAATGATGTCGGTTATTACTAACTCTTATTCCAATGTAGCCTCTAGTTTTTACTCAACAAAGTTTCAAAAAAGCATTGAAGAGCTTTTAGTTGCACCTGTACCTAACTACATAATTGTACTGGGTTATATGGGTGGCGGCATGACACGTGGCATTATGGTGGGCTTTATAGTGACCTGTGTGTCGTTATTATTTGTTGATATTCAAATTCATAATATTTTTGTAATAATGGCGACGGTTATTTTAACTTCCGCTGTATTTGCTTTAGGTGGTTTGATTAATGCGATTTATGCAAATAGCTTTGACGATATAAGCATTATCCCCACCTTTATACTAACGCCATTAACTTACTTAGGCGGTGTATTTTATTCAATTACGTTGCTGCCTGAGTTTTGGCAGAATGTATCACAAATCAACCCTATAATTTATATGGTTAACGCATTTCGTTATGGCTTTTTAGGTGTGTCGGATGTTGATTTGAGCGTGGCTCTTGGGGTTATTTTAGTATTTATAACAGCGTTATTTACATTGGCGCTTACATTGATCAAAAAAGGTGTGGGGCTAAGACACTAATGAGTGATGCAAATTCACGTAGTATTGTATCTAATCAAGCGGGCATTCACGAAAAGCTTGATGAAATAGTAAATAAGCACTTAGATGCTGAATTTAAAAAGCCAATTGCAGCTCATACCCAAGCCGCATTTGACGAGGTTAATGCCAAAGTACAAGCCTTTAGTGGTCCGCTTATTTTAGACTCGTGTTGTGGCGTAGGTGAAAGCTCAGCTAACTTAGCTAAGCGCCATCCTGATGCACTTGTAATCGGTATTGATAAATCGTCGCACCGCTTAGATAAGCACGATGTTGAATATAAGCAAACCGACAGTGGTCAGTACATCTTAGTGCAAGCAGACTTAAATGACTTTTGGCGTTTAGCGGTTGCTGCTAATTGGCAACCTACGCACCATTATTTGTTGTATCCAAACCCGTGGCCTAAATCTAAGCATATTCGTAGGCGCTGGCATGGCGCAGCTATTTTTCCATTTATCGTTAAGTTAGGTGGAAAATTAGAAGTGCGCAGCAATTGGGATATTTACGTTAAGGAGTTTGCTCGGGCGCTTGAATTAACAGGCAACCCTTGCGATGTAACACTTTATGAGTCAAACGATGCAATTACGCCTTTTGAGCGTAAATACTGGGCCAGTGGCCAGCAAAGCCACCGACTCGTTATAAACTTACCTTGCTAAAGTAAGTTAAAGTGCTAATTCCTCTGTAACCGTATTAACATGTGGCACTGGGTGGGCAAAATAGTTGCCTTGCATTAGTGTCACATTCGCCTTTTTAAGTGCGGTTACTATGGTTGCATTTTCTACGGATTCTGCCATTAATTGTAAACCAAGTTGATTAGCAAAACTGGCTATATGTTCAATAAACAAGTAGATGTCTTTGTCATTCACTATTTGCTTTATTAGTGCGCCATCGAGCTTAATACCATCTACTTCAAGCTTAAGTACGTTTGATATATTTGAATAACCACTACCAAAGTCATCAATAATAACCTTAACGCCTTTCGTTTTAACCATTCCAATAAATGCTTTTACCTCAGAAAAGTTAGCAATAGCTTGGGTTTCTAAAAGCTCTAGTGTGATATTACCAGGATGCGGATAACGCTTAAGTTCGTCCGCAATAAACTCACTTAAATTAGGGTCGAGCATATCTTGTGCAGTTATATTTAAACTCCAGCAAATATCTGTTTTTCTAAAGCGACTAACACATTGTGAAAATATAGTACGGGTCAGTATGCCGTCCATTCTTGAGCGAGTAACAACATTTAAAAATGCATCAGGTTTTAATACTTCACCTTGCGCTGTTACCATTCGAGCTAAACATTCGTATTGAACAACTTTATTGGTATTAGTATCAATAATGGGTTGAAAGTAAGGCACTATACGGTTGTTATCAAACGCTTCACGCACCTCTTTAGCCATTTCAACATTGTATTGATATTGCGTTTTTACATCGTGTAGCGCTTTTGAGTAGTTAACTACGCTATGTCTGCCTTGTTTTGCTTGCAGCGCCGCTATATGAGCGTTTTCAAGTAGTAGCGATTTATTACCACTGGCAATACCTGCACATAGGGTTATATAAATAAAAGGATCAGTTAACACTGGGGTATTAAAGTTATATGTTTTTACGAGCTCGGTAAATTCGTCATTACTCATTTCTTTTGGCGCGAGTAATACTATTTTATTGGTTGCTAGCCTGTATATATGGCAATGCGCAGAGCTTCTGAGCTTAAAGTGAATAAGTAAGTTTTTCATTACTTTATCACCCACTTCAGTGCCGTAGAAACTGTTTATATCTTCTATTTCGTTAACCCAAATAACGGCTAACTGCATGTGATGTGCATTACTTTTTTTAATAAAGTACTCAAGAGCAATATGATTTGAAAAACCAGTACTAGAGTCAGTTGCTAAAGAGCGCTTTAGTAAATAAATATATATAGCGGCAACAAGTATCGCGATAAAAAAGAAGAAGCTAGCCATTGCAGCAGCTTTCGACACACTTTCTTTAAGTTGTTCGTTTAAATTGTAAATAGTTATATCGGCACCCGTTAAATAGGTATTGCCGTTAATAGGGTCAACGTAAGGAATAAAAATAGTTTTAAAGTGGCCCCACTGATCGCTCGATATTTCAAATACAGGTTCTGTTGAATAAAAAGCACTTATATTGGCATCGGTAGCTTCAGGGTAGAGATCTAAAAATTGAGTTACTTTGCCATTATTCTGATCGTCTTGCGTGTAGCTTGATGAGCTAAAAAGAACCTTTCCGTCTTTTAAAATCATTGAATACACATAAGCAATATCAAGTGCTTGAGCGAACTCAGAGAGCTGTTTACTCTTATTTTGATAGTAAGAAAAACTTATGTTGTCGCCTTGATTAACCGCACTTAGGTAATTTTCACCTAAGATATGTTTAACGCTGGTGGCTGCATTAAGTAAGCGATTATCAACCGACTGCATTATTTCAGCACGCGTAGTTTGGTAAGTGTAGTAAACGTAGGTAAGCAAGCTTATTAAAAACAAGCTAAAGCCTGCCACTATCCAACTAACTTTGACTCTTCCTTCTGGCATATGTGTCCCTTTTTTGTTATCAAATTTATTATACCCAAAATAAGTAAATGCCCAATAAATAATTAGGTTTGGTAGAGTTTTAATTAAATTATCATTTTTTTGTCATCGCTTTGATTGCTTTTATAGGTTTAAACGAGACATTTTAGTTATATTGCAGTAAAGTTAGCGCAATTTTTAAAGAAACACGATTGCTCTAAATGTCCTAATAAGTAGGCGTTTTTGATGGGTAAGCGCGTGTTTTAGCTACACACACTAGGTATTGAGATGGATCAAAAGCGTTGTGCCGTCGCCTCTAAAGAAAGCCTTAAGCGTATATTTACTGTACCTGAAGCGCCAGACTCAACTTTAAGCAAAATCGAGCTTGAAATTTCGAGTAATTTAGCAGGTTTTCTAAACGAAAATATAGCGGCAATTGAAAAACCATTACATGAAATCGAAAAAGATTTTCAGTCGGCAGTGATCCCAGAGGATCCAACGTTTGTATCTGCTTATGCCCAAGACATAATGGAGCAACTTGTTGCGCATTCTGTGCATACAGCTGCGCCTAGCTTTATTGGTCATATGACCTCTGCCTTGCCGCATTTTTTATTACCGCTATCAAAATTGATGGTAGGGCTAAATCAAAATCTAGTAAAAATAGAAACGTCTAAAGCGTTTACGCCTCTTGAGCGTCAAGTGCTTGGAATGATGCATCATTTAGCTTATGGGCAAGAAGATTCGTTTTATTCTAAATGGATGCACAGTGCTAAAACCTCATTAGGTGCATTTTGCTCAGGTGGAACGGTTGCTAATATTACTGCGCTTTGGATTGCGCGAAACCGCTTATTAAAACCCGATGGTGATTTTAGAGGTATTGGCGCACAAGGCCTAATTGCTGGTATGCTGCATTACGGCTATAAAGGTTTAGCAGTATTAATATCAGAACGCGGACATTACTCATTAGGTAAATCAGTTGATTTACTCGGTATTGGTCGCGATAACTTAATTGGTATTAAAACCTGCGAAAATAATAAAGTTGATGTAGGAGCTATGCGCGAAAAAGCACGTGAGCTTGAATCGCAAGGCATTAAAGTAATGGCGATTATTGGGGTAGCGGGTACAACCGAAACCGGTAATATTGACCCACTTGATGAAATGGCTGACTTAGCACAAGACATTAACTGCCATTTTCATGTAGATGCTGCATGGGGAGGAGCGACCCTTTTATCGAACACGCATCGCCCTTTACTAAAAGGGATTGAGCGAGCAGATTCAATTACCATCGATGCACATAAACAAATGTATGTACCAATGGGAGCGGGCTTAGTTTTATTTAAAGATCCCGCTGCCACAGATGCAATAGAGCATCACGCTGAGTACATATTACGTAAAGGTTCAAAAGACTTAGGTAGCCACACGCTTGAAGGCAGCCGACCTGGTATGGCAATGTTAGTACATGCTTGCTTACGTGTTATTGGTCGTAAAGGTTACGAAATGCTGATTGATCGAAGCATCAAAAAAGCACATTACTTTGCTGATTTAATTAAAGCTGATGAAGACTTTGAGCTTATTTCAGAACCTGAATTGTGCTTATTAACGTATCGTTATGTACCTAAGCAAATTAAACAAGCAATAGCCGATGCAGATGCTGCAACTCGGTTAGATATTTTTGCTTCATTGAATCGTTTTACTGCCAGTATGCAAAAACGTCAGCGAGAGTCTGGTCGCTCATTTGTATCACGTACTCGTTTAACGCCTTCTAAATACGATAATCAACCTACAGTTGTATTTAGAGTGGTACTTGCAAACCCGCTTACCTCAGGTGCTATTTTAAAAGAGATATTAGCTGAGCAAAAAGAGTTGGCTGCAACAGATCCGGTATTCAAAAAATATTTAAGAAAATATATGTAATCTAAATACAAAAAAGGGTCCATATGGACCCTTTTTTAATATCAAAAGTATTTATTAATGTAAAATACGTGCTCTAATTGTACCCTCAACAGCGCTTAGTTCTTTAAGTGCTACCTCAGATTGATCTGTATCTACATCAATAACTACATAACCAATAGATGCGTCTGTTTGTAGGTATTGCGCAGCAATATTAATACCGTGCTGTGCAAACGCTTGGTTAATTTGCGTTAGTACACCAGGGCGGTTGTGGTGTACGTGTAATAAACGGCTACGATTAGCAAGCTCAGGCAGCGATACTTCAGGGAAGTTAACCGCAGTAATAGTTGAGCCATTATCTGAGTATTTAGCCAGTTTACCCGCTACTTCAATACCAATGTTTTCTTGTGCTTCTTGTGTAGAACCACCAATGTGCGGCGTTAAAATAACATTGTCGAATTGACGCAGTGGCGATACAAATTCTTCATCGTTAGATTTTGGCTCAGTAGGAAACACATCGATTGCTGCACCACTTAGTTTTTTCTCTGTAAGCGCTTCTGCAAGAGCATCAATATCAACCACAGTTCCGCGTGAGGCATTGATCAAAATAGACCCCTGCTTCATAACAGCAAGTTCTGCGCTACCAATAAGGTTTTTAGTTTGCGGTGTTTCTGGTACATGTAAGCTAATAATATCAGAGCGTTGTAATAGCTGAGTTAGGTTATGAACTTGTGTTGCATTACCCAGTGATAACTTATCTTCGATATCGTAATATTCAACGTTCATACCGATATTTTCAGCCATAATACCTAGCTGAGTACCAATGTGACCGTAGCCAATAATACCTAAAGTTTTACCACGTGCTTCAAACGAACCATTTGCTGTTTTTAACCAGCCACCACGATGAGCCGCTGCATTACGCTCTGGAATACCGCGTAATAAAAGTAGAATTTCACCAAGTACAAGTTCAGCAACTGAGCGAGTATTAGAAAATGGTGCGTTAAATACAGCAATACCGCGTTCGCGTGCTGCATCTAAATCAACTTGGTTTGTACCAATACAAAAACACCCAACAGCAACTAGTTTGTCAGCTGAGTCTAATACGGCTTGGTTAACATGAGTACGAGAACGAAGTCCTACAAAGTGAACATCTTTAATGCGCTCTTTAAGCTCGTCCTCAGGTAAGGATGTTTTAACGTAGTCGATATTGCTGTAACCGTTACGTTTTAGCGTTTCAACAGCGCTTTGGTGAACACCTTCAAGCAAGAGAATTTTAATTTTGTCTTTTGCTAACGATACCTTACTCATAACCTCATCCTATTTAATTTGTGGCCCATTTTTGGTACCGATAATCACTTTATCAGCACCTCGCATCGCAAATAGGCCGTTGGTAACTACGCCAACAATTGAATTTATTTGTGTTTCAAGTTGTTTGGCATTGGTAATTTTTAAGTTAAATACATCTAATATAACGTTACCATTATCGGTAACTACGCCTTGGCGATAAACAGGGTCACCACCAAGTTTTAATAATTCTCGTGCAACGTAGCTGCGCGCCATTGGAATAACTTCTACCGGAAGCGGGAAGTCGCCCAATGTATCTACCAGCTTTGTGTCATCAACAATACACACAAACTGTTTTGCAACTGCTGCTACTATTTTTTCACGTGTTAGCGCTGCGCCGCCGCCTTTAATCATTTCGTTTTGAGCGTTTATTTCGTCAGCGCCGTCAACGTATACATCTAAAGCATCAACGTTATTAAGTTCAAACACTTCAATACCTAACGCTTCCAAACGTGCAGTTGACGCTTCTGAGCTTGATACAGCGCCTACAATAGTGTCCTTTACTGAGCCAAGGGCATCAATAAAGTGATTAACAGTAGAGCCTGTACCGACACCTACAATAGTGTTTTCTTTTACAAACTCGAGTGCTG
>Ga0209309_10005262_pt1 | contig 10364 bp, 9 predicted proteins | sample COGITO_mtgs_1204_2_FD_184807 | JGI IMG/M metagenome (GOLD analysis project Ga0209309, IMG submission 184807) | Pelagic marine microbial communities from North Sea - COGITO_mtgs_120412 (SPAdes) (version 2) | ecosystem: Environmental > Aquatic > Marine > Epipelagic ...
CATGGGACTTTGGTGAAATACAAGAAGACTGGGAGTCAAAGTGGGACGACATAGCCGACGTAAACCTAAATGGTAAAACCATTGCTTTATTTGGCATGGGCGATCAGCAAGGTTACGGGCAGTGGTTTCAAGATGCACTAGGCATGCTACACGACGAAATAAATACGCAAACATTTACTCAACTTGGTTTTTGGCCAAACGACAGTAGCTACGAGTTTGAAGCTTCAAAAGCATTAACGCCTGATGGTAAACAGTTTGTAGGACTCGCATTAGACGAAGATAGTCAATACGAGCTAAGCGACGACCGCATTGTAACATGGGTTGAACAGGTAATGACTGAATACGGCGAAACGCTTTAATTCACTTATCAATACCGACAAATAAAAAGTAAAAAGCCCACAACTAGTTTAGCTGCGGGCTTTTTAATTAATATAAATCAATTTATTGAAACGTCATCACATTGGTTGTTTGTGGGTAGTACCCATCAGCCATAACGATATAAGGCAGTAAATTACTTAACCATTTTTGCTGTACGCTTTGGCTATAATTTAAGTAAAGCTTATCTTCGTGAATATAAAATGCTTCAGGGTCTATCCCTACGGCATTACCCTCATCAGCCATTGCATAAGCGCACCAGCCACCGTATTGCGGTGCATAACGCTTTGGGTTTTCTGCAAATGTCGTTTTGTTTTCTTCACTCGAAAAATGCCAGTCAGCACCTAAATAACTAAACGTATATTTGTCGCTACCTTTAACGGCTTTATTTTGCGTAAAATATGCAACGCTGTCGTACCCTTTAATAGCCGTGTTATTAAACCAACCCGTATTTACAGCATCATCCTTTGCGCTTGCTCCACCGCTTATTAACAGTGTGCTCAGCATTATTAAAGCAACTATGTACTTAATCATCTTTTTTCCTTTATTATTTACTCAAAATTGAATGCCAATTAAATATAGCTGGCTTAGTGAGTAAGAAAGGCAAAGCACAAAAATGATTTCAGCTAATACTTAATTATTTAACGTTTAGTGATTAAATAAGTAGTAAAACTTACTCTACTTTTAACCAATATTGATTACGGTAAAAAAACCCAATGTAGCCGCGTACTTCGAGCTTTTTACCTTCATCCTGCGGGGTTAGTTGTAAAGTGTAGGTTTTACCATTTGTTGGGTCGAGTATTTCTCCGTCTCCCCAGATGCCATCATCTTGTGCTTTTACATCGGTGATTATAGTCATTCCTAAAATAGGCTGATCTTTTAACTCATCATCGCATTTACTGCATATATCATTTTGTTTTGCAGGGTTAAGAATGGTTTCAACTTTGCCGCTTAATACACCGTTGGTTTGGGTAATACGTACATACGACTTAGCTTGGTTTGTATCCTCATCAATCGTTTTCCAAAGGCCTACTGGCGTAATAGTAGCAAACACACCTTGGCTTGCAAAAATGGTGGCTGCTAACGTGCTAAGTACTGCTAATTTATTTAACTTTTTCATTGTGTTGCCTTTTAAATTAAGTGGCTAATAGCTAAATCATATCAGGTGATTTATAAACACACTATTAAAGCGCTGTACATAAAATAAAAAACCAAAAGCAAAAAACCTAAACTAATAATCATTAGTTTAGGTTTAAGGGGCAGTCGCATAAAAAAAGTTACGCATTACCTCACTTTAAAAACAACATCCCCTATTTTTAGATTTGAATATTCAGGCTCAACTAAAGATAATTCGTTATTATCAATCATGCTTTTAAGGTATCTAATCTCTTCAGGATTTTCGACATTCATATACCTTGAGCGCCACTTACCCATGTCGAATAACCAGAAATATGCGGATATATTTTCATTACTTTCGTCAATCACTATAAAATCGAGTTCATCATCTTTGTTTAAATCCATGCCAATGAAATAGTAAGTATGTTCTTTTAAAGAGTTACGATCGTAAAAATGTTGTTCAGAAAATACTGCCTCTATTAAACCTTGAGGTATTAGCGCTTGTGATGGCCAAAATACACTGCGCTCAATAAAATCATCGACTGTGTGTTCAAGCGTTAAAGCAAACTCATTATTTACATACATCCTATCGATGATAGCGTATTGCTCTGGGTGACTCGTTTCAATTTTCTGTTTTAATAACTGCATAGCTAAATAACCTTGGCGACCTAAGCTGTGCTCAAAATAGTAATAGTCAAACTTTTCTATTGTTACTTTATCTGCATCTAAACGCGCTATTTGGCTGTTTGTAGATAAGCTTTGAAAATTTAATAAAGGGGAGTTAACAGCAAGCATACTAACGAGCACCACCCACCCCATCACAATATTTATTTTGCTAAGCGGCTCTAGCCAATTGTCTCGCTTTGTTATAATTCCAACAAGATAACTAAACGAAAAACACGCCAATAAAAACCAAATCAAAATGCCCCAACAACGATCTACTGTTAGCCCATGCTGCTCTACCCGTAAGTAAACTCCATAGGCAGAAATAACACTATAAACTGGAAGTAACGCAACGCTTATAAAAACGAGTCGGTGCAAGAGCATGTGATAAGGGCGAACTGATGAGTCATCTTTATAAACAGTGTTAACAAAAAACAACGTGAGCACCTGCAGCCACATTACTAATAAACTGCCACTTCCGGTCTCCCATAATTTATTGAGTCCGGTAAAAGGAAGTGTTGCTAAAAAACCGAGAGAAATAACTGATAAAACAGGCAATAAAAACTTAATTAAAGTTTGTAGTAAAAAAGCGATATTATCTTCAATGTTCAAAAGCTTTCTAAATATGACACTCGCAAAGGCAAATGCGAGCGTTAAGGTTGGGATCCAAAACCATTCATTTATTAGTAGCTCAGAGAAAAATTCTATATCTAAAATATCAAATAAAGCCGCACCTAAATTTAGAATTCCCCAAAAAATAAGTACAAACAGCCAGCATTCTCCAAATATTATAAAATTACGCCAAGAGAGCTTAAATAAACGACTGTAACTAACATTTTCTGAGCTACCAAATTGTTGTATGTACATAAGGCCTTTAAAGCCAGCTATTAAACTAGTAAAAATAAAAACTGACATTAAAGTGTTATTACTTACGTACTCTTGAGGCTCTTGCTGAAAGCCAACATACGCCCCCAATAAAGATAACAACAAGGAAAAAGGAAGGATTAAAAGCAACGACGTTTTTATATTATTTTTATTAACGGTCATTAGCATTAATAAAGGGAAGCTCATAGAAAATGTAATAAGTGAGACTAACCATGTAGGGCTTGTTGCTGGCCACACATTATTTTCTATACTGCTATATAAAAGGGTAAGAGCAATAGCCTGTACTACGGCAAGTATAATTATAAAGGATTTTGGTAACTGACTATCCATATCTGTTCTCAACAATAGGTTTTAGTCAGTTTGCGTTATTCGTTCCTATTTTACAATTGCTTCACATTTTCAAATAAAATGCTTTGCACAGGGCTATATAATCAGCGGTGTAGGTATTATCTAAGTTTCTAATACACAGAATTGATGTTTCTATATCGCTTTTTACGTAGCTAAATGTCATTAAACTGCGGCTAATATCTTTATTAGGCGTGGCTTTTACTTGGCAATGAGCATTTAAATAAAGCCCATTTTGAGTAGCAAGCTCTATAAATAATGCGCCTTCAACGCTTGGGAGTATTAAGCTAAAGCGAGAGCGGCTATGGCTTAAATGTTTAAACGCATTAATTAACTCTTCAAAACTTAATCCGTCGGTATGGCGTGCGGCATTACGCGCAGCATTATCGCCTTTTAAACTGTGATTAAAATACGGTGGATTAGAGATAACCACGTCAAATTTAACTTCACTACTAAAGCGTTGAATAGTTTGGTGCGTAATACTTATAGTTGGCCACGGACTATTAGCTACATTTTGTAATGCTTGGGTATAGGCGCTTTCGTCAATTTCTACCGCAGTTATATCAAGCTCATTACTGCGCTGCTTACACATTAGTGCTAGTAAGCCGGTGCCGGTGCCTATATCAAGTAATGACTTTGCGCCGCTTAAATTAGCCCATGCACCAAGCAAAATGCCATCGGTAGAAACTTTCATTGCACAGTGGTCGTGTTCAACTTTAAATTGTTTAAATACAAAACCAGACATTTTTTCACCTTTTCATTCACCAAGCGCAGCATAGCGCGTATAATCAGGGTAATTGTCCCTTATTTTAGACACTCTATGCAATTTTCTGAATTTGATCTTGATAACAAGCTACTCGATGCCATTAATAAAATGGGCTACGAGACGCCAACCAGCATTCAACAACAAGCTATTCCTGAAGCACTACAGGGGCGCGATATTTTAGCATCTGCGCCTACTGGTACAGGTAAAACAGCGGCATTTTTAATTCCGGCTATTCAGTACTTACTGGATTTCCCACGTCGTGACCCTGGTTTTGCGCGCGTACTCGTTATGACCCCAACTCGTGAGCTGGCTTATCAAATTCATGAACAATGTGAACTGCTAGCTAAACGCACACACCTAAAAATTGGTGTAGTAACAGGCGGTATTAACTACGGCACACATAAAGAAATTTTTGAAAAAAATAATGATATTTTAATCGCCACACCAGGTCGATTAATGGAATACCTAGAAACCGAAAACTTTCATGCTGAACATGTAGAAATGCTTATTATTGATGAAGCAGATCGCATGTTAGACATGGGTTTCAAAAAGGAAATGAGCCGTATTTGTGACGAAGCTAAAAATCGTCGCCAATGTTTTTTATTCTCAGCAACACTTGAAGGTGACAGCGTAGAAAGGTTTGCTGAAAAAACATTAAACGACCCAGCTCTATTAGAAGCCGAATCGTCACGTAAAGAAAAGGCTAAAATTCACCAATGGGTACATTTAGCCGACGATTATCATCACAAACTTGAGTTGTTAGTTAATACGCTAAAAAACCCTGACGTAACTAAAGCGATTGTGTTTGTTAAAACTCGCGAACGCTTAGAAACATTGATTGGCGAACTTACAACTAATGATGTAAAAGCAGCGTGGTTACGCGGCGAAATGCCACAAGACAAACGTATGAAAGCCATGGAAAACTTCCACAGTGGCAAAACAAGCATATTAGTTGCTACCGACGTAGCTGCACGTGGTATTGACGTATCTGATATCAGCCATGTTATTAACTTTGATATGCCGCGCACTGCCGACGTATACGTACACCGTATTGGTCGTACTGGCCGTGCTGGTAAAAAAGGGATAGCAATATCGCTAGTTGAAGCACACGATATTGGTATTTTATATAAAGTAGAGCGCTACGTTGAACAAAAATTAAAACGCCGTGTAATTAGAGGTGTCGAGCCACAGCATAAAGAAGCTAAGCCACCAGCTAAAAAGCGTAAAGATCCAGTAAAAATGAAAGCCAAGAAAAAGGCTAAGGTTAAAAAGAAAAAGTAACCTAAAACATTTTTATACTAAGCCGACTTTTGTCGGCTTTTTAATGCAAGCCTTGCAGGCTCTGCTGTTTGTACCTGTTACATATGTAACCCAAGCATGTAACTCATACTCATTTAAATGTAATTTTTGCCCACCTGAATTCCCACTTAATAAAATTCCCTTATATTTCATAGCGTTAATATTGGCACCGAAATTGTAACTACAAAGATAACCTAGCCGATGGAATTTCCATATTGTGGCTGCACTATTCACCGTAATGTAAGGATTAAGTTATGAACCGCTTCAAGTTAACTATCGCTTTAGTATCATTTTGTTGTTTATTTTTATTAGCTTGCGCTACAAAAGTAAGTGCAGCAACCAACATGGCCGTAGTAAGCAGTGTAGCCACTCAACCTAACTTACAACAAGCTATCACCAACACCCTACGAACTAATCCTAACCTAGCGTTAAGTGATATTCGCGTGCAGGTAAAAAATGGTGAAGTAGATTTATACGGTGAAGCACAAACTGGTTTTCAGCGCGCACTGGCTCAAAAGTTTTTAGAAAATATGGATGGGGTTAAAATCATTCGTAACAAAATTAGCGTTATTTAACATGTTAGAATAAAACATAAATATGTTGGAAGTTTGTAATTTACGAGCTCGTCGGTTGCAAAGTGTCTCACCAACTCTAATATTTATTTATGCGCGTGCACTATTTGGCACGCGCTTATTCACTTCTTTTATGGTACGTCCCTGTAACATCCTACCGTAGTTATATCTGTATGATTAGCGGCATTAAATCAAAGATTTCTAAATTAATGGAGTAAGTTAAAGACTAAACTTTTGGGCCTCATCATTTAAACCGTTTGCCATTCTAGACAATTCGCTACTTGACTGTGCAATATCTCTAACTGCCTGCTCGGTCTCTGATATACCCATATTTATGACACCTATATTTCGTGATATTTCATCGATGGTGGTTGCCTGCTGCTCAGAGGCGGTTGCAATTTGAACAACCATATCAAAAATTTCATCTACTGCTTTGCCTACATTACTATTGATTAAGTTTGCTTTCTTAGCTATTTCCTGAACTTGAATTGTTTGTCCTACATTGTCTGTCATTGCTTGAACAGCTGCGTTACTGGCACTCACAACAGCTTCAATGATCACTTCAACCTCCATTGTAGACTCTTGCGTAGACTTAGCTAAGCTTCGTACTTCATCGGCAACAACAGCAAAACCACGCCCTTGTTCACCAGCTCTAGCTGCTTCAATTGCTGCGTTCAAAGCAAGTAAATTAGTCTGATCAGCTATCTTTTTAATAACGCCTAATACATTCACTATTTTTTCTGAATTATGCTTCAACTCCGTCACTTCATGTGCTGATTTTTTTGTAGCTTCTCCAAGAGAAACAAGTGCGTTGTAAGTACTATCATTATTTTCAGAGCCTTCTCGAGCCATTCTTTGAATATTTTCACATAATAATGATGCACTAGCAGTTGTACTCGCTATCTCTTTTACTGTTTCAGTCATTTCGGTAGTGGCGGCTGCAACTTGTATAGTTTGTGCTTGCTGCTCGGTAACTGCTAAGCTAGTTTGCTCAGTAACTGAGGCAAGCTCTGTTGCTGTACTGCCTTGCTGAACTGCAACGTTAGATAATTCACCAATCATTTTTCTGAGATTTTCTAACATGGTATGCAATGCAACTTGTAGCATGCCTACCTCATCGTGTGAATTAACTTCGATATTACTGCTAAGATCTCCTGCCGCCACTTTTTTAGCAAAAGTGGAAGCTACAATTATTGGAGTCGCTATTTTTCGAGAAAAGAAAACACCAATAAATACAACAACAATTGCAGCTACTATTATAGAAATCACACTAAAAAGCACAGTCTGATGGACTGGTGCAAATGCTTCTGATTCGTCAATTTCACTTAATATAATCCAGCTGAAATCTCCAATCTTTATACTATCGAAGGCAGAAAGTACGTTATTTCCATTATAATCTTTTATTATTTTAGTACCATGTTGAGCATTTAAAGCTAAATTTACAGCCTCTGTATCAGCACCATTATTTGTTACAGTTCCTGCAAAACTTGCTTTGAGTGAATGTCCTTCAGGGTCAAGATATGAATCAGAACGCATTAGCTTATCTTCTCCAACTAGGTAACTCTCACCAGTTTCTCCCATCCCTTCGCGAACACCCATTATTTGATTAGTCCCTTTGCTCTAAAGCTGCAAAGCAACTATTGTATCGCTACCATCAACAGGTATAGCAATAAACGCAGCGGGTTCTCCATTACTTGGTGCATACGGTTTGTAATCAGCAATACTAAAACTTTTAGATTGTTTAACCTCTTTAATTAAATCTCCTAAATTTGAACTCGCATATTTACCTTGTAATATGTTTGTTTGATAATCAGATTCTCTAGCTTGAGTGTAATAAATAAGCCCATTGTTATTAATTAAAAACACATCGTAATAGTCATACTTCTGTATATATTCTGTAAAAAAGCGATCATAGTTGTCTTCCTCAAGCTGCGGAACAATCAAAGCCAAAAGCTCAATATCTGCCCTTTTTTGATTAAAATAATTTTCGATCTGAGTTTTTTTTATTTGATTAATCGCCTCAAGCGACTGAGATATATTGTATTCGACGCGTGATTTTGATTGTAATGTAGAAATTGTAGTAATTATGAGGGCGGGTATTATCCCTACGAGTAGGAAAATTAATGTTAGCTTAGTTTTTAAACTCCAGTGACTCGTTTGAAAAGCTGAATTTTCTTTCTTGCTTGGCATTTGTATTTACTAAATAAAGAGCAGTTAAGTTAAATCTAGCCTACCAAAAGCTAAAAATAAATTTATTTATTCAAAAACCTCGAATTTACAAGGGGAAACAAACAAAAAAGGAACATAAAACCACTAAAATGCATTTATTATCCAAACACCTCGTTGTTTATGTATTTTTAATGGTTACAAGTTTATTTATTGCGCTCTTATTGGAAAATGATAATTTATACTTATATGAAAGGACTTAACTTTAAAATTAGAAATATCCTTTATTTTATAAAATGTCTAAAAAGCGCATTTTTACTCTGTAAAAATGCGCTGTTGGTAAGTAACTATTTCCCAATGCTTTTGCCTAATGAGTTTTAACTAAATTACTCACTTTGGTTAGAGTCAGTCCCCTCACCACTGTCTTTATTTGATGATTGCTGGCTTATTTTGTCGCTTATCATAGCATCGAGTTTTTCGCCGCCTTTAATACCAAAATCTAAAGTGCGAATTGGGAATGGAATGCTAATGTCCGCCTCGTCTAGTGCTTGCTTAACGGCAACAACACCTTTATGGCGTACCGTCATAAAGTCAGGCTCGCCTGGGTATTTAATCCAAAACCATACCAGTAAGTTAATGCTGCTGTCACCAAAGCCTTCAGCGTATACGGCGGTTTCGTCTTTGCGTATTACAAAGTCAAATTCGTTAATTTTTTCGACTATAACGTCTTTTGCTTTTTCTATGTCATCGCCGTACGAAATACCTACAGGCACTTCTATACGTCTTATACCTAGCGTGGTGTAATTTTTTAGTACATTTCTAAATAAGACTTTGTTTGGTACAAGTATTAGTTGCCCGTAAAAGCTCTCTATTAGCGTGTTACGTAGGTTTATAGAATGTATCGAACCAAACACATCATCGGTTTCTATTACATCACCTGTTTTAAATGGCTTGCGTACACCCATTGCTATACCAGCAATTAGGTTTTCGGTCATGTCTTGAAACGCAAAACCAATGGCTAAACCCACAATACCCGCACCAGCAAGTAACGAAGTTACGGTGCCTTTTAGCCCAACAAAATCGAGCGCTATAAATAAACCTATACACAACACAATAACTTTAAAAATTGACGCCATTAAGTCGGCAATTTGTGTTGAGTCGAGAGAGCGGCGTAATATGTTTTTCATCAGCTTGCCAGCAAAGCGCGCCAATATTGAAAACACAATTGCGATCAGTATCGCAACTATAAAATTAGGGATATGGCTTATTACAACATCAAACCACCCTCCGAGCTTTTCTTCTATTAGTTTTTCGGCTTCGTCAATTGACGGAATGCTGATCATTTTATTTGCACCTATTTAATTAGTGTTCTCATTAATATTAGATGAGATTGCAAATATAACGCCAACATCAAAAAAGCCATGCAATGCATGGCTTTTAAATTTTTTATTTAAGCTTATAAACCTAATTTTGTTCGTCGCGCATAAATACCGGCTCAAGCTCTTTAACTGTTGCCTCAGGGCTAAAGTAATAACCTGCTACCTTAAACTCTTTAAGTTGGCTTAACTGCGTTACTTTATTTTCGATAATGTAGCGCGCCATCATGCCGCGTGCTTTTTTAGCGTAAAAGCTAATTACTTTGTATTGACCGTTTTTACAGTCTTTAAAGTGTGGGGTAATAATTTGTGCATTAAGCACTTTTTTATCTACCGCTTTAAAATATTCGTTTGAAGCAAGGTTAACTAAATATTGTGCATCTTGCGCTTTTAATACCTCGTTTAGTTTGTTCGCTATTACGCTGTCCCAAAACTCGTATAAGTTTTTGCCTCGCGAGTTTTCAAGCTTGGTGCCCATTTCAAGACGGTAAGCTTGCATTAAATCAAGTGGTTTTAATAAGCCGTATAAACCCGAAAGGATACGTAAGTGGTTTTGTGCGTAATCAAGCTCGCTAGCTTTAAGCGTACTTGCATCTAAACCGCCATATACATCGCCATTAAAGGCAAGTGCGGCTTGTTTAGCATTACTTTGTGTAAACGGCTGTGCCCACTCACTAAAGCGTGCTGCGTTAAGCCCAGATAGCTTGTCGCTAATTTTCATTAAACTGCCAATTTGCGCTGGTGTTAGTTCACGGCATACTTTCATGAGCTCTTCGCTGTGCTCTAGTAATTCAGGCTGAG
>Ga0209309_10005265_pt1 | contig 10360 bp, 10 predicted proteins | sample COGITO_mtgs_1204_2_FD_184807 | JGI IMG/M metagenome (GOLD analysis project Ga0209309, IMG submission 184807) | Pelagic marine microbial communities from North Sea - COGITO_mtgs_120412 (SPAdes) (version 2) | ecosystem: Environmental > Aquatic > Marine > Epipelagic ...
GTGGCCTATCATCGGCGCACTGCTAGGCGGAATTGCTGGCATCGTCGCTTGGCTAGCTACCATGATCGGTCTGCCCCCTGCCCTTGGCGCGGGCTTGGCGCTGGCCACGCTGGCGCTGCTAACTGGCGCGCTGCATGAGGACGGCCTGGCCGATTGCGCCGATGGCCTAGGCGGCGGTCGGGACAAATCACACGCGCTCGACATTATGAAGGACAGCCGCGTTGGTGCATACGGCGTCGTCGCGCTGGTTATCGCCATCGGCCTGCGCTGGCAGTCCCTTGCAGTATTTGAGGGCGCGACCATTATCATGGCTCTGATGCTGAGCGGTGCAGCCTCCCGCGCGGCAATGTTGTGCGCAATGGCGTGGATGCCACCTGCACGGCAGGGCGGCCTGTCCGCGTCAACGGGCCAACCCACACGCGCGACGGTCATGATCGGACTGGCACTGGCACTGGTGCCGCTGATGATCATCGCACCGCTGGCCCTGATCCCGCTGGCCATACTTCCGCTGCCACTGGCCCTGCTGGCCCGACGCAAAATCGGTGGCCAAACCGGCGACATCCTTGGTGGTGTGCAACAGCTCGCGGAAATCGGATGTTTGTTCGGGCTGATCATAGCCCTAACCTGAAACGCAAAAGGGCCGTCCGAATGGACGACCCTTCGCTAAAATGTACCGGTCGGATCAGGCCGCTGCGGCCCGCGCCTCCAGAACCTCGCCGATCTTGGACTGGGCGATGCCCTCCTCGACGCCATCAACAGCAGCAACCTCACGGGTCAACCGCTCCAGCGCGGCTTCGTACAGCTGACGCTCGGAATAGGACTGCTCACGCTGATCATCGCTGCGGTGCAGGTCGCGCACGACCTCCGCGATGGAGATCAGATCGCCGGAGTTGATCTTCTGCTCGTATTCCTGCGCACGGCGCGACCACATGGCCTTTTTGACGCGCGCACGGCCTTTGAGCGTATCCATCGCCTTTTCAACGGTCACAGGCGAGGAGAGTGAGCGCATGCCCACCGCAGTCGCCTTTGCCGTAGGAACGCGCAGGGTCATCTTGTCCTTCTCGAACGAGATGACGAACAGTTCCATTGAGATACCGGCAATTTCCTGCTCCTCAACACCAACAATGCGGCCGACGCCATGCGCCGGATACACGATGAAATCATTGGGTCGGAACTCATAGCCCGTCTTGGCCTTGGTCATGCTCATATCCCTCTATATTGGACGTGGCTCCAACCAAGCCGACAAAGACCCAACGTGCGGTAAGCTTACCGCTCGTCCGGTCGATTCCGTACTGATCGAAAATGTGTCGCCCGCGCCCAGGGGGCCGACCACTCACCACTCATGTTCTACATAAATAGCACGTCTGAGGCCAAATTACAATTTGCACAGGTGAATGCCACGCAAACTTGTTGCGTTGCACACAAGCAAACCTTCAAAAATCACAACTCAAAGTTGCAAAGTGACGTTAGGTCGTCAACCCGGAACGAAAAGGGACGATTCGGCGACGAATCGCTTATCCACCCTCACCCGGCGCTTCCGAGAAGTGGGTTTTCAATTTATCAGCCGTACCATCCAGCTCCTCTGCTGTCGGCAGCGGCTCCTTCTTGGTGATGATAACCGGCCACGCCTCGGAATACTTGCGATTGAATTCAACCCAGTTTTCCATGTCCGGCTCCGTATCGGGGCGGATGGCATCGGCAGGGCATTCAGGCTCACACACACCGCAATCGATACATTCATCAGGGTGGATCACCAGCATGTTTTCACCTTCGTAAAAACAATCCACGGGGCAAACCTCCACACAGTCGGTGTACTTGCAGGCGATGCAGTTATCGATGACGACATAGGTCATTGTCGGTTTGTCCTCGGGTAACAGAGTGGTGGGCACTAAATTCGGGTCGATGTTGCGACCGATTTAGACGCGGTGCAGCGATGGTGCAAGGTCTGGCCTGATCAACTATCCGGGTCTTTGCTCAAAAGAGCGTCAGTCGCGCGCCGATCCCGCTTGGTTGGCCGCCCGCCAACACGCTCCGGCACTTCGGGGCGCTCGCGCGGTTTCGGCGGGTCCAAATCGGTATAAAGCGCCTGCGCCTCGGGTGCCGGGCCACGCCGTTCACCCAGCGCATCCACCTGAATTTGTCGGACATAGTCATCCTTGGAGAAAGTCAGCACATCCCCCACCCGCACGGGTGAGGCAGGCTTGGAAACCTTCGTTCCATTGATGCGACAGCCCGAGGTTTGAACAGTCTTCGCCGCCAAGGTCCGCGTTTTGTAGAACCGCGCCTGCCACAGCCACTTATCAATGCGGATGGTCCCACTCATGCGGAAACCTCCCCCACGACGGGCGACATCATCGCCTGCGCCAGTGGCTCACCGCGCAATCCCTGCGCCAACAACCAGCCCAGCTTTACCACAGCAGCCGAGGTCACCATGTCGCCACCGGCGATCAGACCCAGTGCGCCCACACTGGCACCCGCCGCATAGGTAGCAGCCGCCACATGGCCCGCACCGCATTGCGTTACAACGACAATTTCCTGCCCAGCATCACGCGATTGCTTCAGGGCATGATGAAACGCAGTCCCCTCCCCCGGCATATTGCCGGAGCCGAATGCCTCGATCACCAAGCCGGGCAAATGCGCGAACCCACACACCGCCTCTGCACCAATTCCCGGATAGACCTTCAACACGCCAACAGGTGCAATCCAGTCGCCAGCCAGTTCGCGGGAATACACCTGCGCCGCACGCCAATCCAACGCCGGATGGTTCGGGGACCCGAACGCCACAAACTCCTGCGCGTGCTGCTTGACCGCGCGATTGCCGCGCAGCACCACACCGCCGAAGGCAATCATAACCTCGGCTCGCGGGCTGTTTGCCGCCACGTCCAGCGCCAGCGTCACATTGGTCAGCGCGTCACTCGCCTCGGACTGCATCGGAATCTGCGAGCCGGTCAGCACCACAGGCGCGTCCAGCTCCCTCAGCAAAAACGACAGGGCAGCCGCCGTATAGGCCATCGTATCGGTGCCGTGTAAAACCACGATACCGCCGGAAATGTCTCGTAAAATATCTGCGATGGCGACCCAATCCGCAGGGCCCATCAGGCTGGAATCCAGCAATGTCGGCATGTCGATCCAGTCGAACTGTGCCGTGGGCAAGGCGGCGCGAAACGCCGCCTCGAACCCGGTATCCGGGCCGAGGCCATCAGGCCCCGGCACCATCCCGATCGTGCCCCCGGTATAAAGGACCGTCACAGAACGCATCAGCGGATCACTTCTTGTCCTTCAGCGCCATCAATGCCGCGAAGGGGTTATCCGGATCAACAGGCTTATCGCTGCGCTGTGGACGCGCGGAATGGGTCTGCGGCTTGCTGCCACGGCCCTTATCGCCACCCTTGCCGGATTTCGCGTCAGGCTTGCGCCCGCCACGACCCTTGCCGCCCTTGTTCTGCGGACGACCGGCGGGCTTTTCACCACCCTCGGCAGGTGCATCACGGCGCGGACCAGCGTTACGGTTGCCGCGTGGCTTTGGCGCCCAAGTGAAGGTGTAGAACGCCTCCATCTCCTCAGGCTTCGCATCAGCAACCACATCCACGTCAGCCGTGGCAGGAGCCGCGTCCGGTGGAACAGCGTCCGCAACTTGCTCCGCCGATTCCGTCGCAGGCTCTGCAACCACCTCAGCCGTCACGTCCAGCGCGTCAGCAGGCTTGTCCTCGGCCACAGGCTCCGTCGCAGGAACAGCTTTCGCCTTGGCCCGCTCCCCTTTTTCAGCCTTATAGCCCAGTCCCGCCATCAGATCAGCGAACTGCTCCAATGTCAGACCCGTGATCGACAGCATATCGGGGTTGGCCTCAAAGCCACCACGCGTGTCCTGCCCACGGATCATATCCGCCAGACGCTCCAGCATATCGATGCGGATCGCGCGCTCACCGGCCAGACGATAGCCAGCCATGGCGTAATATCCGTGCGGCGCACCCTTTACGGCAGGCACAGTGACCAAACCGGGAGGCGGTGCCTCGGGGAATTCATCCAGACCCTGCATCAGGCTCCACAAGACCAATCGCAGACGGGTCGGTGCGGGCTTTAGCAGCAGCGGCTGAAACAGCGTGAACTGACCAAAGCGAACGCCATGCTTGCGCAGCATACCGCGTGCGTCCTGCTCCAGCGACTTGACGTCTTGCGCCACTTCACCGCGCGGCAACACGCCCATGTTTTCTACGATGCGAAACGCAATGCCCTTGGCCAGGCCTGTCATCGCCTCATCATCGCGCAGGGCGACCAGTGGTTCGAACTGCGCCGCGATCCGGCGATCCAGCCAATGGCCCAGACGACGCTTGACCTTTTCGGCCACGTCGGCGCCTGCCTCGTCATCGACGAAGACCTCGATCTGTGGCGACAGCGCATCCGCGCCCTTCACCAGCTTGCCGACGGCATGTTCGCCCCACATCAATCCACCTTGTTCGGTGACATCGATTTCCTTGTCGGGCGCATTGTAAAACTTGTCGGAGGACAGGTTATATTGCGGCTGCAAAGCTGCCAGCGCGGCGGATCGCAACGTCTTCGCCTCTTCAGCGGTTGCGTTCGGGTCGAGCTGGAATCGGAACCCAGATAGACGGCCCACAAACTGGCCCTCTACGCTGACTTCACCTTTGTCGTTAACTTCGGCCACGAGGCCCTCCTTCTGTTTCAACCGGCGCATAAGCACAGAAGTGCGCCGGTCGACGAATCGTTGAGTCAGGGCCGCGTGCAAGGCATCCGACAATCGGTCTTCTACCGCACGGGTCTCCCCACGCCAATGCTCAGGATCACTTAGCCACCCCTTGCGTTGGGCCACATAGGTCCAAGTGCGCACAAAAGCGAGCCTTTTACTGATCGCATCAATGTCACCTTGCGTTTTATCGATGCGTTTTATGCGATGCGCCAGCCAATCATCGGGGATTGTGCCGCCATCCAGCAGGAATTCATGAAGGCGGCTCAGCAGGCTGGCGTGTTCAGCCGGGGACACTTTGCGAAAGTCAGGAACCTGACAGACGTCCCATAACTTCCGCACCTCTGGCCCTTGCTTAACCTTGTCGTGCAGCTCGGGCAGGCCCCACAACGTGCGCAGCGTCACCACGTCATCCGCCTCACGGGCGCGTTGCAGGTCTGGATGCTCAGGCGATACCTCAAGCGAGCGCAACAGCGCCGTGACCGTGCCAAACTCCAGATTTGAATTGCGCCATTGCAGTTTTTTGATCGGAGCAAAGCGATGCTCCTCGATCGCCTCGGCCAAACCGGGGTCCAGCGGCTCCGCGTCGCCTGTGGTGCCAAAGGTGCCATCGTTGGTATAGCGCCCTGCCCGCCCCGCAATTTGCGCCAGCTCGTTCGGCATCAAATGCCGCACCCGCCGCCCGTCGAACTTCGCTGTGCCCGAAAACGCGACGTGATTGATGTCGAGGTTCAACCCCATGCCAATCGCATCCGTGGCCACCAGATGATCCACATCGCCGTTCTGATACAGCTCCACCTGCGCATTGCGCGTGCGCGGCGACAGGGCGCCCATAACCACCGCCGCACCGCCCTTTTGCCGGCGCAACAGCTCGGCCATGGCGTAAACATTATCGACCGAAAACCCGACGATGGCAGATCGCGGAGGCATCCGGCTGGTCTTTTTCACGCCCACGTAGGTCAGCTTTGACATCCGCTCACGCCGGATAAACCGCGCCTCGGGGATCAAATTCGAAATCCGCGCGCGCATGGTGTCCGCACCCAGAAACAGCGTTTCGTGCAGGCCGCGGGCATTCAGCAGCCGGTCGGTGAACACATAGCCACGGTCAGGGTCCGCACACAGCTGGATCTCGTCCACCGCCAGAAAATCCAGCGCCATGGGCGGCATCGCCTCAACCGTGCAAATCCAATAGGTCGCCCGCGGCGGCACAATCCGCTCCTCACCCGTCAGCAAGGCAACGACCGATGGCCCCCGCACCGCGACGATGCGGTCATAAACCTCGCGCGCCAGCAGGCGCAGCGGAAATCCCATGATTCCGTTGCGATGGCCCAGCATACGCTCGATCGCGTAATGGGTTTTGCCAGTATTCGTAGGGCCAAGAACGGCCGTGACAGTGCGGTCGCGGGTCATAACAGTCCGGTCTATATAAATGAATTATGCGTCAGAGCCGAGCGCGCGGCCCAACCGTTCCAGCGCGTCAGTGACCGCTGGCTGATGTGGATTTATCGCGTCGGCCAATTGAAAGGCAGCCAAGGCGCGCGAACTGTCTCCGATTTCTTCCAATATCAGACCCAAACCGGTCATCGCACCATAATGCTCGGGGTTTAACGCCAGTGTGACACGAATGTCTGCGATGCTCAGCCCGAACTCCCCTTGCAGGAAGTAGGCCGTGGCACGACCATTCCACGCTTCGGCAAAGTTCGGATCGTGGTCAATTGCCGCACTGAAATGCTCCGCCGCGCGGATAAAGTTACCCTGCTCCAGCGCATCCTCGCCCCGTTGCAGCAGAAAATCGATCGCCGCAGACCCTGATCGCGACCAGCGCCGCCGGATTTCAGACTGCAAACCCTGCACATCCTGCGCATCAGGTTCCGCCAGTTCCGCCATCAATTCAGGGAGCGTGCGCTCCTGCGCGACGCTCGGCACCGCCAGCAATAACGCCACGGCAAGGCTTGTCAGGACGATTGATACCTGTCTCATGATGCCTAAAGTAACACCAATATTTTCAATTGCGAGGGGGTCCCTCGCGGCAGACGAAGGATAACAACATGAGCGCTATTGTAGACATGGCCGTCACCGCCCTGCGTGAAAAAATCGGCACCAGCTTTGACGCCGGCTCCATCAAGTTCGTGATTGAGGACGAGGGCGCAGTGCGCATCGACGAAACCGGCGTGAACGCTGATGATTCCGATGCCGATTGCACCCTGATCGCCGACGCCGACACATTTCAGGACATCCTGTCGGGTGAGCTGAACCCGACATCCGCGTTCATGGGTGGCAAGCTGAAGGTTGAGGGCGACATGGGCCTCGCCATGAAACTGGGTTCGGCACTTGGCTGATCCCGCCCCCCTGTACGACGAATTGTCGGGCGCCCCCGCGGGGGGCGTCGCGACATTCCACAGCACCAGCGACGGGATGCGCATCCGCATTGCGACGTGGACTGGTGGCACACGCGGCACGGCCCTGATTATGCCCGGCCGTACCGAGTATATTGAAAAATATGCCCGCGAAATTGCGCATCTGATCGGCATGGGCTTTTCCGGGGCCTGCATCGACTGGCGCGGTCAGGGCCTGTCCACCCGCATCAATGACACGACCGCCTTGGGTCACGTCAAACACTTCTCCGAATATCAACATGATGTCAGCGTGATGCTGTCCGCCGTGGCCGACATGCCCCGCCCGCTGCACATGTTCGCGCACTCCATGGGCGGCAACATCGGCCTGCGCGCGTTGATCGAGGGGCTGCCCGTCGCCTCGGCCAGCTTCTCCGCACCGATGTGGGGCCTGCATCTGCCGCTGGTCCAGAAATTCCTCGCGCCCTACTTCGTGCGCGCCCTGCGCACCTTCGGTCGTGGTGAGGATTACGCCCCCGGCGCACGCAACGCACCGCACGTCACCCTGCGCCAGTTTGAGAACAACCCGCTGACCACGGACCCGGAGCAGTTCAAACGCATCCAGATGCTCCCGCGTGAGGTGCCGGGCCTCGCCCTTGGCGCGCCTTCCGTAGGATGGCTGGCCGCCGCATTTGACGAAATGGACTCGCTGTTCGACACCGACCTGCCCAACGTGCCGGTCCTTGCCGGATGCGGAACCAAGGACGTGGTCGTCAGCTATTCCGCCGTGCTCAGCCAGCTGGAGCGGATGCGCAATTCAACCTTCGTGAATGTTGAGGGCGCACAGCACGAATTGTGGATGGAACGCGATGAACTTCGCGACCCGTTCTGGGCCGCAATCGAGCGCCACATCGTAAAGGTTGAGGAAACCCTCTAACCGCGCAGCAACTCCAACGCCGCCGCATGAACCTCAGCGTTCGCGGCGGCGATCACCTGCCCACCCCGATGCACCGGTCCACCCTGCCAGTCGGTGACAATACCGCCCGCGGCCTCAACCACCGCCATCGGCCCCTGAATATCGTATGAGTTCAGCCCCGCCTCGATCACCAGATCGACGCCCCCCAGCGCAACCATCGCATAGCCGTAGCAATCGAGACCGTAGCGGGTCAGCAAAACCTGATCGCGCACCCGCTCGAACGCCACGCGCTCCGCCGCCGTGCCAACCTCGGGGAAGGTCGTCAGCAGGATCGCCTGATCCAACCCCCGCGCGGGTCGCGTGCGCAGAGGCCGCACGAATCCCGCGTAATGCAGCTCGGATCGTCCGAACCCACCGACAAACCGCTCACCGATATAGGGCTGGTCAATAATGCCAAACACTGGCGCCGCACCCGCATTCACCGCAATCAGAACCCCCCACGTCGGCGCACCAGCCAGAAACGCGCGCGTGCCGTCGATCGGGTCCAGAACCCACGTCAGGCCGCTGGTTGAGGCGGTAGCGCCTTCCTCCTCACCCTCAATGCCATCCTTGGGGCGTAGTTCCGCCAGAACTTCCCGCATCGCACGTTCCGCCGCACGGTCCGCATCGGTCACGGGATCAAATCCGCCCGACAATTTGTTGTCAGCGGTCAGATCAAGGTTTCTGAAATAGGGTAAAATCGCACTGCGTGCCGCATCGGCCAGCGCATGACCAACCTCCAACAACTCCACTTTTAGCCCGGCGTCGAGCGTGTGTTCGGTGGTGTTGGTCATCTCATTCTCCCGCAGCGGTGCCACACTGGCACCGCTCGGACGTTCCACATCGCCCCCGCTCGGTCAAGCCAACCTGCGAGGGGTGGTGCGGATTAGGCTACGTCGCTCAACACACGGGCCAGATCGAACAGGCGGCGGCGCTGCTCCTCGGGGATGGAATAATACGAGCGCACCAATTCCTGTGCCTCGCGGTCCACCATCAGATCACCCTTTTCAGTGGACTGATCAATATCCGCCATCGCCGCATCGCGCGCGTCAGCATCAAGTCCCTCAAAGAAGAAGCTGATGGTCACATTCATCGCATTGGCAATATCCCAAAGCCGCGACGCGCTGACCCGGTTCATGCCGGTTTCATATTTCTGGATCTGCTGGAATTTGATTCCAACCTGATCGCCAAGCTGCTGTTGCGTCATGCCAACCATCCAACGACGGTGACGGATACGCTTACCTACGTGTACATCAACAGGGTGCTTCATATCGGGCCCACTCATTTGTTATTCCTCCCCTAAACTACCCATCAATATGCAAGAACCGTGCCAACTTATGAATAAGGCGAATTTGGGCGTTCACAGCTTTGAGTTGTGAGCAAAAACATCGGCACTCGTACCGATACAACCACACGCCTAGGGCGATGCCACCTTCTCGCCACAGTTGCATTTGATTAATATTCGCAATTTGCATTGCAATTTGCACACAACCTCTAGTTTATTGCAAAATGCAACGAAAACCCTGACTTTCAATAAACAGCGAAAACTCAACTCAATTGAGCCGAAATATTGCCCACAGAACGGCATTTCCCGGTTTCACGGAAATTGAACACGCGAATAGGTTGTAGACGCCCAAGCATTCGCATTTACAAATATAAACAATCAGGCCCCAAAACGAGAACGGGCCCGCACATGGCGGGCCCGTTCGAAACATTTATCCGTATGGCTATCAGGCGCTGCGCGACTGGCGCTTACGCTCGTTCGGATCCAGATAACGCTTACGCAGACGGATCGACAGCGGGGTCACTTCAACCAGCTCATCGTTGTCGATATACGCAATCGCTTCTTCCAGGCTCATGCGGATTGGTGTGGTCAGAACAACCGCATCATCCTTACCCGAGGCGCGCACGTTGCTGAGCTTTTTGCCCTTCAACGGGTTCACTTCCAGATCATTGTCGCGACTATGCTCACCCAGGATCATGCCCTGATAAACTTTCTCACCGGATCCGATAAAGAAGCGGCCACGATCCTCGAGGTTGAAGATCGCGTAAGGAACACTGGTTCCCGTCTCCATCGAAATCAGAACGCCCTGACGACGGCCCTGAATGTGGCCCTTATACTCGGCCCACGAATGGAACACGCGGTTCAAAACGCCGGTTCCGCGCGTGTCGGTCAGGAATTCGCCGTGGTATCCGATCAGGCCGCGCGACGGAACGGTCGCAACGATCCGCGTCTTACCACCAGCGGCAGTGCGCATTTCCTGAAGTTCACCCTTACGCTGGCTCAGCTTCTCAACCACAACGCCGGAATATTCCTCGTCCACGTCGACGGTAACTTCCTCGATCGGCTCCAAACGCTTGCCCTCTTCC
>Ga0209309_10005271_pt1 | contig 10352 bp, 8 predicted proteins | sample COGITO_mtgs_1204_2_FD_184807 | JGI IMG/M metagenome (GOLD analysis project Ga0209309, IMG submission 184807) | Pelagic marine microbial communities from North Sea - COGITO_mtgs_120412 (SPAdes) (version 2) | ecosystem: Environmental > Aquatic > Marine > Epipelagic ...
GACAAGAAAGCGGTGTGTACTAATACGAGAGAGAAGTAGGGGAAAAATGAAGCTTTTGGGGAAAACAAAAGTCAAAAATACTGCAGTCTTTCTCTCTCTGTGTTGCTGCTGCTGCGGAGTATATATACACAGAATGAGTAAACGGGAGCTGATGCAAATCCTCGAGCAGCAAGAGTGGCACGACGCGTCGATGTGGAACGAAAACGGGACGCCAATGAATCGTGTCGGTTCGAAGAGGAGGAGAGTTGAAGAAGAAGAAGAAGAAGAAGAAGGAAAGGAGGACGAGAAGGAGGAAAAGAAGGCGAGGACGACGACGACGAAAGAAGAGGAGGTGTACTTCGAGTGTGCCGGAGAAGGAGAAGAGAAGAGAAAAGACGACGAGATTCGGGAAGAAGACGTCGCGGCGATGCTGAGGAGAGAGATCGTGAACGGTTTTTCAAACGTGCTGTCCAAGATGGCTGCTCTGGAACAGAAGCTGGACGCGATTGTTGCAAACACAACATCGATAAAGAAATGATTACAACAACGAACATTCAAGTCTTCTTCCCTCTGTTCTTTAAGCCCTGGTCTTTTTCTTTCAGCGACTTCGCTCGTTCGCGACGTTCAAGGATGGTTTCTCTGTCCAACGTGACGCCTTCCCGATGTTCTTTGCACGCCCGGCGAATGATATCGCGCTGGATTTTTTTCCGCTCGTTGGATTTTTCGTCCGCAAAGACGAATTTTTTTACGCGCTCGGTGAGATCCAAGTAGTTTACGTCTTGTTCAAGCACTCGACGCAGGTGTTCACGCGTGCGAACGTTTTCTAAGTGTTTGTGTATGTCAAACGGTTCGATCTTTTCGTACGTGACCAATCGTCTCCCCCAAGTGGGCGAAAAATTTTGCAAAGAGTGCGCGACGACCCGTAAACACGGGTGAGAAGGGAAATCCGTTTCCGGATTCGTTTGTTGCACATCCGCGGGGAGGAAGAAGCACGTGCGTCCACCAACCGGTAACGTTTTCGCGGAAAGATCCATTAAATCGTCCATAATTTCGGATAGCGGATAGTTCACCGTGGACGGGATGTGATTGTCGAATCGCTCGCCGATGTTTATCATGTCTTGTTCCGTTTTACCCCGTTTGCCCCCAAACTGAGATTTGCGACCGCGCTCGCGTATACCATAAGGCGGGTCGGCAACTATGCCTTGGAAAGCACCTTCCATCTGTTTGATGCGCTTTTCTATTTTTTCTAAATCTAACGGCGCAAATTTTTCGCCGCCGTCGCTGCTGCCACTAATTCTACACCTACTCTCTACTTCATCTTCTACAACTTTAAGCAGAGGTGATTTGTGCACGTCACCACGAATCAGAAATATCGGTTTGTTGAACCCATAGTCCTTGAAATTGGTAATCACGTCCAATTTCTGCCCCGTTTTCGCGTCTACTTTACCAAACTCCAACACCCTGGGATCGATTTCAAAGCCGCACGTGAAACACCCGAGCTCCGCGGCGGCTAATAAAACGCTTCCGGTTCCACAAAACGGATCTAAAACCGGTCCACCCCTTTCTCTCTCCGCTTTAATCATGTTGCACATAATCAGCGACATGTGTGCTTCCATAGAAGTCGGTCCTAAATACCTCCGTTTCTTCAAATCTAACAAGTTCAAATGTTTCCTCGATTTGTCTTTACCGACGACGCGTCCGAAAAACATCCGCACGCCCTGGAATCCTAAATCTATTTGAACGGTCGATTTCACCTCCATAGATAAAAACTCAACTCTCGGCTGATCTAAGCTCACCTTAGATCGCGGCTCAAACGCCCCGGGTACTAAATTCGATAACCTCCGCATTACCTCGCTCTTCTCGTTGCTCCTCGTCGCGCCAAAGTCGCAACACGTCAACTTATACGTCATCGACTGATCCAACCACGCCTCGTCTTTACCTTTTCTCACGCTCGTTTTCAACTCCTCGTCATTTGTCCCGTACCCCCACAAGTGCACGATGTATTTTACCAGCGATGTTCGCGAAGCGATTTTCTCCGCGACAACGTCGGAGGGTAAATATACCAACCGAATCGGGTTGAATGTGGATTCTTCCTCTTCGTTCTCGCATCTGCTGCTGTGCGCATCATCATCGCCGCTCCTACCACCAAACGACGATCGTATCGAAACCCACTTCAACGGGAGCGTGCATCCACATAAATTCGCAATCACTTCAAACTCTTGCTTGCTGTTTTGTGTGATTCAAAGAGAGACAAAAGTAAACTGTCAGTACAAACTTCTTTCTAGGTGTTAGTTTTCCCCTAAAATGTAGAGGAACGAGCTTTACGCGCGAGAGAGAAAGAAGAATAAAGAGAGAGAGAGAAAGATGGAGAGGAAGGGAGAAAAGAGAGGCTGGCGTAAGCGCACCGGAAGTCGAGCAATTTCGTGTGAAAATACACGAGATAAAGACGCCCCCCGTTCTCGTCTGTTCTCATTTATTTTGTATCCGCAGTCAAAAAAATGAAGCAGCGCAGAGGAAAAATCGCACAACAACAACTATTACTATCACTACTCCAACTACTATTACTACATGAATTCAATTACAACAAACGTTCTCTCGGCCAGCTCGAAAAAGCCATCAAGCGTTCTCCTCCATAGTCTCCATCTCTCTCGTTCTTCTCGCTAAATGTTTGACGATGTCGTATCCGATTCGCGTAACCGGCATGAAGTGAACCCCAGCGCTCGCGGCGTGACCGAGCGCGGCAACCGCTCGCAGCTCGCACCGTTCAAAAATCCAGTCCCTGTATAACGCCGTGGTTAGTTCTCTCTCTTTTTGTTCGTATTCTCGAGCGAGTTTGGCTATGGGTGAACTCGACGAGGAGAGGATTTTGGCGGATTGATCGTCTCCGTAGACGAGCTTGGCCCAAAACTCGACGTCTTTTCTATTCGAAGGCGCGCACGCGCCAATGACTAACGATGCGCTACTGCTATTACTGATCCCGCTATTAGTGGTGCTCAACACGCCTCTCCGGTTTGCACTCTCCACCCACTCGTGACAACGCTCGTAATCAAAAAACGGCTGCGTGATAATCAACTCCGCGCCAGCCGCGACTTTCTCCTCTAAATATTCCGCCGATACGTTCTCCGTATTCGGATTGGCCACGACTGCGAATTTAATCTCGTCCGGAATGTCCCCATCTCGTCTCATTTTCGTCGCAATTTTAAGCATTTTCAATGCGTCCAGCTCTTTTTTCTTCTCGTCTCCGCTCACGAACAACACGTGACTGACGTTCTCGCATCCGAACGACACCATCTCCACCTGTTTTTTGAACTGTTTTTCCGTGTGAAACATCGACGCGCTTAACGTCTGCACGTGTTTCGCTTCACTCCCGAACGCGTTCCGCTCTTCCTCGGCGATGTTCACGCATCGAGGAGGAATAATATCACGATCGCTCTTGCCTTTAATGTCGTCTGAATCGTCATCAAATACCGGTAAATTCGGGTGCACGACGTGGGAAAACTTCCCGGTTTCGAACGCCTTTGATTGCGCGGACCATTTCAAAAACGGAGACCGTTCGAGAGAAATGAACGCGTTTGGTTTGTTGAATGATAACAATTTAAACGTCCCTGTCGTCGGGAAAGATGGCGGCATGATGTGGCAGAAATAGGTGAGTGTTTTTCGTGTGTTTATGTGTTTGTGTGTATGAGTGAAGAATGGTTACAAAAGTACTACTAAATAGGTATCTCTCCGCCGTGCATGTATTCGCTGCTATTAACGCTAAGCGTTGTTGGTATTGTTATTATTACTACTGTTATTATGCTCTAACTCAATCGATCTCGGTCCGTCGTCCATCATGCTTTTCTGCAACCCACCGCTCCCGCAGAATAAAACGAACGTTAATACGACGTACGTCGATCCGCTTAAATAGGCAAACGCGACGAGCGCTTCGTGCGTCGCGTCGTCCTCGGACGTCCAGTGTTTCCCGGCAGCTGGTGCGATGAACTCCTCAATCCACGGGTGAATCGATTGGAGGAAGAATCCAACCTGTTGTGAGAGGAAATGCGTGATTTTGTGAGCATATATACGCGCGACATCTGTGATGTATTCGCCAAAGTAAGAAAGCGCTCGAGAGAGAGAAAGAGAGAAACGAACACAAATCGTATACCTGAATTTGGTTAAAGAACATCATCAGCGACAGCGCAATCATAAACCCAAACGCGGCTCCGGCACCATTCAGGGCTATAGTTTTCCGTAACAAAATCAGCGCCGTTATGACGAGGTACGCGATGTTTAAGAACACGGAGCAGGAGATGCACGCGATGGCACCGTCGAGCATCGCATTCGCGGATTTGTTGTTGACGATGATCTTGTCGAAGACCGCGCCGTGTGAGACGGCGATGATGGAGAAAATGGACGCGATTAAAGCGTTAAACGCCCAGACGTACCACAAACCTTTGCGGCCGACGCAAGTGCAGCATCCTCCCATTTTGTTTAATTCTTCTTCGCTCGTAGAAAAGGTCAAGGTGTTTAATTAATGTGGAGAAGGTTGCCTCGGCAGTTTTTATGAAGTTTACCGAATACGAGCATCGAGCGAACGTTTTGATGATGTTAACAGTTAACTACTACTCTTCTACTACTACGCAATTCTAACATATTTCTACGCTGCTATATATCTCGTTTTCAACTGGTGGTGGTAAAACGCGTCTTCGTCGCGGCGGTTGACGACAAAACGTTCGCCTTGGCCTCTTCGATTTTTCTTTTCAACTCGTCCATGCGTTTTTCCTCCTCGGGAACTAAACTCTCTAACTCGTCTTCGTGTGATTTTTTTCCCAATACTTTCGTCTCTTGAATGTTCTCTTCGTCCACGGCTAATAACTTGTCGTAACTCGCGCGCATGTCGTCGTATTGGCGTTGGATTTTTTCGCGTTCGTCCGTCGGTTTCGAGCGGTGTTTATCCGGGTGTAAAGCGAGCATCAACTTTCTGTACGCTTTTTCAATCTCTTTACGAGGCGCGCCGAGAGGAACGCCGAGACGCTCGTAATCTGCGGCGTGTCGCAAGTGAAACAAGCGCTTCTCTCGCATCCTCTTCTCCTTTTGCCGATCGCGGTCCTGTTTGCGACTCTCAGTTTTCATTTTCTTGGCGCGAGCGAACAAGTCTTCGAGTAACAGTTTAAACGTTCTGACAGCTTCGTTGTCGCCGTACAACTCCACGCACGTTTTCGCGTCGTCTTTTTCGTTCTCGTCGCTCTCGTCGCCGTTGATTAATACGACTTTTTGCCCGGAAAAGCCTTCGTACATCGCTTTCGCTTTCTTCCTTATTTGCGCGCGACAGTTGCTCGATTTTTGCATTCGTTTCACATTCTCGCCGGAAGCGCCGACGAACAACTTTACTTTGTTCGTTGGAATGTATATAATCTCATTCGGTTTGCTACTATTATTCTCGTTATTCCCATCGTCGTCGTCGTCGTCGGAGTCGTTCACCAACGCCAACATCTTCCTCTGTTTCCCTTCGTCCATGTTCGCTCGCTCCTCCCGTTCTCGTTCGACTCGCTTCCGTTCCGCACGTTCCTTCTCCGCGATTTCCGGGTTTATCTCTTTCGTCATGAACGCATCGAGAGGGTCTATGTCGTCGTCGTTTTTTTGTTCTCCTTCTTCGTCGTTGATGTTAAGAGCACCATTCCCACCGGTCTCGCCGACTCGAAGACCGACGGCGACAGAGTCGTCACCTTTCCTCCCTCCTCCTCCGAATCGCTCCTCAAAGCTTCTCTTCTTGTTGTTGTTGTTGCCGCGCGGCGCTAAAAAACTCGGGTTCGCCCCGATACCTCTCCCATCACCGCTCTTTTCCTCGCTTTTCTCGCTCTTCTTTACGTAATCTTTCGCCTCCATCTCCTTCTTCTTCTTCGCCTCTAAGAGTCCCTTCACTCGTTCCAATCGTTCCTTTTGTTTCCTTCTCTTCTCGTCCTCGTCCGTCATCTCTCTCTCTTTTTCTGCGCGATCAGATCGATGCGTCTATGGCGAATAACGTTTTCTGTGTTTCTGCGCGACGACGCTTGATTTTATGGACAGATGGTGAGAGAGAAAGCGCGTCTCTCTCTTTCGCATTTAGGGGAAAAGTGACGAGACGAAGTGCGGCATTTCAGCAGTCAAAACGCCATTGTTTTTCTTTCTTTAACACCAAACACATGAAACGTTAAAAGACGACAGAGAAAGACATCATGTCCGGAGGAGTGAGGACGAGAGCGCAGAAAAGACGGATGGGGGAGAGGGATGTGTGGGATTTGATCGTGAAGAACGACGATATTTGTTTCAAACACATTCTTCCGAGATTGAATGCGAATGATGTGAAATTCTTGTACGGAGTGAATACAGAGACGAGAAAGTTGATTAAGAGATCATCTCGTGCAAAAGATTTGAAGAAGAGTTTCAAAGTTGAAGAGATGTCATCGATATCGACTTTGGAGTTTGTGTGGGAGAATAAATCGTTGTGGCCGAGAGACTGGATAGATGAAGAAAGAGATTTCTGCTACGAAGTTGCTGAAACGAATAAACTCGAGTTGCTCAAGTGGGCGCGAGAGGAGAAAAAGTGTGATTGGGGTGCAGGGACGATTAGTTCGGCCGCAGAACAAGGTAATCTGGAAATGGTAAAGTATTGCGTTGCAAATGAGTGTCCTATCGATGAGGAGGCGTGTGCATATGCTGCCGAAAACGGTCATCTCGAGGTACTCAAATACTTACGCGAAGAAGTCAAAGCGCCTTGGTATTCGAATACTGCCAATTGGGCGGCTTTAAAAGGTCATCTTCACATACTTGAATATCTTGTTGAGCGTAAGTATGATCAATATACCGAAAATTCGTGTTATAATGCGGCCAGGTACGGCTACTTGGACTGTTTGAAGTACTTGCACGAAACCGCCAAAGCGCCTTGGGACGAGGACGCCATACGCTCCGCGCACGAGAACAACCACCCCGAATGCGTACAATACCTTCTCGACAACGACTGTCCGTTACCAGACTATTGGCGATACGAACAAGGAACTTTATATCTAGGGTTTAGATAAGTACGTACTACTAAGAAAGTGATAGAAATAGAGAGAGAGATACACAAAACGCAGCTTGTAAAACAAAGAGAGAGAGACACGCATACATTCGTTCGCCTCTTTTCCCTCGCAACTCTCTCTTCAATTCTTCACTCTCGAGACATTTTTGCGCGCAACACAAAGATAAAACATCTCTCAACGCCTCGTCTTTTAGAAATAACGAACGACCGAACGACCAAGAGCGATGGGTAAAATAGATTTGCTCGAGCTTCAGTCTCGGTGTAAGAGAGACCCAGCCGGGTACCGCGAGGATTTCCTCATGCAATTGGAACACTTCAACGCGTTGCACGCCGTCTTTTCGTCCTCGTCGTCTCACGTTGGAACCGGTGTTTCCTCTTCGAAAGATCACGAAAATTTCGGCGATTTAGTCTCCTTCATCAGTCACGTCCACACGGTGTACAAATCCGAGTCGAGTTGGTTTCCGTCGCTGCTTTTAGCGCTCATCGATCAACACTTCATGCGATTGGATGTTTCGCTCCGACGAAGGTTGGTGGCGGCTTTGATTTTACTGAGAAACCGAAACTGCGTTTCGGTGAACCAAGCGTTGCCGATTTTTTTTAAACTGTTTCGGTGCGCAGATAAGCAGTTGCGAGCGTTAGTGTTTAAACACGTCGTCGCGGACGTGAAGTTGGCGAATAAAGGGAAGAAGAACGAAGCGTATAATCGAGTGGTACGGCAGTTTTTGCGAGACGCGGTAAGGGACGAAAATCCGGTGGCGGCGAAGAAGGCGCTGGCGATCGTGACGGAGTTGTACAGGAGGAACATTTGGAACGACGCGAAGAGCGTGAATTTAGTCGTCGAGGCGTGTTTTCACCAACATCCGAAGATATTAGTCGCTGGGTTGAAGTTCTTTCTCGGGCAGGACGAGGCGGCGGAGAGAGCGGCGGAGGAAGGCGGGGAGAGCGACGAAGACGACGACGGCCTCGCGGGCGGTGATAAGGATATGAACACGAAACAAGGCGGAAAGCAGCTCGTGAGTAAAGACGACGTGTTCAAGGCGTACCATAAGGTAAGTTTACTTACACATACTTTCTTTCTTTCGCGTTTGCGTTTCCTCTTCGTCTTTCGTGAAACGCGAAACACGCAAAAAACAATTCATTCGCCGATGAAGATTAAGATTAAATATTTGCTACTCTCGAGGGTGAAAGACCCCTGTGACGACTAACTAATCACCAAGATCGCCGAGGCGTGTTTGTTTTTGTGCGTTTGTGCGTTTGCGCTCGAGTTTGTTGATCATCACTTTAGTGTGGTTGTTTTAGAATTCCGATGCCTTATTAAACTGACTTCTGCTCTTTTCTTTCTTTCTATCTTTCTTCCTTAAAACGACAACACAAAACAGGGCGTCGCATCTTCCAAACGTAAGAAACAAGCTAAACTGAAACGAATGATCGCATCGGTCCGAAAACAACAAATCAAAGCCGAAGGCAACGATGGTGAAGCTCGATTTGCCGCCATGCAACTCATCGACGACCCGCAAGGTTTTGCCGAAATGCTCTTCAAAAAGCTCAAAGAAGGCGCGCAAGCGTTTGAGACGAAAATGTTGCTCTTACAAGTAGTCTCCAGAGTTGTCGGTTTGCACCAGCTGATTTTGTTGAACTTCTACCCGTTCTTGCAGAGATACATTCAACCGAACCAGAGAGATGTACGTTTTGTTTATTCTAAAGACATTTTTGCCGCGTGAGCGCGCGCGCGTTCGCGCTTGTTTGTTTGTATCGTGGCGAATGAAGCAGAAAATTCGGCGGAGCGCATTCATAACATGACGCATACAAAAACCACCGCTTAGTATTTGACGCCACGGATGATGACGAGCACGAACGCGCGCACGCAGCAAAAGAGTGCCTTGTTTTTGTTTCTTTATCATTTCATTTCCCCGTTTACTCACGAATTATGAACAAACTTTCTTCCATACTTTTATCATCGCACACAGGTAACCAAACTCCTCGCCGCGGCAGCCACGGCGTGCCACGAACTCGTCCCACCAGATGCCATAGAACCGTTACTGAGACAGCTCGTCACGCAGTTCGTCCACGACAAAGCGCGACCGGAAGTCGTCGCCGTCGGCATAAACTCCGTTCGCGAAATTTGTAACCGCACTCCTTTAGTCATGACGGAAGATTTGCTTCGCGACTTGTCGCAGTATAAAAAAGCGAGAGATAAACCCGTGGCGACTGCAGCGAGAGCGTTGATTGCTCTGTTTCGAGAACTCGCGCCGAGTTTGTTAGAAAAGAAAGACAGAGGTAAAGGTGCTGATTTAGAGAAGAGCGTGAAAGCCTACGGAACGAAAGTGGTGAGCGAACGCGTCGATGGCGCCGAGTTATTGCAGTTGGAGCGCATTAAACGAAAGCGGTTGGTGGCTGAAATCGAAACTATGACTGAGTTTGAAGAAGAGGATGATGATGATGGTAACATCAATAGTAATAGTAATAGTAATAGCAATAGTAATAGCGACGATGAGGAAGAAGATGAAGAGAATTCCGAGGAAGTCGAGGATATCGAACTCTCCGAAAACGAGTTGGAAGAAAACGACATTCTTCCTGTGAAGAAAAAAATGCGCGCGAACGGTAAACTCACCTTGGCGGAACTGAAACGGCGCCACAAAATTGCCGTGTTGAAGGCGAAAAAAGTCGCCGAACGAGAAGAAAAGCTAGAAGAGGAAGAGCAACTGCGCATGATGGAAGAAGAAAATCCAATCGAACAGGAGAAAATATTCGGAGACGAAGATTTCAACAAGATCAAAGCGTTGCGCATGCAATCAAAACTGGACGAGAACTTGGACAAGATGGGCGCTAAGAAAGTAAAGAACGCTGCGGAAACTGATTTGACGCGGTTGGTGATGCGCAAAGCCGATCGGGCCTCCGAACGTCGCGTCAACCCGGACGCGTTGGCCGCCATCGGCATTCGACGCGCGCACGACAAAGCGTCTCGATTGGCTACCGTCTTAGCCGGCCGAGAAGACAACGAATTCGGTTCGTCCACCGCGAGACGTTTGAAGAAAACCGGCGGCGCTTCAAACAAAGAAAAAGCAAAGAAGAAACAGTTACCATTGGCTGCTCGCATTCACGCGGCGACGAGAAGACGCAACGCGCCCGTTCAAAAAGGCAAAAGACAATTGGGAAGATTTCGGAAAGTTTAATGTATTTTAAGGTTGTATTCAATCGACGCGGTATCGACGCGAGCAAAAAAAATGAGCGAGGCGAGGATCGAACTCGCGATCTTCGGTTTCGTAGACCGACGCAATATCCACTATGCCACACGCCCTTGTTGTATTCATGGGAAGTTTTCTTCCCTTGCGGCACA
>Ga0209309_10005272_pt1 | contig 10351 bp, 11 predicted proteins | sample COGITO_mtgs_1204_2_FD_184807 | JGI IMG/M metagenome (GOLD analysis project Ga0209309, IMG submission 184807) | Pelagic marine microbial communities from North Sea - COGITO_mtgs_120412 (SPAdes) (version 2) | ecosystem: Environmental > Aquatic > Marine > Epipelagic ...
GCACGATCAGAAAATTGTTGTTCCCGCTTAAGCCATAGCTCTCAACCGTGCTCGATCATTACCGCGAAAGTACCAAAATCCGGGCCTGAAAAGCGTCGGTCCCTGATCGAGAAACGGTGAGGTCATGTTGAACCGGCCCCTCAAACGGAACGGCAGACTGCGCAGCAGCCTGTCATTTCTGATTGTAGCTGGTTCAACTGAATGTTCAGCTGCGCTTTGCAAACGGCGAGTGGCGGCGGGAGCTATCCAGCCGAGGGTTTTGCGGGGTCTTGCGTTAAATTTATGGCGGAACTTCGGCAACGGAGCTTCTATGTTCCAAATTTAGCAGCAAACAAAGAGCGTTGATTTTTCTTCATGTAAGTCCAGGCAATAAAGCGACTTGTTTTTTGCCCTTGCGCCATTTCGATAACTTTGAAATCCGCAACTCTGGCTTTCCCTAAAATTTGATACAGTGGCTGGAGGTTGTCTTTTTTCGATACCAGTGAGGTAAACCAAAGACACTGGTCGGCGAACTCCATACTCTGTTCAATCATGCGGGTGATAAACTTTATCTCGCCACCCCGGCACCAAAGTTCAGCGTTTTGACCACCAAAATTAAGCTTTTTTGAATGCCCTTTGCCAAGGTTGCGCCACTTACGCTGGGTGGCTTTGTCAGCTTGCTCAATGGACGAATGGAATGGCGGGTTGCACATAGTGATGTGAAAGACATCTTTGGGTTCGATCACGCCTCTGAAAATATTCTCAGACTTGTTTTGCCGTCTCAGGGTGATGTTCAGTTTGTTGAATTCGCAAATCAGCTGTGCAGACTTGATAGCGCCAGCGTCTATATCAACGCCAGTGAAGTTCCATCCGTATTCGCTCTGGCCCGTGAGGGGATACACCAAACTCGCACCGGTGCCGATGTCTAACGCTTTGACATGACGCCCACGAGGGATTTCTTGATTGTTACTGTCAGCGAGCAAGTCCGCCAGATAGTGGATGTAGTCGACACGACCGGGGATCGGAGGGCATAAATAGCCAGCAGGAATCTCCCAGAAATCAATATCGTAATGCGCCTTTAGCAACGCCCGGTTCAGCATTCGTACCGCAGCCACATTCTGAAAATCTATCGTCGTCTGACCGCTAGGGTTACTAGTCGTGAATGCCTCAAGTTCAGGTGTATGAGCAATTAAAAGCTTAAAATCGTAACCTTCCGAGTGTTGATTGCGAGGGTGTAGATTCGTCTTGGTGGCCATCGAGGACGCCTTCATGAAAGTTGGTGGACGTCACTCGCCAGACGTTGACCTGACTTTAGGCCGTCATACGCAAATAGTAAAATTCGTAGCAGGGCAGATCCTGTGCTGATGCAATGAGCCGACCGTTCTTTCCGTGTGCAGCATTCGTCAGCTTGGGCGCGATGCTTGCTTCCTCTAACGTGAGCAATGCGCTGGACCGATAAGTCCGTGCAAGGGCAATCCTCCCATTTTCAATGGAGTCCAGCCGTAGAATTCAGGCGGCTGTTTTCAGTTTCATGGCGGGTGTTATGCCGCCGATGCCCATGTTGGATTGTTCATTATTGTAAGCCCTAAGCCATACCGTGGCCTGATCCACCGGCCGTCTAAGAGCTGATCGGTTATAAATCCATAGACCACGTCTCATTTTGCTTGTCAGGCACAGCCCGCGGTTCTGGCTTGTAGCGCTTCGGCCGCTTATTGGGTTTGACCCGTAGATTCAGCTCCAGTTCGCAGTAAATCCGGTACACGCGTTTATGGTTCCAACCAATCGGCGATCTCCTCGTTCTCGGTGCTCAGCATTGGACCGTAGCGGTAGCAGGTCTCTCTGATCTGGAACGTGCGGCACGCTAGCGCGACACTGACGCCATGCACCGCCACCACCTTCATGGCCATCTCTCGTCGACGAGACGGCCTCAAGACATTTTTCCCGAGGGCTTCCTTAAGCAGATCATTCTGCATGCTCATCTCAGCATACATGCGTTTCAGACGGCGGTTCTCCTCCGCAATATACTTCACCTCTGCGATGAGCGACGCATCCATGCCGCCAGATTTGGCCCGCCATTTGTAAACGCTGGCACTGCTCATCCCGTGCTCCAGCAAGTCTCAGAGACCGGCACACCGCCCTCAGCCTGCTTCAACACAGCCATGAGCCGCGCATCGCTGTATCGTCCGTTCTTCATCGTAAATCGCCTCGGATATCTTGCCGAAAAAATTATACTTTTGCACACCACTAATCTTAGGGAGGATTACCCAAAGGTCGTTCTTTGATCCGTCAGTCGGGCGCCATCACCACCACAGCGAAATGATCAAGGTGATCGGTCAACGTCTGGACCACCCGCCATCCTGTCGCTTCGGCTAGCGCATTTAGGCGAGCCGCAGTAAATTTCCGACTGCTCTCGGTATGAATCGTTTCGCCCTTCGCGAACCTGATCTCGGTATCAGCCAGCCGCACAGTCTGGTTAGCTAGGCTTTCGAGGTGCATTTCGATCCGTTCGGCCTCTGCGTTCCAGACCGCTCTATGCGCAAACCGGTCGAGATCGAACTCCGCATTCGCCTCTCGGTTGAGACGCGCAAGCAAGTTCAGGTTGAACTCCGCCGTTACGCCTTGGGCATCGTCATAGGCCGTAGTCAACAGCCGCTCATCCTTGATCAGATCGACGCCCAGGATGAAGCCACGGATCCCACTCCAGCCCCGGACCCGGTGCAAGAACTGCGCCGCGTCTTCCTCGTCAAGATTACCGATTGTCGAGCCCGGGAAGAAGGCCACTTTTTCCAACGTCTCGACCTTCGGAGGGAAGTTTAGCTCCTCCGTGAAATCGCCAGCTACCGGCACCACCTCCAGATCGGAATAGACATCGGCGATCCGCGCGCCTGCCGACATCAAGAATTCTTCGGAAATGTCGACCGGCACATAAGCCCCGAGCCGCGGCAACGCGTCCAAAAGCAGTCGCGACTTCACGCTCGCACCCGATCCCAGCTCAACCAGCGCCGCGCCGTCTGGCACATATGTGGCGAGCTGCTCGGCTTGGTCCGACAGGATCGAAATTTCGGTGCGCGTAGGGTAATATTCCGGCAATTCGGTGATCCGCTCGAATAGCGCCGATCCGACCTCGTCATAAAACCATTTCGGCGACATCCACTTGGAACTCGCCCCTAGCCCCTCGCGCGCGGCGTCCAGCAGATCAGGGTTGCTGACCCGCGGCCATCTTTCATTTTGGTTCATCTTATATGTCCTTGGCCAAGCGAAGGCCCAGCATCTGCCAGCGCTGGTGCGGATAAAAGAACGTCCGGTAGCTGGGTCGCATCTGGGCCCTTGGCGTTGCACAGGATCCGCCGCGTAGCACGAATTGATTGACCATAAATTTGCCGTTGTATTCGCCGAGCGCGCCTTCAGGCGGACGGAACCCGGGATAGGGCGTGAAGGGCGAGCTAGTCCATTCCCATACGTCACCCCAAGGCCCACCGCCCGGCAGCGGCCGCAGTGCGCCGTCGTCAAGGAAATTTCCCTGAATTTGGCGGTGGGCCAACGCGACCTCCCATTCCGCCTCGGTCGGAAGCCGCGCGCCGGCCCAACGGGCATAGGCATCGGCTTCAAAGTAGCTCACATGAACGACGGGTGCGTCGAGATTGACCGGCTGCGGCCCCCTCAGAGTGTAAGTCCACCAGTCCCCGTCGCTTTTCCACCAGTAAAGTGGCGACTCCCAGTGGTTCTTCCGCGCGGCGGCATAGCCGTCCATCAGCCACAAGGATTGCTGATTATAGCCGCCATCCTCCATGAACTCGATCCAGTCTCTGTTCGTCACGGGCCTGTCTGCGATCTCGAAAGGCTCTAGCCAGACCTTGTGACGCGGCTCTTCGCAATCATAGGCAAAGCCCGCCCCATCGTGGCCGATCTCGCAAAGCCCGCCCTTGTGACGACTGAACGTCAAGGGCACTTCCTCCGTCACCGGCATAGGCTGCGGGTCGCGATAGGACGGCAGGAGAGGGTTATGGCTGAGCGCGTGCAACAAGTCCGTCACCAGCAGTTCCTGATGCTGCATCTCGTGATGACAGCCGAGCTCGGCCATCGCCGCAATCTCGTCGGCGTCGTCACGTCCAGCGGCGATCAGCCCAGTCATCGCCTCGGTCACATGGGCGCGGTAGTCCATCACAGCCTGCACCCCGGGGCGCGAAACCAGTCCGCGCTTATCGCGCGCATGGCGCGGTCCGGCCTGCACGTAGTAGGAGTTAAAGAGATATGCAAAGCGATCGTCAGGCGAACGGTAACTCTCCAAGCGCGGCTTCAGGATAAACTCCTCGAAGAACCACGTTGTGTGAGCCAGATGCCACTTCGCCGGGCTCGCATCCTCCATACTCTGTAGCATCATATCCTCGGGCGTCAGCGGCGCCGTCAGCGCCTCAGTCCGCGCCCGCGTCTCTCTGAATAGATCTACAGCCACTTCCGCCTGGGTCGCCTCCGCGTTCGATGTTCCCATCCAGACTCTCCTCCATACTCCATGCAATCCACGAGCTAGTCCGCTGATTTTCCCCGACAACAAACCCGCTGATCACGCTTCCGTTACATCGGAGCCGACGCAGTTGTTTGCTCCTTCAAAGGTTGAGAAAACCCCACTCAAAATGAGGGAGATTTCGCAGGACAGGTCAATGACATGATGGACCGGCAGAACTAGTTTCCATTCAGATGGAGGTTCCAGCCAAGGGAAGGGTCAAGGGGCGGACCGACAGTTTTCCCGCTTGACCTTCCCGCGCGGGAATGTCGCCTAGTGCACCGAACAATCAGGAGACCGACATGACCACCTATTCGATACCCGACATGAGCTGCGGCCACTGCAAGGCCACGGTGGAGAAGACCATTCTCGCCCTCGATCCGCAGGCGACGCTGTCCTTCAACATGCCCGCCCGGACAGTCGACGTGCAGACGCAGAGCGAGCAGAGCACCGTCAAGGCCGCCCTGACCGACGCAGGCTATCCCGCCACCGTCGGCTGAAGTCAGTCTGCCGCAGGGTCCGGCAGCGTCGATCCGCGCGCCATGCGGATCGCGCTGCCCCCGTCGGGGCGTCCAGCGGCGTCGAGGGTGGACTCCGTCCAAGCGACGTAGATCGCATCCGCCACTTGCGCCATGCGCGGAAATCCCATGGTCCGGCCTGCGGAACTGACGGTCAGCGCAACCCTGTCCTCGCATCCGGCCGCCGCGCTCGCACGGCACAGCAGCAGCACCTCACCCGCCGCGGTCCGCTCGATCCAGCTGACGATCGCGGTGCCGTCGGCATCCAGCTCGACATCGACGCTCCCTGCCGGATTGCCGAGATCGACGGCGAAGGGTTCGCCGAAACTTGCGCCCGCATCGTCGGAAAAGGCCAGCTTGACCGCAGGCACTCCACCCGCAGCCGTGAACCAGACAAGAGCTGCATCCGCGCCCTGCGCGTCGAGAGCGGGACCGTTGATCGGGCATCCCGCGATCTCCCATCCATCACCACTCACCGGCATCGGATCGGTCCAGACGCCATCGACCCGGCGCACGACGGAGATGTCGCGGATTTCATCAACCGTGCGGTCGCGGTAGGCGAGTAGCACCGTGCCATCGCCAGCGGCAACCGCCGTCGTCTGGCAGCAGGTGCAGGTGCGCGCATCCAAAAGCAGATCCTCGGTCAGGGTGCCGTCCGTGCCGATCCCCGTCGTGCGCAATTGCATCGCGTTGGCATCGTCCTCTCCGCTGCCGAAGGTATCGGTCGTGTCGTAGTTCCGCCCATCGAGCCAGATCGCCAGAAGGCCGCCATCCGCCTCCGGCAGCAAAGATACAAAGCCGTGCTGGCGCACTGCCCCGTCACGATGCGGAACGATGGTCTCACCCCACGTCGTACCGCCATCGTTCGACAACGCGATATTTACGTCATAGGCGTAATAGCTGTCACCGTTCATCCGCAGCCAGTGCACGGCAAGCGTCCCGTCTTCCAACGCCACAGCCGAGGGGAAATCCGCGTAGTTGACGAAAATATCGTCGCCGCTCGCCACCACCATCGGCGCGGACCAATCCTCGCCGTCGAGGATCGCAATCCGCACCTCGGCATAGGTATCGCCGGTTAGTTCCGTCCACGTCATCAGAACCCGCCCGTCGTCGAGCGCAATGAGCGACGGCTCCTCCGCCCGCATGCTGCTAGGCACCGGCAATTCGGTGAGTGTCGAGAGCACCTCCGCCTGCCCCGGCAGGGCGGTGAGGGCAAATGTCAGCGCGCAAAGGGCGAACGTAGTGGTGTGTCGGGTCACGATGGCGGTCGCTTTTCTGTCAGGGTTGCGGGCGTGGACGCCCCCCGATCCGACGACCGGCTGGCGTTTCAACCATTCTCGCCCCTTCCCCCACGGGAAGGTCAACGCCAATCGCCCTGCTGGCGCAGTCGTGATCGGAGCGAGCCGCGCCAACCTCACTTCATGGCACATCTGAAATGCGCGCCAGGCTGAAGATCGCACCGTCGCGATCACTGGCAGGTGCACCAATTACTCCACCCAGAACAATCGTCGTGCGCGACTGTCGCATGCGTGATGCTCATTGCCATAAACTTGGAGAACTTCTATTCGGGGTGCCCTTAGATTACTCGCCAGCTTGCTTGGCTTTGGGCGCAGCGCTGCACGATCCGCATGCCACTGCGCCGTGATCGCGCGATAGTCAAAGTCCCCGCTGCGTGTGGCAGAACTGCGCCTGATCTCAAGGATACCGTGCTGGGTGACCGCGACAATTTACGCGCTATTGCGCGAATATCTGTTCCCCTCGCACAGTCCAAAGCAATTTCGTCTCGCTCAGAGAGAGTCAGTTTTCTGCTCGTCAGGGAAATCGCCGACGGTGCAAGTGCCTGTTTTTGCCATCTACACCTCCTAAAAAAATGCGGTGTTGCGCTGACCGGTTGAATCCGCCGCCGCTACCAGCACACGAAAGCGCGCTTCGGAATACCGGCTATTCAACCCCGGCCGACAAGCCTTGCGTATGATCAATCAAGATTGATTCAGCAGTGGGCATGCGAAGCCAATCGTGAAATGCCCTTAGCGGTGCGTGATTAGCCTTATCCTGAGGCCAGGCCAACCAGTAGGCACCTCGCACAGGGACTGCTTGTTTCAAGATCGGGATTAGTCGGCCTTCAGAAATTTCAATCTGCGCCAAATAATCTGGCAACAATGCAATCCCTAACCCTGAAATCGCCGCCTGGATCATCATCGAGAATTGATCTACCAACATCCCGCCTGTTGTTGATGGTACACCACCCTGCCCCTCAAACCAATCGGCCCAGACATTGGGGCGCGATTCCAGTTGCAGCATCGGCAAGCCTGATAAATCCTCCAGCCGTTCACACGCATGTTGATCGGCAAAACCTGGAGCAACACAGGCTGTCACGGTTTCATCGAACAGCTTCAGGTGTTCCTCTCCATCCCAATCGCCTAAACCATAGTAAATGGCGGCGTCGAATGTCTCACCCGAGAAATCCACTCGTCCGATCCGCGTTGACATATTCACGGATATGCCCGGATGCGCGTTCAGGAATTGCACCAAACGTGGCCCCAGCCATCGGGTCGCAAATGTCGGCAAAACCGCGAGCGATAACGTACCGCCGTTGGGGTTGGCGACAACGGACATGCTGGCCCGCTGAACGATGTCCAGTGCCCGCGCGATGTCACGCTGATAACTGATCGCAGCCGCATTCGGGATCAAGCGGCGCTGCTTTCTAGTAAAGAGTTCGACCCCCAGCTGTTCTTCCAATGAAAGGACGAGGCGGCTAACCGTGCTCTGCGTCAAATTCAGCTCTGCGGCCGCAGCAGTCACTGATCCGTGACGCACCACAGCGTCCAGCCCCATTAGAAGTTTCGTGGAAGGAAGGAAGCGTCGCTGTCGCAATATCATTCACTTTCTGCATGATTATATGCACTTTCATCGTTTAATACTGTGAAAACTCTCTGATACCTAGACAGAAACCGCATAAAATGCGGCAAATCAAATTCGGAGCAGTCATTATGTCCACAGCATCCCACAAGGGTACCGCCTTCAACTGGGCCGATCCATTTATGCTCAGCGATCAGCTCACCGAAGAAGAGCGCATGATCAGTGAAGGGGCCAAGGCATTTGCCAGCGATCGTCTGCTTACACGGGTCGAAAAAGCCTACTTGGACGAACACACCGATCCTGAAATATTCCGTGAAATGGGAGCCAATGGCCTGCTTGGGGTCACACTGCCCGAGGAATACGGTGGCATCGGGGCATCCTACGTTGCCTACGGTTTGGTTGCCCGTGAAGTGGAGCGTGTTGACAGCGGGTACCGCTCGATGATGTCGGTGCAATCTTCGCTCGTGATGTTCCCGATCTATGCCTACGGGTCAGAGGCGCAAAAACAAAAGTACCTGCCAAAACTGGCCAGTGGTGAATACATCGGCTGCTTCGGCTTGACCGAACCCGACGCCGGGTCAGACCCTGGCGGCATGAAAACCCGCGCGATCAAGACGGAGTCAGGATACCGCTTGGTTGGCGCAAAAATGTGGATTTCAAACAGCCCGATCGCTGATGTTTTCGTCGTATGGGCCAAATCCGAAGCTCACGGCAACAAGGTACGCGGCTTCGTTTTGGAAAAAGGGATGAAGGGTCTTTCCGCTCCGAAAATCGCCGGAAAACTCAGCCTGCGTGCATCTATCACCGGTGAGATTGTGATGGACAATGTTGAGGTTGGAGAGGACGCCCTCCTCCCCAATACCGAAGGTATGAGCGGTCCGTTTGGCTGCCTCAACCGGGCGCGCTACGGGATCTCTTGGGGTGTAATGGGCGCCGCCGAGGATTGCTTCCATCGCGCCCGTCAATACGGATTGGACCGCAATCAATTCAATCGTCCACTCGCCGCAACCCAGCTTTACCAGAAAAAACTGGCCGATATGCAAACTGATATCGCGCTTGGATTACAGGCTGCTTTGCGTGTTGGTCGCCTCTTTGACGAAGGCCAGTTTGCGCCTGAAATGATCTCGATGATCAAGCGCAACAACTGCGGTAAAGCGTTGGATGTCGCACGGCACGCCCGCGATATGCACGGGGGCAACGGCATCCAGATTGGCTATCACGTCATGCGCCACGCTCAGAACCTTGAGACGGTCAATACATACGAGGGCACACATGACGTTCATGCGCTGATCCTTGGGCGCGCTATCACCGACCTTCAGGCATTCGGCTAAGGGGCAGGATATGAACGACGCACCACTCAAAGGTCTTAAAGTCATCGAGCTGGCACGGATCCTCGCTGGTCCGTGGATCGGCCAAACATTGGCTGACCTTGGCGCGGAAGTTCTAAAGGTAGAGGCACCCGAGGGCGACGACACCCGCCGGTGGGGCCCACCTTTTGTCGAGCGCCCCCTGCCCGACGGTGGCATGGAAAAGGTTGCGGCCTATTTCCATGCCGCCAATCGCGGAAAATCGTCGATCACCTGCGATTTCTCGAACGAGGCCGACCTTGAGCGGCTGAAAACACTTATCTCTGACGCCGATGTGCTGGTTGAGAACTTCAAAGTCGGCGGCTTGGAGAAATTCGGCCTCGACTATAAAACCCTGTCTGCTCTCAACCCACGGCTTGTTTATGCCTCAGTCACGGGGTTCGGCCAAACCGGCCCCCGTGCCGCCCAACCCGGTTATGACTTCCTTATTCAGGGGATGTCGGGGATCATGGACTTAACTGGCGATCCTGATGGTGAGCCTCAAAAGGTGGGTGTTGCATGGATCGACATTTTTACAGGCCTATACGGTGTGATCGGAATCCAAGCTGCACTGGCCGAACGCGCGCGCTCAGGCAAGGGCCAGCAGGTTGACCTCTCCCTTCTTGATTGCGGCATCGGCGTGCTGGCCAACCAAGCATCGAGTTATCTGATCGGGGATAGGCTGCCTACGCGCCTCGGCAATGCGCACCCCAGCATCGTGCCCTATCAGGTGTTTCCTGCCGCCAACGGGCATCTGATCATCGCGTGTGGAAACGATAGGCAGTTTATAGCTCTGTGCCGCGCATTAGGAATGGACGCACTCGCTCAGAATACTGACTACGCAACGAATCCGGCGCGCGTTGAAAACCGTGCTGCACTGTGCCCCCTTATCTCGAAAAAAACAGCGACCTATACAAAGGCTGATCTGATTGCCTTACTCGAAAAATCAGGCGTTCCCGCCGGACCAATAAACACCGTTGCCGAAGCTCTTTCTGATCCTCAAACCAAATCGCGTGAGATGAAAATTGCACCTGATGGTATAGCTGGCCTGCGTACGCCGATCGTGTTTTCACGTAGTCCACTAGCGCTTGAAAACGCATCACCCCTGCTTGGCTTGGGACCTTACGCCTTTCAAAAATCGATGTAGT
>Ga0209309_10005276_pt1 | contig 10346 bp, 10 predicted proteins | sample COGITO_mtgs_1204_2_FD_184807 | JGI IMG/M metagenome (GOLD analysis project Ga0209309, IMG submission 184807) | Pelagic marine microbial communities from North Sea - COGITO_mtgs_120412 (SPAdes) (version 2) | ecosystem: Environmental > Aquatic > Marine > Epipelagic ...
GCGAACGCGCACCACCTTGTCGCCCTCAAACTCAATGGCACTGACACGGCGAAACAGCTTCACCTCACCGCCCTGCCGCTCGATACATTTCACAAGCGGGGTAAAGACCACGTCGCCCATACCCCCATTCATCCGCCACATTGGCGCGCAGCGATAGCCAACAACCAGATCCAGCATCAGCTTCAGGCAAGCCCCCGCGGCAATATCCGCATCGTGAATGTCATCGCCATCGCCCCCCCGATAGGCAAATGCCAGATCGTAAATGACGCGGATCACCTCGGACCACGCCGCCGACGCATCCGCGCCGTGCGACATCAGCCATTGGCGGAAATCCAGATGGTTGATGCGATCCCACGCGTTCCAGCCGTGTGGCAAAATATCCGCGAAATAGCCGCGCAACACCGCGCCGCCAATTTCCAGCAAGTCCTTGGAAACATGCCAGCCCAGCGACCAGTCCATGTCATGCAATTCATCCAGAAACCACGCCATCAGGCTTTCACGTTCCTCAGGCGCAGCAGGGGCATGGCGCGCGGCGTCCAGTGGCGCATCCAGCCGCGTATCGCCAGCCTCCTTCGCCTTTTCGCGCAGCAACTCGACCAGACGATCCGGCGCCTGCTTCAAATCCTCGTTATCCCCGTCCCACGGCATTCCGGGAAGTTTCGGCGCGGTCAGCGTGTACTTCTTCCAGCCCTTGCCGCCCCCGTCACCGGGCGCCGCCCACAGGGTTACGTGATGCTGCGGTGTAAAGGCCTCCTCGACCGAGGCGAAAACACCATCCGCCCGTCCATCCAACTGCGCATAGGCATCGCGTAACATACTGAAAGCTGTACGATAAAAGCCGAGAAACAGATGCAGACCATGCTCCTCAATCCGCTGATGATCATCAGCGTTACGTCCGCTGGCCCCCTTGCCCCCGATCCGCCAGCCTTGCGAGCATAAGGTGACATCAAACGCCGCCCGCCGCTGCGCCGTGGAACCCAAGGTATAGGCCGCGCTGATTCCACCACACCCGCCCCCTAAAATTAAAACCCTCGTTTTACTTGCCTCTGACATGCTCTTTGTCCTAACTGATTGTCTGATAAACAGATAAAAAGACAAACGCGTACACCTAGGTAGTACCAAACCGCGCGGCTCGCGAAGGGATTAACCATGATAAAGCGAAGCGACCTGCCATCACTGTTATCAGAGTTTAAGATATTCGGATCGCTAGATGATAGCACACTGTGCGATCTTGCCGGACGTGTAGAGATTATGCGCGTTGAACGGGGTGAGCTAGTTGTTCAACACCTCGATAAAACCGATGACTGCTATTTAGTCGTATCGGGCCAGATGACAGCGATTCTAATCTCTGGCCGGGGTCGTGAAGTCGCCTTGGGCGAAATTGCGCGCGGTCACTATTTCGGCGAGATGGCTTCAATCGGCGGGCGCGAACGCTCCGCCACGATTTTTGCACGAACTCCGGCAGAACTGATCCGCATATCCGGCCGCACATTCCGCGCGCTACTGGACGAACAGCCCAGCGTTACACGCGCCTTGCTTGAGGATATGGTGGAACGCATCAGACTGCTGACACAGCGCAGCTTTGAACTGACCGCGCTAAAGCTGTCCGATCGCCTGACATTGTTTCTGGTGCGCATCGGCTTGGAACATGGCGTTCTGGTTGAGGGCGGTCAGCTGCACCCTGCCCCGACACACGCGGAAATCGGCTCTCGCATCGGTGCAAACCGTGAAGCAGTGAGCCGCGATCTCAGCCTTCTGGCGCAGATGGGCGTGATTGAAACACGCCGTGGGCGCATCACCTATCTCGATCCGGAACATTTGCTAAAGGAAGCGCGCGCCATTGGCGATCTGTAGGTTTGAGGCCGGAGCATGGGCGGGGGGCATGCCCACACTCCGACAGAACCCACCCCCAAGGGACGTCCAGAGGGTCGATCCAATATCGCGACGGCAGGCGTACACATCAATCCTGACGGACGTTAGCATATTGGGACAGCCATAACCGCCAGCGACACTGCACGTTAGACCACTCGGTATACATCGTCGGTGCCAATGCGCACGCTAGGTCCGTAGGCATACAATTTTTAGACGTTTGAGCTGCCAAAAATATCGTGCAGGCGTCCTCAACGATACGGCCCAACTCACCCGCGGCCAGCGGCGTTCCTCTGCCGGTGCTCATCAATATTGCGGGGAAAGATCATGTCAGCTTGCTGGGCAAATAACTGGACAGCGCCGCCTTCGAGCCTGCGGCCTGCCGCGCCAGACCCTCAATATTCACGCCTGTCATTCCGTGCAAATCACAAACGGGTTCGGCATGCGAAGCAAAAGGCCACGCAGCAGATCGGGGGCAGCGCAACAAGCCCGGCGCCCCACTATCCATGCCGGACACAATCGCGAAAACTACACTCCCGCGCCCTGCGCATTGCACGAAAGTCGTGATCTGGATGTGCGCGTTATCGTCTGCACCGACCCATCCACATTGGCACTTTCGACCGTTACCGTGTCGCCCTGAACGAAGGGATACCAGCAGTAGGTCTGATCGGGGTTATCTTCATAGGTGAAACACACCTGCCCCTCGTTCACCGTGATCGCCCCGATGCTACAGGTGCCATCCGCCCGCATCCAAAGGCTGGTGCCGTCGCCATTGAAATGCTCGATCCCCACAAGGAAGTTCTGCGCGCTAAACCATGCGGTCAGCCCGTTCATCCGGTCCAGAAATTCCTGCGGTGTGATCGCCTGCTGCGCAGTTGCGGGCAGCGTGAACAGCACCGCTGCGATCATCCATCCCGCGCTCTTAAACACCCAAATACCGCTGCGCCACATCCGCCCCCACTTCATCAATTCCACCTGCGAAGACCGTTCGCCCCCGCTCCAAAATCACCGCGCGCGTGGCAACGCGCGACAGTTCCGCCAGCGACTTATCGACCACCAGGATCGATAACGCGCTCTGCCCGCTTAACCCTGCGATTGCGGCCCAGATTTCCTGACGCACGATCGGCGCCAACCCCTCCGTCGCTTCGTCCAGAATCAGCAAACGCGGGTTGGTCATCAACGCACGGCCAATTGCCAGCATCTGCTGTTCACCACCAGACAACGTCGCCGCGCTTTGCCCCGAACGCTCTGCTAAGCGAGGAAACAACTCGCTAACGCGGGCGCGATCCCATGGCCCCGGCCGCGCCGCAGCGATCAGGTTTTCATGCACGCTGAGGTTGGCAAAACACCGCCGCCCTTCAGGCACCAGCCCAATCCCCAACCGCGCCGCCGCGTGCGACGGCAGCGCCCGCAAATCCTGTCCGGCAAAGCGGAGCTGACCACTGCTGGCCCCCATCATACGACAAATACAGCGGATGGTCGTGCTTTTCCCCATGCCGTTGCGCCCCATCAGCGCGACGACCTCCCCCTCGTCCACCTGCAAATCCACACCGAACAACGCCGGCGATGCACCATAGGCCGCGTGAAGCCCCTGAACCTCCAGCAAGCTCATGCTTCCTCCCCCAGATATGCGCGGCGCACCTCGGGATCATTGCGGATGTCCGCGACACTGCCGGTTGCGATGATGCGCCCGTACACCAGAACGCTGATCCGGTCGGCCAGCGCAAACACCGCCTGCATGTCGTGCTCAACCAGCAGGATCGGCGCCTGATGCCGCAGCGGGCCGAGCAGATCTGTCATCACGCTGACCCCCTCCACCCCCATTCCGGCCATAGGTTCGTCGAGGATGAACGCCTTGGGTCGCATCGCCAGCGCCATGGCAATCTCCAGCCGCCGCCGCTCGCCATGCGCAATGTCGGATGCGGCGATGCCCAAGCGATCTACCAGTCCGACGCGTTCAGCACAGTCCGCCACCTGCTCAGCACCCAAACGCGCGGCCCGCCGCCACATACCATAGCTGCGACCAGCCTGCGCCTGAACGGCCAGCAGGATATTCTGCGCAACCGTAAAGTCCGGCACCACCGCGCTGATCTGGAATGAGCGCCCCAGCCCCAGCCGCGCCCGCGCACTCGGCCCCAGATGGGTGACATCGCGCCCCTCAAAATGAATCGAGCCACTATCGGGCCGCAAACTGCCCGCGATCTGCGCGATCAGCGTGGATTTGCCCGCACCGTTCGGCCCGATCAGCGCATGGATTTCACCCTCCCGCAGATCCAGCGAAACCGCATCACTGGCCCGCAACGCACCAAAGGTTTTGCACACATCGCGCAGCGACAGAACCGGCTCACCCATGTCCTGCCTCCCGCCGTGCCAGCGCCCCGATCAATCCACCACGCGCGAACAAAACCACGCCCAGCAGCAACACGCCGAGGAACAGCTGCCAATAATCGCTTACGCCACCCAGCCAATGTTCCAGCATAATAAACAGCGCAGCCCCGATCACCGGCCCGTACAACCGCCCGACCCCGCCCAAAATGACAAAGACCATGATCTCGCCGCTCATCTGCCAACTGAACATCGTCGGGCTGACGAACCTGCTCAGGTCCGCAAACAATGCGCCCGCCAGCGCGGTGATCGCCCCCGAAATAACAAAGGCTGTTAGCCGCAATCGTCGCGGTGACAGGCCAACCGTCTCCACCCGCTGCGCACTTTGCCGCACAGCATTCAACGCCAAGCCAAAGGGTGAGGCATTGATCCGCGCACACACCAACAGCGCCGCGATCAGCAGCACATAACACAGCCCGAAAAACTGGATCGGCTGTAGCGTGTTCAGCCCCGGAAACCCGTTGCGCACATAAATGCTCAGCCCATCCTCACCGCCATAGGCAGGCCACGAGATGGCGAAATAGTAAAACATTTGCCCAAAGGCCAAGGTGATCATGATGAAATACACGCCCGAGGTCCGCAGGCTCAACGCACCAATCGCCAGCGCGGACAGCGCACCAGAAATCATGGCAACCAGCCAGATCACGGGCATGGATTTCGTGCCCTCAATCAGAAACGGCCAGTCCATCAATGGCTGATAGCTTTGCGCATGGCTGGCTAAAATCCCCATGGCATACCCGCCAACGCCAAAAAACGCCGCGTGGCCCAGACTGATCAAACCACCGGAGCCCAGCGCAAGGTTCAACCCCACCCCCGCCAGCGCCAGCACCACAACCCGCGTTGCCAACGTCACGGTATAAATCTCGCCCAGCAGCCAAGCGCCCACGGGTATGGCCAGCAGCAGTCCCGCGATCAGCCAGTTCAGATGCTTTTCCGCCATCATGACCGCACCCCGTACAGACCAGAGGGCCGCACAACCAGCACAACCGCCATCAAAATATAGATCAACATCGAGGCCAGCGACGATCCAACCAGCATCGCACTGGACCTCTCCATCACCTGCGCGAACAGGCTGGGCAACAGAACGCCGCCCAAGGTGTCGGTTAGCCCGACCAACAGCGACGCCACCAGCGCCCCCTTGATGGACCCGATGCCGCCGATAACAATTACCACAAAGGCGAGGATCAGCACAGGTTCCCCCATACCCACCTGCACCGACTGGATCGCGCCCACCAATGCCCCCGCCAACCCGGCCAGCCCTGCACCTAGCGCGAACACCACGGTATACAGCTTTGAAATATCGACCCCCAGCGCGGCAATCATCTCACGATCGCTTTCGCCCGCGCGGATGCGAATACCCATGCGCGTGCGCGTTATCAGCGCCCACAGGCCAACGGCCACCGCCAGCCCCACGCCAATAATCGCCAGCCGATATGCGGGGTACAGAATACCACCGGGCAGTTCGACAGGCCCGCTCAACCAGCTTGGCACATCCAGAAACAGCGGAAATGACCCGAACAGCCAGCGCGTGCCTTCGGAAAATATCAGGATCAACGCGAATGTCGCCAGCACCTGATCCAGATGATCACGCGCGTACAGCCTGCGGATCACCACAATCTCGACGAGTGCCCCCGCCGCCGCCGCCGCCGCCAAACTGGCCGCCAGCGCCAACAGGAACGATCCCGTCAGCCCCGCCACCGTCGCAGCCGCAAATGCGCCCACCATATACAGTGACCCATGGGCCAGATTTATCAGGCCCATCACACCAAAAACCAGCGTTAGCCCGGCCGCCATCACAAACAGCATCACCCCGAACTGAAGCCCGTTCAGGACCTGTTCGATCAACAGGATCATCGTCATAGGGAACTCCCTGCAACCGGGCCTGCGATCAGGCCCGGTGCTGTGTCAGCTCAGAATTGGCATTCGGCGGCGTAAACATCCGAATGGTCGGTCAGGGCGGTGGCGACGATAGCATTGGTGAACACATCGCCCTCCTGAACCACTTCGCGCACATAGATATTCTGGATCGGGTGGTGGTTTGGCCCGAACGCAAAATCACCGCGTGTGCTGGCAAAATCAGCAGCCTCCAGCGCGGTGCGGAACGCATCCTGATCGTGAACATCCGCCACTTCGATTGCGGAAATCAGCAGGTTCGCCGTGTCAAAACCCTGGCTGGCGTACAGCGACGGCAGCCGCCCGTATTCCGCCACGAAGGTTTCAACAAAGGCAACGTTGGCCGCGTTATCCAGATCCTTGCTCCACTGCGACGTGTTGCGCACGCCCAGCGCGGCGGCCCCCACCGCTTGCAGGATCCCTTGGTCAAAGCTGAACGCAGGCCCCACGACCGGCAGATCAACACCGCTGTCGGCGTATTGCTTGAGGAACGAAATCCCCATGCCACCCGGCAGGAAGAAGAACACGCTATCCGCACCCGAGGCGCGGATTTGCGCGATCTCGGCCGCATAGTCCGTTTGACCCAACTGGGTGTAAATCTCACCAGACAGCTCACCGTCGTACATCCGTTTGAATCCGGTCAGCGCATCCTGCCCCGCAGGATAGTTCGGCGCCAGAATGTAAGTGTTGGTATAGCCCGCATCATTGGAGTACGCGCCCGCCGCCTCATGCAAGTTATCGTTCTGCCATGCGACGTTGAAATAATTCTCGTTGCAGCCCCGACCGGCCAGCGCCGATGGACCGGCGTTTGGCGACAGATAGAATTTACCCTGCGCAACCGCCGATGGCACCACGGCCATGGCGAGGTTGGACCAGATGATGCCGGTCAAAACGTCCACGTTCTCGGACTGGATCATCCGGTCGGCCAGCTGCACGGCCACGTCGGGCTTTCGCTGGTCATCCTCAATGATCACTTCAATATCATCGCGGCCGGATTGCTCGATCGCCAACATAAAGCCGTCGCGCACATCGATGCCCAGACCCGCGCCACCACCAGACAGCGTGGTGATCATGCCAACCTTGACGTCAGCCAGAGCAGTGGTCGCGCTCAACGCTACAATCGCGCTGGCCGTGATGATGGTTTTCAAAGTCATATTGGTGTCCTCGCCGTGGTTTGCTTTTTTGCCACTGTGACGAGGCGACACCGCTTTGTCAGCACGCATCTGCGCGGATTAGACCGCGATGCGGCGCAGAACCTCATCCTGATCCATTTCGGACGCGATTCCGGCCAGGGTTATCTCACCCCGATCCATCACCACATAATCATCGGCCAGATCGCGGGCGAACTCGAAATACTGCTCGACCAGCACAATGGCCATGTCACCCTTGCTGCGCAGATAGGTGATGGCACGGCCAATATCCTTGATGATCGAGGGCTGGATCCCCTCCGTCGGCTCATCCAACACCAGCAGATCAGGTCGCATGACCAAGGCACGGCCAATGGCCAATTGCTGCTGCTGCCCACCGGATAGATCGCCACCGCGACGGGTCAGCATATCCTTCAGCACGGGAAACAGCTCGAACACATCATCGGGAATGGTGCGGTCCTTGCGTGGCAAGCGGGCAAATCCCGTCTCAAGGTTTTCCTTCACCGTCAGCAGGGGGAAAATCTCGCGCCCCTGTGGTACGAGCGCGATACCACCCCGCGCCCGCTGCTCGGATTTGGAGCGGGTGACGTCCTGCCCCTTAAAGCTGATCGTTCCCGCAGACACCGCATTGCGGCCCGCGATAGCCCGCAACAACGTCGTTTTGCCGACGCCATTGCGCCCCAGAACCGTCATAACCCGTCCGGGCGTCGCCGTCAGGCTAACCCCGCGCAGGGCCTGCGCCGCACCGTAATGCAGGTCGATCTTATCCACGTTCAACATCTCAGCGCCCCAGATAAACTTCTACAACTTCGGGATTGGCAGAAACGTGGTCGATAGACCCCTCCGCCAGAACGCGCCCTTGGTGCAGGACCGTCACCTTGCAGTTCAGGGCACGCACAAACTCCATGTCATGCTCGACCACGATCACCGTATGCTTGCCCGCCAGCTCTCGCAGTAGCTCGGCAGTGCGCATGGTTTCATCGTCGGTCATGCCCGCAGCGGGTTCGTCCACCAACAGCAGCTCAGGCTCCTGCGCCAGCAACATGCCGATTTCCAACCACTGTTTTTGCCCATGACTCAGGTCCGCCGCAGGGCGGGCGCGTTCCCCCTCCAAGCGTACCAGCGTCAGCAGTTCGGTAATCCGCTCCTCCTGCGCAACGGAGCGTTTGGCAAACAGCGTCGCAAAAACCGAGCGGTCGGTTTTCAGCGCCAGCGAGATATTGTCCTCAACACTCAAACTCTCGATCACCGTCGGCTTTTGAAACTTCCGACCGATGCCCAGACGGGCAGAGCCCGCCTCATCAATCTTGGTCAGGTCAATCTTCTCGTTCCAGAATACCTCGCCCTTATCGGGACACGTCTTGCCGGTGATGATATCCATCATCGTTGTTTTACCGGCCCCGTTCGGCCCGATAATCGCGCGCAGCTCACCCTTGGCCACGTAGAGTGACAGCCCGTTGATCGCCTTGAACCCGTCAAAGCTGCGCTCGACTCCATCCAGATATAGCTGAGCGGTCATGGCGTGACCTCCTTGGGTGCGGTGGGTTTGCGCCGCAGCTTCGTCCACCCCTCCTCAATTACCCCCAGCACACCGCGCGGCATGAACAGCGTAACGAACACAAACAGACCACCCAGCGCAAACAGCCAGATTTCAGGAATCCATCCGGTCAGCATGGTTTTCGCCAGCGCGACAAAAATCGCCCCGATTGCCGCCCCGACCAACGTTCCCCGCCCGCCCAGCGCAACCCAGATCACAATCTCGATCGAGTTCGCAGGCGAAAATTCACCCGGATTGATAATCCCGACCTGCGGCGTATACAGCGCCCCCGCAACCCCGGCCATCATGGCCGACACGACGAAAACGAACAGTTTGTACCCCTCAACCCGATAGCCCAGAAACCGTGTGCGGCTTTCGGCATCACGAATACCGATCAGCACCTTGCCCAGCTGGCTCAGCGCAATCGCCTTGGCGATCAGCAACCCCGCCACCAGCGCCACCGCACTGGCGATAAACAGTCCGGCACGCGTGGCATCGGATTGCAGCTCGTACCCCAGAATGTCCTTGAAATCGGTCAGGCCGTTGTTGCCGCCAAATCCCATCTCGTTGCGGAAAAACGCCAGCATCAGCGCATAGGTCATGGCCTGCGTGATGATCGACAAATACACGCCCGACACGCGCGAGCGGAACGCGAACCAGCCAAAGATAAAGGCCAGCGCCCCCGGCACCACCATCACCATGATCGCCGCGAACCAGAATTGGTCAAAGCCCAGCCAGAACCACGGCAACTCATCGTAACTGAGGAACACCATGAAATCCGGCAACACCGGGTCGCCATAAACGCCCCGCGTGCCGATCTGGCGCATCAGGTACATCCCCATCGCGTACCCGCCCAAGGCAAAGAACGCGCCATGCCCCAAGCTCAGGATACCGCAATACCCCCACACCAGATCCAGCGCGACGGCCAGCAGCGCGTAACACAGGTACTTGCCTGACAGCTGCACCACATAGGATGCAACGGGCTTGCCCTCCATCATCAGGTTGCCAACGGGGATCAGCACGACCGCGATGAACAGCGCGATCAGAAAGAATCCCATACGTTTGTCGATTAATCTGGTCATGAGTCTACCGCCCGACCTTTCAGCGCGAACAACCCGCGCGGTCGCTTTTGAATGAAAAGAATGATCGCGACGAGGATCAGGATTTTCGCCAAGACGGCACCAACCCACGGCTCCAGAAACTTGTTGGCAATGCCCAGCGAGAACGCCCCTGCGAACGCCCCCCACAGGTTGCCCGCGCCGCCAAACACCACGACCATAAAGCTATCGACGATGTAGCTTTGCCCCAAATTCGGCGACACATTGTCGATCTGGCTCAGCGCAACACCCGCCAAACCGGCAACACCCGCGCCCAGACCAAAGGTCATGGCATCGACCCAACCGGTGCGAATACCCACACTGGCCGCCATGCCACGGTTTTGCGTCACCGCCCGCATCTGCAATCCAATGGGCGTGCGCTTTAGCACCAGGATCAACGCGGCAAACACCGCCAGC
>Ga0209309_10005277_pt1 | contig 10345 bp, 9 predicted proteins | sample COGITO_mtgs_1204_2_FD_184807 | JGI IMG/M metagenome (GOLD analysis project Ga0209309, IMG submission 184807) | Pelagic marine microbial communities from North Sea - COGITO_mtgs_120412 (SPAdes) (version 2) | ecosystem: Environmental > Aquatic > Marine > Epipelagic ...
AAGGATGGACACGTATCGCGACATCCACCATAGACTTCACCTTCAATAGTGAGTGATTCGAGCTTCTCTTGGTTAGGTACTTCGAGCTTCGCAATAGTCGGCGCAAATCCCACCAAGAACACATACGCTCCGACGGCTACTCCGACAAAAAACGTCATGACAATACTGAGTATATCCTGTCTTTTCATAGCTATAGTCTACTACAAATGTGAAATTCTGTGTGGGGGAGAGGAAATGAATACAGTCGAGTATTGCCGCTATGCAAAGTTTGGCACTATAAACAGATATAGAAAGAAGGTCATCCGAAGGGCCTAGGTCACCCGAAGGGCCTTCCTTCGGAGAATAACGAAGGGCCTTCCTTCGGAGAATACGAAGGGCCTTGAGAATACGAAGGGCCTTCCTTCGGAGAATAGTTAGGTGGTTGAATCTTTTAAATCGTTATATCCAACAGAAACTGATTGAATATCATATCCAGCCTCTGCTAAATGGACGGCCACTATGCTCGCTCGTTTACCGCTAGCACAATACACAACTATCGGTTGCTCCTTGGACAGATTACCTTTAGCAGCTTCGGTAAACATCTTTCCCATCGGAATATTTTCAGCACCTTGATAAACCTCAGATGCAGCTACTTCTTCTGGTTCTCGTATATCTATCAGACGCACTGTAGCGAGTGATTTTTGTAATTCTTCAGCGGTAATTTTATTCATATACTCAATTATAGTTTATTTTTTAGGTTATGTCGGATACCAAAAGCACAACAACGTCACTCCCAAAACCAATTTTCTTGTACTTAGGACATCGATGTCCTAAGTACGTTGTGTTTGGGTCATTGTTTTGCGGAGAAGACAGGATTCGAACCTGCGAGGGATTGCTCCCCACACGCTTTCCAAGCGTGCGCCTTAAGCCACTCAGCCACTTCTCCTTTATTACTTAACTCTCCCCTACACCTCCTCGGTCAACATCAGAGCGTGCCAGATAGGTTGAGCTACGAGAGAGGCGTAGCGCTCGATGGACTCTTGTTTGGTGGAGGTTGAGGTGTAGGTGATGCTTTCTTTGCTGGCCGGGACTAGTATATACAACTTGGAGCCGGTGCGCATCGCGCGGATATTTACCTTGGCTTCACTTCCCCATTCTTGGAGACTCTGCAACAACTCAGCAGATACATCAGCATCTACTGAGTCTTTGTCGGCAGTGAACACCGCCAGAGCTTCACTAGTATTCTTACTAGGTGAGAAATGTTTGTCTGTTTGCAAATATTTCACAAACGTATCGTGCGCGAAGCCGTACTTGCTTCCTACGGTTGAAAAAGCGGTCTGGGTTGGTGCTTCTTGGCTCAAGTTTACGTCGATGAACACCGCGGTGTAGTTGGTGGACTTGGGGCGAGACTGGCCGTCATTTTGCCCGAAGGCAATCTCATGCACACGCATATCAACCTCACTAAATACCGTATAGATGTTCTTGACCTTGATAGTGGTTACCTTGTCAGTCACTAGGCCAGATTCATTGAGCATATCGCGGACACTATCTACAGCACTCTCATTATAGGTATAGAGCAAAGTGCGGTTGAAGGTATTAGCGAGAATTGGCACCAGTGCCATATTCACCTCTCGAGCGAGCAGGGTTGAGCCAATGAACCAACTCCGACCAGAAATAAGCAATACTGTCACCCACAGCATAGCAATCATCACAATGACTTTGCCGAATAGAGTATTGATGTCTACTTGAGCCATGAAGAGGAACAGGCTGATAGCAACAATAAAAATCACAGATACTATAGCGAAACGAATACTGCCACGGACCGCAATACGCCGGGCATTGGTGGTCTTGATAAAGTCAGCTAACCCACTATTCATTATCGAATGTAGCTTGTTTTGAAGGATGTCTTTGGTCTGGATGTCGGTTTTTATTTTGTTCATACACTCGTGTCCATAGCTCGTAACTTCTGGATTCTATCATGAGCTGGCGGGTGAGTTTGGAATAATCCAGCTAGTTTTTGTCCTAAGCCTGATTTCTCGTTCTTGAAGGGATCTGAGATAAATAAGTGAGCGGTCGCGTGTGAAGCGCGCTTCATTGGTTGTGGGTTCTGACTGATTTTTTCTAACGCAGAAGCCAGTCCTTCGGGATATCGAGTCAAAAGTGCGCCCGTAGCGTCAGCCAAATATTCACGCTTGCGGGAAACTGCCAGCTGGATGAGCTTGGCTGCAATCGGTGCCAAAATAATACCGACGATACCGATAATCAAAAAGACTGGACTTTTATTTCTATCTCCCCCACCAAACAACAATGAACGAGTCAGCACATCAGCCACAATCGCCACAAATCCAGCTAATACTACGGCAACTGTCATGACCAACATGTCTCTGTTGCCGACATGCGCGAGTTCGTGGGCAAGCACTCCCTCGAGTTCGTTTCTATCGAGAATAGCCAGCAGACCAGAAGTAACAGCGACTACTGCGTGCTTGGGATCGCGCCCAGTCGCAAAGGCGTTGGGGGCGGTGTCTTGCACGATATATACCTTAGGCATCGGTAGACCAGCGGTAATGGAGAGGTTTTCTACTAGATTGTAGAGATCTGGAGCTTCAGCCTTTTGAATCTCTTTGGCTCCGGTCATTTTCAACACAATCTTGTCAGAGAACCAATAGCTCCCCACACTCGTGAAGAGTGCGAAAGCTGCCCCGACGTAGAGAATAATCGGACTACCCATATACCACGAGACTCCATAGGCAATCGCAATCACCATCACCAAAAACGTCGTCATCAGGGCGTAGGTTTTGAGAATATTATTTGATTGTTGAGTATACAAAGTGGCCATTACCGGGTCTATTATTTACTTGTGGGCATATTCTACTACGTTTTTTATAATCAAACTACCAAGAGCCTCCACCACCGGAGAATTCTCCTCCTGAAGAGAATGACTGAATACTCTGAGCCTACGCAAAAGAAAAAAGCATCAGCCAAAGACAAATGCTTATCCCAGTTGCCAGAAGCAACCTTCTCATAAGTTGTACCAATACCCAATTGACCACAGGGTCTTAAAACTGGACCTTAACTGGCTCTTTTTCGACACTTCCTTCTTCGATTTCGAAGTATTCCTCAGCGGTGAAGTTAAACGACTTACCGATTACATTTGATGGGAATGATTCTAGGGCGATATTCAAGTCGCGCACGTTGCCGTTGTAGAACCGACGTGAGGCTTGGATTTTGTTTTCAGTGTCTGAGAGTTCGCGTTGTAGCTCAAGGAAGTTTGTATTGGCCTTGAGGTCTGGATACGCTTCTGCGATAGCCATGAGTCTCCCGAGAGATTGAGTAAGGCTACTCTCAGCTCCAGCCATAGCAGTAATTTGCTCTGGAGTGATGTTTGAAGGGTCGACATGCACTTGGGTGGCTTTTGCGCGTGCCTCTACAACCGCATCAAACGTTTCCCGCTCGTGAGCAGCGTACCCTTTGACTGCTTCCACCAAGTTGGGGATAAGGTCATATCGTCTCTTTAGTTGGACATCAATATCTGCCCACGCTTCTTTGGCTTGTTGCGCAAGCTTCACGAAGTTGTTGTACGCGTAAACGACATACAAAACTGCAACAACGGCTACTCCTAATAGAATCCAAGTCATACGATTTCTTAACTTTTATGCACCTAGTATATCACGATACAAGTTTGACAAGAAGTGATTATTTAAGCACTTTAATGAGAGACGGAAGAGGAGAAAGTCATGCGACAGACGTTTATTTCTTTTGATAGACTGCCAGTTGGCAGTTACTTCGACGCTCGGGGAAGGTCGTGGGTGAAAGGACCGGCCAATCAGTGCAAGAACGGCATCCCGTTCAACAGCTATGATGCGCATGCGACACTGGCAGCCAACGATTTCGACAAGAGTCTGATTCCAGTAGAGTTGTTTCCGGGCGAAATGTTCGTGAACTACAACCCAAATGAGAAGCGGACTAAATGGTCATATGACGACACAAAGACCGGCGAGTAATTCGCCGGTCTTTTCTATGCCCTTTGTTTGGTGGTTTTTGTTCTGGAGCTTTGTGGTGAGTCTCCCGAAAATAGAGCCGGTGAGCTGATTATTATCTAGTTACGAGACAACAACTCACCGATAATTCTCCTAGGACAGGGAGAATTACTGGCGAATTTTCACAATATGCCCTTCGGGCATTTGTTCAAATTACATGCCCATACCCATGCCTCCGCCACCCATTCCGGACATGTCTGGAAGCTTGAGGGCTCCAGGTTCTTCTGGTTCGTCGGCGATGGCTGCTTCGGTGGTGAGCATGATGGCGGCAGCGGACACAGCGTACTGCACTCCTGAACGCTCAACCTTTACTGGGTCGATGATTCCGGCCTTGATCATGTCTTCCACAATTTCGCCCTTGGCTGCGTCGTAGCCCATTCGGCTTTTTGGATTGGCTTTGACTGACTCGCGGATTCTTTCCAGTACCACTGCACCGTCCATTAGTCCTGAGTTGTCAGCGATTTGTCGCAATGGTGCTGTAAGCGCCTGCAATACAATGCTGTAGCCAATCTTTTCTTCCATATCAAGCTTCTTGTACTTTGCGCTCGACTCGACGATTCCTGCAGCAAATGCCAATGAGGTTCCTCCGCCAGGCACAATTCCCTCTTCAATCGCTGCTTTGGTAGCGTTAACCGCGTCTTCAATCTTGAGCTTGAGGTACTTCATTTCTGTTTCGGTGGCTGCTCCTACGCGGATAACCGCTACTCCGCCAGAAAGCTTGGCGATTCGTTCTTCGTATTTTTCTTTATCGAATTTCGAAGAGGCTTGCTCAAGCTGCGCCTTGAGCGCTTTTACGCGATCGGTAATATCCGCTTTTTTACCAGCTCCACCAACGATAGTAGTGTTGTCTTTAGTGGAAATTACTCTGTCAGCTTTTCCGAGTTGCTCCAGCTCTGTATCTTCGAGCTTGAGACCCATGTCTTCAGAAATCACTTGCCCACCAACCGTGATGGCGATGTCGTTAAGAATCTCTTTCTTGCGATCACCATAGCCTGGCGCTTTGATAGCCAAGACTGAGAAACCTCCCTTGAGCTTGTTGACTACAAAGGTAGCCAGTGCTTCACCTTCGACATCGTCTGCAATGATTACTAGTTCTTTTTTTCCGGTTTGTGCGATCTTCTCGAGAAGTGGAAGAATTTCTTGTACACCAGTGATTTTCTTATCAGTCAGAAGAATATGCGCGTCTTTGTACTCTGATTCCATTCGTTCATGATTGGTGACCATATACGGTGACACGTACCCTTTCTCAAACTCCATTCCTTCGGTCAGTTCTGTCTCGATACCAAACGACTGTGACTCTTCAACTGTGACCACACCGTCTTTCCCTACCTTGTCGATAGTTTCAGCAATCTTTTCACCCAACTCAGCGCTTTCAGCTGAGATAGTAGCCACTTGTTTGATTTCGTCGAGTGAAGAAATCTTAGTTGCCATTCCTTTGAGCGCTTCTACTACGTCTTGTGAGGCGTGTTCCATACCGGTTCGTACCGCCATTGCGTTGACACCCATCGTAGTCTGACGCAACCCTTCATGCACGAGTGCTTGCATAAGAATAGTTGCAGTCGTCGTACCGTCTCCAGCCTGCTCGTTGGTTTTGTTCGCTACTTCCTTGATGATTTCTGCCCCCATGTTCTCAAACTTGTCCTTGAGAGTGATTTCTTTGGCGATTGATACACCGTCATTGGTGATAGTTGGTCCACCGTAGCCTTTGTCGAGCACGACATTCCGACCACGGGGTCCAAGCGTTACCTTCACCGCATCCGCTACGGTATCAATCCCTTTTTTCATTCGTCGCTTTACATCTTCTCCGAAGATTACTTCTTTTGCCATATGATATTTGTTAGTTAAAAATTAATCGCTGGTAGTTTTTGAGTTCCTACGCCCAGGAATCCTCTTTAGGAAAGAGAGGATTCGGACGTACGTTCGCAATAGTCGCTACGCTCTTTTGCTTACGCAGCAAATATTCCTAGAATACTCGATTCTGACACGATATAAAATTCTTCTTTCTCGATCTTTACTTCATCAAAGCCGTACTTGGAGTAGACAATTCGGTCACCAACACTGACGTCCATTGAGATGCGCTTTTCTCCGTCTGAATCCCACTTTCCAGGACCAACTGCCAGCACAACTCCTTGTTCTGGCTTTTCCTTTTTTGCTGAATCAGGAATGATAATTCCTGAGGTTGAGACAGTTCCTAGTTCTTCATCAGTAAGCGGACGCACCACAACTCGGTCACCTAAAGGCGTAATCGGACTCTTCATTTTTGCTGTACCTGCCATATAACTATTTGTTGACTTTAAGAACGGATTAAATTTTTTCTATAATTCATTTCAGTTGCGACACCCAAAAACTGACTACTTACCCCGGTCGCGCGCTCATTATACTGGAGCCAGTTAAAGTTGCAATTTTAAATTAAATAAGCAAAGGCCCAAAGGGCCTATTGCGAATTTAGTTCTGAATCTAGGGCTTTAGCCCGCCCTAGATTCCTAGAACAGGCACTCCAAACACCATGTAAATACCGCTTGCAAAGATTAGTTCTGAATTTGCCCCTATCCTAGGACAAATTCCTAGAGACCGCACTCCAACCTTTACGTAAATTCTTCTTAACGAGAGCTTATTCCTAGAACACCATCACTAATCATTGACATAACACATTATATATGACATAAAACACTCAGACAATAACTACGAATCTAGAAGGGATTTCAAATGTTCAATAAAATTCTCGTGGGCTGTGCAGCCCTCATCATGAGCGTAATGCTCACCCTCCCTGCTAACGCCCTGAGTGCACTGCAAGTACAACAACTTTGGGCCCAGCAAGGCAACTTGCGTGGCACCTTCGACACGGTGTACGCCGACGGAGAGCGAGCACGTGGCTCGTTTGCCTTTTCTGGACCGCGTCGATTGGCGATGCATTACTCTGGGAGTGGCAATCAGACGATTTTTGATGGCAATGGTATCCAGCTCCTGGATACCAATTACCCGGACAACAATCGGACCATTGCTGACACGCGCTTGAGAAAAGTCTTCAGCTCTCGGCCGTCGTTTGCGCAACACAGCACAATCGGTGGCCAGAACGCCGAACACACGCTGGTCGGCTTCAGTGACTCTGAAGGCTCGATGAAGGTGTACTTTTCGAACCAGACTGGTCGCTTAGACTATCTAGTCACAGAAAGTACTGACGGCAAGGTGATTACCGAGTTCACCTACAACAAATAACTATCGGGCCCTTGCGTTTTGCGCGAGGGCTTTTCTATCACAGAGTGTGTCTTTCCCTCTTGCCACCACCCGTTCTTTCTGGTATTCTCGTGGGGCATGAATATTATCCAATCAGTACTTCCAGTACTGCCCTACATCCAAGTAACCCTCGCTATCTTGCTCGTTACAGCAATTCTATTGCAACAACGTGGCTCAAGCTTAGGAGGAGCATTTGGAGGCGACAACTTTAGCGCAACGTTTAATAAACGACGTGGTGCAGAACAATTTCTTTTCCAGTTTTCAATTGGAATCGCTGTTTTGTTTGTACTAGCAACGTTTCTCAACGTCCTCGCGTAATTCCACTTTTTTAAAGAAGGTTGTCAGAATGTGCGCCAGCACAAGTCTTTAGCTACTATTGATATTTACATCTTATGGATAAGAAATTTTCCACTCCACGCTTCCTCGACCGCTTGATAAGCTACGTTGAGTCTGTACCTGCGTCTGATCGCTTCTTGCTCAGATTGGCTTTTTTTGCGGTGATTGCGGGGTTGATTTTTTTCTTATTCGCCTTGAATAATAAGTACTCGGTCTTAACCCCAACCAGTGGTGGCAGCTTAGTTGAAGGGATTATTGGAACTCCGCGGTTTGTAAACCCCGCGCTAGCGCTCACTCGAGCAGACCAAGATGTGACTGCACTAGTGTATAGTGGGCTGCTCAAGATAGGCCCTGATGGCGAGCTCGAAAATGATATTGCAGAGTCAATCACTACCTCCGATGATGGACTAACATATAACATCATATTACGACGAGATGTGCAGTTCCATGACAATACTCCACTCACCGCAAGCGACGTAGCCTACACTATTCAACTTATCCAGGACCCAGAGCTCAAAAGCCCTTTGCGGGGCAATTGGACTGACGTTCGAATTGAAGAGATTGGTGAGTATGAGCTAAACGTAATCCTTGACGAAGCCTACGCTCCGTTTGTAGAAAATTTTACTTTAGGGATAATGCCAGCCCATATCTGGAGCAGTTTGAGTATTAGTCAGATGCCGTTTAGCCAGCTCAATACAGAGCCGATCGGCTCTGGGCCATTTAAGCTCACTTCTGCTCATCGAGACACAACTGGTATCATCAATCAGTACACGCTAGAAGCATTCCGCCAAAACGACACTCAGCCTAAGCTCGATTCAGTTGAACTCTTTTTCTTCCAAAATGAAACTGATTTGATAGAAGCTCTAGAGCAAAAAGAAATTGATGCTACCGCCTACATTTCAAACGAAAATATTGAACGATTGACTAATAAAAATATTTCAGTCTTTGAACAACCGCTTCCACGGACATTTGGTATCTTTTTTAATCAAAATCGGTCGAGTGTATTGCGAGATGAATCTGCTCGCGCAGCATTGACAATAGCCATCAATCGCGATGCATTGGTGCAAGAAACCCTGTATGGATACGGAGTCCCCATAGAGACACCTACCACTTTTGGTTCAGCTACGTTAGAATCAGGGGAAGACGCCGTCACAAAAAGCGAATTAAGTACAGTAGACTCAGCCATAGAAACTCTCGAGGCTGGTGGTTGGTTAAAAAACAACCTTGGATTATGGGAAAAACAAATTGATGGTGGACCAGTCACCCTTAGTGTGACGTTGCGTACCAGCAATTCCCCTTTGTTTGCATCGCTGGTAGAAGTGGTCGCAAAGCAGTGGGAAGCCATTGGTGTAGAGGTGACTATTGAGCAATTTGAGCAAACCGGGCTAGTCCAGTCGGTAATCAGAACGCGTGACTTTCAAGCATTGTTGTTTGGACTTGATATGAATCGAACACAAGATCTGTACCCATTCTGGCACTCATCTCAGCGTGACGATCCGGGACTTAATATTGCTGAGTACACCAATTTGACGGTTGATGGTCTGTTAGAAAAGGCCCGAAAGGAACAAGTGAGCACTGCCCGCGAAGAGTATTTGGCTGAAGCCAGCCAGATTATTGCCAAAGAGATTCCGGCTATCTTTTTATTCCAACCTACCATGACTTATTTAGTGCGTTCAGACATTAACGTGAGTGCAATGAGCAATTTGGGCCGTCCAGCAGATAGATTTACCACTATCGCTGATTGGAACACCGAAAGTGAGTCACTTTGGCCAATGTTTAGAGGTGATGCCCAGTAGCGTCTTGGATATTTTAATATTACTTAGTAATTACAGAACATAACAGAAATTATATGAACGAAGTACAACAAACAGCCGGCGGAGAAGGTCAGTCGAACAACCGACGACCAGCCAAACGAAACTACGCCCGGAGGCCTGGCCCAGGTGGAGGAAGAAGTCCTCGACCAACCCAAGCAGGCGCTACCCCAGCGCAAGGTTCCTCTCGACCCAAACAAGGTGGAGGACGACCTCAGCATGCACGACAAGGTGGTCGACCGAATCAAGGACAAGGAGGTGGACGACCAACTCAAGGCGGAAAGCCAGGAGCGGGTAACGGACGAAAACCAAAGCGTCGAAACAACCAATTCAAACGCCGACCAGATAAGGCGCCAGCTCTAACTCACCGCTTGAATACCGAAGTAAAAGGACCAAAAATTCCAGAAATCACAGACGAGGATACTGTGCGAATCATCCCACTCTCTGGAGTTGAGCAGATTGGACGAAACATGAACATCATCGAGACTAAAGACGATATTATTGTTGTCGATGCTGGATTCCAGTTTGTGTCTGAAGGAAGTAATGCTCCAGGAATCGATTACATTCTTCCCAACACGCAATACCTCGAAGAACGTAAGCACAAAATCCGCGCACTGATTGTGACTCACGGTCACCTCGATCACATTGGAGGAATTCCCTTTATTATGGAACGAATTGGTAACCCGCCAATCTACACGCAGTATTTGACCTCACTGATGATCATGAAGCGACAAGAAGAGTTCCCACAAATGGACCCAGTAGAAATGCACGTCATCAAAGAGGGTGAGAGTTTCACTGTTGGTAAACTCAAAGTGAAGACCTTCCCGGTTACTCACTCTATTCCTGATGCTATGGGTATTGGAGTGGAAACAAAACACGGTGACATCGTAGTCACCGGTGACATCAAGCTCGTGCACGAAGACGGCGAAGTGGTTGTAGAAGAACGAG
>Ga0209309_10005283_pt1 | contig 10340 bp, 13 predicted proteins | sample COGITO_mtgs_1204_2_FD_184807 | JGI IMG/M metagenome (GOLD analysis project Ga0209309, IMG submission 184807) | Pelagic marine microbial communities from North Sea - COGITO_mtgs_120412 (SPAdes) (version 2) | ecosystem: Environmental > Aquatic > Marine > Epipelagic ...
GCTGCAACCCACCAGTAGAATCAACGCCGGGATTGCCAGAACCGGGAGCACTCCGTGCTTCTTCTTCCAGAGCATAGATCAATTCCTCTTTTTCACGTTGGGCCTGACGAAGGGCCTCAGTCTGCATTCGAACGACCTCATTCAGGTCCAAGAGTTCCTGTTGGGTCTCAGCCGTTTTCTCGGCGATCTTCTGCACTTCTGCAAGAGATCCTTTGTGATACCCATACGAATAAGCCCCGCCAATGAAGGCGAGGGCTGCAATTCCTGCGATGATTTCAGTCTTCACCAGAACTTCTCCATCATGCGTTTCCGGAGCAGATCACCGGCAGCCTTCTCACTGAGGAGCTGCTTGTGGTTCTCTGGGAGACAGCGGATGTCCCACTTTCCCTTCTGACGGATGTTGATGTTCGTCTGAACCTCAGCATGTGTCAGTGTGGTCCACGGACTTGGCTTGATGTCGAAGGCACGGCAGTATTCCACCGTCTTCTTCAGCATCGCGTCGATCTGTTCCTGTGTCATCGGGTACTTGCCTGGATCCACAGTCGAAGCACCCCAGTTCGCCGAAGCACCGGCCATGGCTGCAACAGCCAAACCAATGGCACCAGTATTGGCGTTGAAGGTGTGGCTCACACCGATCTTGTTCCGCCAATCGTATGACGCTTGGAGATGAGCAGGAGCACCGCCATCGAATTCATGGCCGTGTTCGTCGAACACATCGTTGTAGTGGGAACGAACATCCCACGTCACATCGTAGGTCGAAGCGGTCCAGTGCCAGTGAACACGAGTGATCCCCGAAGGATCGAACATCTCTTTCACATCACGAAGACCGAGCTGGCGACGAACCAGCTCGATCTGTTTGCGTGTGTTGGGACCATTCATCCCATCGACAGTCAGAACTGTTGAACCGGGAAGAGCGAGAGAGTTGCAGCGGATCTGGTAGTCCCGGACAGTCATTGGATAAGACATGGGCTATTCCTCGATTTCAGCATTGTTGGGGTTATTCGGGTAGAACAGGTCACTGCACACCTCGGGAGTCTCGTCATCCACAGCGGAGCGGATCGTCTGAGAGATGTACCAGATGCAGACTTTGAAAGGCTTGTCTGGGACTGCTGGAGCATCTGCACCACTGCCATTGTCGAAGAAAGCAAACCACGTCCAGAGACGGGGGCTGTCTTCCTTGGCAGAGTAGTTGCCCTCCCCACGACGAGTTTCGAGACGCTGATCACGCTCATCACGGATGGCAGTAACCCATGTGGCACGAACCGGGATCACTGCATCCGCATCGTACAAGATCATCGGATGGGCATAATCATCGGTTTGGACGACCTCGACAGTCGCCGTCACAAAGGGACGCTCAACGAACTTCTGATCATAGATCTTCCCACCTACAGGAAGAACCAGAAGGAGCAGGATACCGATCATGCACCCGATCATGAGAACCTTGAAATCATCGCGGTTCGGAGTGGTCTTTTCGGCACGAAAGACTTTAGTAGCTTCAGGATTGTCCATTTTTAGCCTCTTCCTTTGTGGGTCCAGAGATGAACCGCTCGACAAGTGTAACAGCCACCAGTCCGATCAAGAAGGAAGCGGCAGTCAGAGTCCCCAAAGCTCCTGCCATTTCGTCTGGTAGTTCACCAATCCATGGTTTCATCAGGACTGGGCCGAGTACCCCCACACCAAACGCAACAGCACCACCGACGAAGATCACTCGTAGACCTTCACGCCATGATGTCTTCAGAACTGCTGCACGAACAGAACCACCCAACATACCGAAGAATGTCAGGACTCCTGCTCGTTGATTGAAAACCTCCGTGAGGAGGTTGGGGTCTTTTAGATCTGCCATTGTTACACAAAGCCTCGCTCTTCGAACTTGGAGCTGTCTTCCTGTACTTCGGAAGTAGAACTCAAGTCTTTGGATTCATCTTCACCGATGTGCCGGAGGTAGGCTGCATAATAGCTATCGCCTTTGGCAGAATGGTCTTGTCCGTTCATATGGGAAATGTACAAAGATGCAACGAAGAGTTGCAGAGCAGTTTCCAGATTTGGTGGCAGATTGATCTGCCCAGTCGAAACAAGAACGGGGTGCTTCTTCTGATAACGGATCCGGATACGAGGAAGTTCCGGAGAGGCAGCTTTCGTGAACTCCAAGATCTTGGCATTCGTGAACCGCAGCGTATTGAACGTCGGAGTCAGGATATGCCCATTGGTGTTGATCGTGTGACGTGTTCCTGTGGCATCGAAGATGTCGAGGATCTTGACGAAGTCATCGTCGAGAAATGTGTCACCCGGCTCGATCACCAGTGTCCCGCCGATGTTGGCCTCAGTGATGGGGTAGATATTCTGGTTGATCACAAATGAGAGATCGACCTGAGCCTTGAACAGGGGGAAGCGAGTCGAAAGATCCACAAGCCCTTGATTTGTCAGGGAAAGGATCATTTCGTAGTATTCAGGGCAGATCACCCCCATGTTTTCATCATCGACGGCAGCGGTGTTTTTCAGTTGTCCGTTTGCCAGTCGCTGACTGAATTTTGTGAACGAGACCATAGTGTTATCCTTCGCAGGGTTTTTCAGACCACGTATGATCCATAGCTGGAGTCATCTGTATCATCTGGTGTCAAGAGATTGCTACCCCAAACTTGATGCGAGCGGACAGGGGAACTGTCCCCGTCATCGGTGGTCTCAAGATTTGGCGTCCAAGGATTCATGTACTGCAACATGGAAACCGTGTCGATGCAGTCATCTTTGCCTTTGATACCGTCCTTGGTCGCAAGGGCGATTTGCTCGATGAAGATACCGAGTGCCTTCGAGTTTTTCAACTCACTTGGGAAGAACACCTTCCCAGCTTTGAAGTACGGAACGACCATGTTGAAACGAGCCAGCTTGTCAGTGGTCGGACGAATACCGGGCTTCCCATTCTGGTTCGTCAGATTGAAGAACTTGTTCCGGTAGTTCATCTCATTCATCAGCCATTGGATGAACCCCTGCTGCTGACCTGAGATCTCAACACCCACACCTTGCGGCTCGTACTGATCGACGAATTGGAAGAGCTGATCAATGGCCTTGTCCATGGTCTGACGCTCAACGACTCCATCCACCCAGTGCCATTCGGCAGCTTGGTTGTACGCCCACACAGACTGGACCGAATAGTCGGCTGTCTGTTTCGACGACGTGGCAAAGTCAGTGGTGATGTAGAAGTTGTAGTTCTGCTTCTTCTGAAGGACCGGTGCTCGTGGACGCCAGAGGATCTCAGCATCTTGAACCAAGCGAGACTCATCACTGGTGATCCGGAGCATAAGCTCCTGACGGAAGGACTTCAGTTTGCCTTCCTTCTTGGCCGAGTCGTACTGCTCCTTCACGTAGTCATAGGTGAAGCGATCCTCCCAAGCACCACGGAACTCGTGACGCTCACAGGGGAACTTCTCACAGATGGGCCACACGTTGACGTGCCATGCACCTGATTCGATTGCTTCGTAGACGATGTCGTTCTTGTTGAACGGTGTCCCGTTCATGATCATCTTGTTGCGTGTGGGATCCAACGCATACTGAACACCAGAGTAGACGGTGTCCTTGATGGCTTCCATCGCGGTTTGCGACTTCGAGTCAGCATCCGAAACCAAGTCATCCATGACTGCAAGCACAGGACGCTTACCGAAGATCTTCGTACCACGGATACCAGACTTGGCACCGAACATCTTCACACCCAGACGGTGTCCACGCTTGTTCCGGAATTCGATGTAGTTCTCAGTGAACCGTGCATCCGGGATCCAGTGCTGAAGGAATTCCGAGTTGTTGTACCGGAACTCGATGGAGTTTCGTGCAGACTTCACACCGTTGTCCATCGAGTCCGAGACATACAGCATCCCGGTGACAACACCGAAGTTCGGAAGAGTCCCGAACATGGCCAGATACAGAACGAGGTACTCGAAGAACAACGTGGTCTTCGCAGTACCCCGAGCACACAGGTTGGCGATCTTCTTCTCTTTGCCGGAGAGGCGGTCCAACATGGCCAAGTGCATGACCGGTGTCTTGTTGTCTTCTCCGGCATCTCCATTGACGAGCTTGATGAAGTTCATGAATTTCAACGAGAATTCGCTGGGGACATACCCAGCGTGGCTGTTGAGCATCATGAAGTCTACCTCGTTGAGGTAGTCATCGACTGTCTTCTCTGGAGTGAAGTCTTCGCCTTGGATCATGGGTTCACCGTCTTCATCGGAAGAGCTGCGATGTCATTGGCCGAAGTATTCGGATCATGCTCAATGAGATCGAGCTGTTTGCGACTCATCGCAACAAGCTGTTGTTCGAGTGCTGCCATACCGTCGTTCAGACCGATGTCGATCTTCAGTTCGGTCTTCTTGGTTTCCTCCGGCTTCTTCAGGTGAGTGAGCAGGCTGTTGGCTGCGTCGGAACGCACTTTGTCCGAAACCTGATCATCCATCATCAGCTCGTACTGAGTGTTGATGGCTGCCTGAAAGACATCCTGATTGAGAATCCATGTGGGGACCATGGCCCGTTCCATGATCTTGGTAACGAGCTGGCCCTTGTTGTAGGCAGTGACAATGGAGGCGATGTCTTTGGGTGGCTTCCCGGAATTCACCATATTGGCGTAACGATCTGGGAAGGTCGCCTTGTAGGAATCGAGGTTCGTCTTTCCCATGACCTTGTGGGAGACGTACATGACAGCTCGGACGTAGTCCCCGACTTTATATCGACCTTCTTGCAGAACCTGAGAGAAGGTCACAAAGTTGTCCCGGATATACCGAGCTTCTTCAGGATCCTTGGAAAGGGAGTTGAGCTGATCAACCATATCCTGTGTGATATTCTGCCGGTGTTGTGCAGGAAGGGTCTCTTGAACGGCCCCAAGTGTCAGCATTGCCTGATTACCTCGTAGTGTGTTAAGCGAACTCAATGGTCCGCCTATAACCTGAACTTAGACTGGAAAGCAACAAAATGGCAACATGCACAACGAATTACGTCTGCACCCCTGTTTGGTACACGGCTGCGGACTCTGTAGAACAGGCTGGTGAGGATGTCATCTCCTATGCTGCCGGTCCTTCTGCGGTCGATCTCAACGTCACTTGTGTGGTCAATACCGGGAACATTCAGTTTCAGGTGAAGGACAACAATGATGTCTGGTTCACTCCAACTGAAGCATCCTACACGGTTCTGGCTTCGAACTGTGTTCGTCTGCCTCGCGCCAACATGCCTGACATTCGGATTCTCGCCACAGGCGATGCGACATTCTCCGTCGCGGGTGATCTTCGCAAAGGATAACCAATGCCTGTCACAGTTACACAAGACGTTTGGAACACTCGTCGGATTGATGTGCGTCATATCAATCCTTCAATCATGGAAGGTGAACGGGGACATACGTCCCTGTTTGGCCAAGGCTCTGCCGTGACCATCATCCGGTATGCCCCGACATTCCTCGTTCAGCCTTCTATTTCTGGTTCATTCAAGATCCCATCGGTTCTGACATGTAACCCCGGTGTCATTGACGCTTCTCCTCAAGCCGACCTCTTCTATCAGTGGAAAGCGGATGGAGTAGGTCTCCTTGGAGAAACATCACCGACAATCACCACCTATCTGGAACTCGATGCTGTCACATTGACCTGTGAGGTCACAGCGGTGAACTTCCTGGGTGTGGCGGTTGGCGAGTCCAATGGTATCACAGCAGAACTGATCGAACCGATCATCAATCAGCAATTCCTCCACTATGCTGTGACTGGTCTGAACCAAGAGCAACAGATCAACACCTTCAAATCAGATACCCTGATCACCACAGGGATCTCGATGTCCCAGCGTATTGATATGCAGCAGCATGTCATTCTGATCCCAACCGGGATGTGGGTCGAGCTTCGTCATGACGTGATGAGTGCAACTGCTGCCGTTATCACCGGTTTGGGTGGAGACAATGGTGGTCAGCTCTACGATTTTGATGTCTATACCGTTTGGCAACCAACTCCATTGGATCCTCAGCCTGTTGTCGTCAATCCCGATGGTTCTTCAGGACTGACTGGGTGGACAGTGACACAGGGGTCCGTTCAGGCACTCACCACTGCCGATGGTGCAGATGCCCGTCCAAATGATCTGACCCACTTCTTCAAAGCTGATACCCAACCGGGATTGACCGACTCGATCATGTATCAGGATATTCCGATTGATGCTGCCCACAATGCAGCAATTGATGCTGGGACAGTGATGATGGATGCGATGTACTGGGTGGATTCCCAGTATGGGTATGACGGTGTCACAACCCAGATCCAATGTTTGGATGGATCTGATGTGGTTCTTTCAACCCTTACTCGCACCAGTGCTTACAATGAAACCTACCAGAACCGGAACTGGCAAGGGTACATGTTTGATTTGGATTACATTCCGGCAACTACTCGGAAAATCCGATTCACCGTCACTTTCGATCAGTGGTTGAATAACTTCACCGCAGACAACAATGGATATTTCACCGGCCTTCAGGTACGACTGACCAACGACATCTAAACCAAAGGAACAACGACATGCCTAAGATCCTCTTCGCTTCGAACAACATTGCCCACTGGCCGACAGCGGTAGCGGGTTCTGTTCCTGGGACATACGACTCAGATCGTGTCCCCTATTCCATCGCCATGAGCAACTATGAAACGCTCAACTCGCCGGAATTCACTCCGACGACCACAGATGAAACTTGGATCCACTTCCGTATCCATGCAACGTCAGCCAGCTACAATGAAAGCAAGACGCTGTTGAACGCCTATGACGATCAGGGCAACCTGCTGTACAAGCTGACCAAGCGGGACAGATCGTATGATTATGGCATCACAGCCTACCTCTACGATGGTGCAACCAGTCTTTCCGACAACAGCACGATCAACATCACACGGGCCAAGACCAGCTTCGTCGATGTGCAGCTCATCACGACTGGGCTGAAGATGGAGCTGAAGGTGTACGTGAACGGGACTCTGGGTTCGACCATTCTGTTCAACGCCAACCCCAATGGACGGACTGGCCCTGTGACCTTCTCTCTGGGGTGTGCATTCACTGACCTTTTGACGGACGTTCAACACATCAGTGAGATCATCGTGGCAGATGGGGATACCCGGAATGCTCGCCTCGATCTGCTGCGTCCTCTGGCAGCCGGTGCTTACGAAGACTGGAACGGCAATCTCACATCCCTGGCTGATGATGACCCGACCACAGGTATGACGACCATTGCCCCGGCAGAGCGTCAGACTGTCACACTGTCTCCGTATTCCGGTGCAGCGAACATCTCGAACTTCGTGATCGTCTCTCAGACGACTCGTGGCCAGAACTCACCAACTGGGATCAAGCACACGATCCGCCTGTCCACAGTGGATTACGACACTGCCACCATCCCGGTGGGCTTCCCGCTGCAATACAACATCACCGACTTCGAAGTGAACCCTGCAACTTCTCTTCCTTGGCAGGGTTCTGACCTTTCTCTCATTGAAACCGGTTTCGTTTCTGTGGCATAGAGAAGGCGTTGGCTGTCCTCTTGCATGGAGGTGATCAGGTATCTCGGACTAGGGGGGCTTCGGCCTCCCTTTTCTGTTGACGGGGGTGATTCGCCATACTAAGTACGCCCTATGGAACACACGATTCATCAGTTTGATAAGCGACCAAATCAACCGACCTAATCGGGTGAACGCTTATGCTCACCCTTTCGCCGGGTGGAGCTGAAGATACTGGAAGAATCCCTCCCCCCATAATGCCGCTATAGCTCAGTTTGGTAGAGCGCCTCACTTGTAATGAGGATGTCCGGGGTTCGAAGCCTCGTGGCGGCACCACCTCCCACTACGAAATGATCAGGGTGTAGCTCAGTCGGTAGAGTGCTGCACTTGGAATGCAGATGTCGCAGGTTCGAGTCCTGCCACCCTGACCAAATGCTTCGGAAGATGAACTGGAGCACCATCATTCTCCATGGCCCCTGCTGGTAGGGGGGAACGGCTGTTAACCGTTTTGCTCTTGGTTCGAATCCAAGATGGAGAGCCAACATTCTTTTGTTGAGGATTAGCTCAGATGGTAGAGCACACGACCGATAATCGTGATGTCACTGGTTCGATCCCAGTATCCTCAACTAAAGAATGCGCCGGTAGCTCAGTGGTAGAGCAGGGGACTCTTAATCCCAAGGCCGTGGGTTCGACCCCCACCCGGCACACCAGAATGCACCTGTATCTAATCAGGGAATAGACCCCGTTGTCTGCGGGAGAAGACGGGTTCGAGTCCCGTGAGGTGCGCCAAGATTGTTACGGGCTATCAGCTCACTCGTGCGGAAAAGTAATATGTTTCCAAGAATCGGGACAAGTCGGCTCGACCTGTAACAATAGAATTGTGACTGTAGCTCAGAGGTAGAGCGTTTGTTTGAAGGGCAGAGCGTCGGTGGTTCGATTCCATCCAGTCACACCAAGTTAGGCGTCGTCTAAGATAGGGATTGTTGGATCAGACCAATCGTTCCACTGATAGGATACGGGAGCTGTCCCGAGATGCTGGTGCAAATCCAGTCGCCTGAGCCAGAAGAAGAAGTTTGCTGGGTTCCTCTCGGTGAGGTCTCTCGGTTGTGATCCGAGCTGATGTGGGGTTCGAAACCCTCGCCCAGTACCAGAATACCTGCTGTGTCTCGCCGCCACAGTAGAGCGACCGGGATCTCCGTGGGTCGCATATTGGAGAGTAGTTCAATTGGTAGAATCCCTGACTTTGAATCAGGTGGTTGCAGGTTCGAACCCTGCCTCTCCAACCAACACACACAACCGGTGAAAAAGGGTTTGTAGTAGCCGTTCTCTCCATCCCAGAAACCCTGAGCCTTCGGGCAATACCCATTAAGATCGTCTGTAGGATGGAGATCGTGACAGGATTTGAACCTGCATGAGCCGGGGTTGCAATCCGGTGCCTCACCATTCGAGCCACACGATCAGATTTGGCGGATGGCCGAGGAGTCGAACCCCCATCCCTTGCGGGAGTCATCACAGTTTTCAAGACTGCTGGCCGTCCACACAGCCGAGACCATCCGTATTTGGTACTCCCCCCCGGATTCGAACCGGGACTGTACTGCTTCTGAGGCAGCCGCCTCCTACCAATTGGGCTAGAGGAGCATGGCGGAAGACGGAGGATTTGAACCCCAGCGTTGTCGAGACGCTCCTCTGGTTAGCAACCAGTGACAGGAACCGATCCTGCATCATCTTCCATTGTTTTGTTTGGCACCGGCCCACAGAATCGAACTGTGATCTCTGGGTTTGGAAGCCATTGTTCTACCACTGAACTAGACCGGCATAGAATCTGGTGGGGCGGTGCGGAGTCGAACCGCGCGCCTTTCAGCTCCAGATTTACAGTCCTTCTGTGGATACCCTCCACTGAACCGCCCCAAAGGGGTTCAATAGAGACGCCAGCTAAGACAGCTTTGGGATCGCAATGATAGAAGAGTCATGGTGTGAAACTCGCTTGGTAGAGCCGACGGGATTCGAACCCGTGTTGCTGCCTTGAAAGGGCAGATTCCTGGACCGCTAGAAGAAGGCTCCGCTTAGGAGCGTTCCTCTCGTGACCAACAAAAGGACAATGATGAGCTTAGATAACTGAGCATGTCATTCTCCCTTTCTTCAAGCTGGAGAGTTTCGATATGGCGACACTTAGGCAACGTCAGTGTAGTCGTCAACACTTTTCTTTTTTGGTTGCGAGACCGGGATTCGAACCCGGAACCGAGAAGCATGAATCCCCTGTGATCACCGTTTCACCATCTCGCAGCCGCCCCTTAACCTGAACCAAGGAGACAAGTCAATGTCCTCGAACAAAACAAACAGCGGTTTCTTCGCACAGCTCAAGAACCCCATCATCGACAGTGAGCGCCGTGAGGAGCTGAACGAAGACTGGTATGACCGGGAGGTCAACCTCAGCATCAACTACGAAGGCACGCTCGTGTACTCTGCCGACGACGCGGGGGACGAATACGGCCTCACGTTCACCGACAAAGGTGACGACCAAGTCATGAGCGGTCGTGGTAAGTTCTTGGAAGATCTCAAGAAAGAAGGGATCGAGATCCTGCCTGAGCGCGTCCGTGGCTATGTCTGCACATGGTACAACGGGTCTGATTCGGACATGGACATGATGACTCTGGAGACCTTCTTGAAATAAAGGAAGATCTCCTGCGTTTTACCTCCGGGGCAGGACACCCGTCCTCACTGAACCAAGGAAGACAGGACATCTGTTCTGGTTCTCGCCTCAGATCCGGGAAATCTTCCCGTTTCGAAAACTTGACACGACCATCTCGAAATCGCTAGTCCCGGAGCAGGGTCGGCCCGGCCCAAGGGGGATACGCTTGGCCGAGGTATGTCTGTAAA
>Ga0209309_10005294_pt1 | contig 10327 bp, 8 predicted proteins | sample COGITO_mtgs_1204_2_FD_184807 | JGI IMG/M metagenome (GOLD analysis project Ga0209309, IMG submission 184807) | Pelagic marine microbial communities from North Sea - COGITO_mtgs_120412 (SPAdes) (version 2) | ecosystem: Environmental > Aquatic > Marine > Epipelagic ...
CGATTTCTTCCTCGGACTTGGTTCGCGAGTCGAATGGGACCGCGACGCCAAAACGATTGAAGTCAACCATAGCGGAGCTGATTTGAACGCTCGTTCGGTCATCGACTCGTTGCCCCCAGGCATGCGTAGTTCCGTGATGCTGTTTGGGCCGCTGCTGGCCAGAGTGGGCACGCTCAACGTGACCGACGATGCCACCGGCTGTTCACTCGGCGCCCGCGAGGTCGATCCTCATCTCGACATTCTTGAGGGGTTCGGTGCCACGATCGAATGGGGTGACCGTCGAGAGATCCGTCTCCAGGGCCCGTTCTCGGCAAATGCGCATTGGCTCGACTACGCGTCGGTCACCACGACCGAACACTTTGTTATGTGCGCCGCATTGGCCCAGGGCACATCGACACTGGTTAACGCTGCTAGCGAACCCCACGTCCAGGACCTGTGTTCCGTGCTCGTCGAGATGGGCGCCAAGATCGAGGGCATCGGGACATCAGTGCTCAAGATCGACGGTGTCGAATCGCTCGCTGGCGCCGACGTGCAGGTCAGCGATGATCACCACGAGATCTTCACCTTCCTCGCCATTGGAGCTATGACTGGCGGCGACGTCAGTGTTGAGCACTCTGTGCAGCACCATTTCCCGCTGATGGATCGTACGCTTGAAAAGTTTGGTGTCGAGGTTGAGCGCACGCCGACCGGCTCCCGAGTGTCAACGACGGACCGGCTGCGGATCGAACAGCCCCGAACCTCACATATGCTCCAAAAGGTCGAGGGAGCCCCATGGCCGTACTTCCCGGTCGATTTGATCCCACCGGTGGTTGCCCTGGCGACTGTCGCCGAAGGCGACATGTTGTTCTGGAACAAGGTCTATGAAGGCGCCTTTGGCTGGGTCCCCGAGCTCGCCAAGTTCGGGGCCAAGGTCACGGTGTGTGATCCGCACCGGATCATCGTGTTTGGACGCAACGATCTTCGGGCCGCGATCGTCGACGCCCCGTACATCATTCGAGTCACGATCGCCTTGTTCATGGTTGGCGCCACCATAGATGGAGAGTCCGTGATCCGCAATGCATCACCGGTGCGGCGGGCACACCCGAACTTCGTGGAAAACCTGCGGTCGCTCGGCGCCGACGTCGAATGGGTCGCCGATTGACCCATCTGCGGTCCCGGGGACGTTATGTCGTGAACAGATCAGGTTTACGGAGTTAATCCGCCGCGGAGTCTTCGGGCTCGGCGGCGGCTTCAGCCAGTTTGCTGTTGGCTCGGCGGTTGGCCAGGAATAACACTGCGGCAAAAACCAGCAGTGGCCCGCCAACCATCAGGATCTCGTCCCAGCCGCCTTCGTGAGCGAGAACAGTCACGCCGCAACCCGGCACAGAAGTGTCGCCAACATCACTGCGTGCCCCAGCTCTCGAACTGCTGCTTGGCATGGTTGGATTCGATACGAGCCTTCAATCGGCGCAGGTTGCCCTTCCAGATCGATTTCAAGATCGGGCGAGCAACCATGGCACCGAATGGCCCTGCGAAGTACCACGGGAAGGAAAGTTTCTCGACCCAGGAAAAGACGGTGTTCGATCCGCTTGTCCGCAGCCGGAACTCACCAAACCCGGCGACGATGCCCTGGTGGTGCACACCCATGGCTTGTGCATGTTTCCAGTTCGTGATTTCCATGACGTCGGTCAGCTTGAATGGACCAACAACGGTCTTGCATTCGAAGCGGGTGCCCACGCCTCGGTGACGCTTGGTTAGGAAACGAATCTCTTCGGCATCCTGCATCCACTCGACGTGCGACGAGATGTCCTGCACATCGTCCCAAACAAAGGTAACCGGCGCAGCGATGACGACTTCGACAGCGATGCCTGGACCGGTCGTTAACCCACGACCTTTGCCCTGTAAGGTCTCCGCTGACGTTCGTGACACGATGTAATGGTAGGTCGGATCAGATCCGTTCATACCAACTGACATGGCGATGGCCGTCGGGATCGAATCTGGCCCCTGCCCAGTCGTTGCACCGATGGTGCAACACTAACCCCACGGCTTCGCCACATATATCGAGTTCGTGGGGAGACTGGTAGAGCAACCGCCACGGGCGACAGACAACCGAGGTGCCGATTTCGATGTGGCTGCCGACGATGACCTCGGTGTCGTGTTCATCTGGACCAGTGATGATTGCCAATTGAGCGGCGAGGTCGGTCGGATGGTCCCGCAGACTGACGCCGAACGGTGATTCGTCGGTCGTGTCGGCAATAAACGCCTCGATCGCCACGATCCCTCCGGGACGCAGAACCCGTGCTAACTCGGCGAAACACCGTTGTTGGTCGGCCCGGCTCGCCAGGTTCAGCAGGGTGTTGTACGCAATCAGTGCACCGTCGACGCTGTTATCGGCAATGGGTAGCACTGCCATGTCGGCAGCTGCTACGTGGGGTCCGTGGGGTGCTTCCCCCAACATCGCAGGTGATGCATCGAGCGCCATAACCACGAACCCGGCATCGTGCAGCGGTGTAGCTAGCCGGCCGGTGCCGCTGCCCAGCTCGAGCATGCGAGCACCTGGGGAACAGCGAGCCGTGAACGCCTGAACCATGACAGCAGGGTCATCGAGGTCGCCGTACCAGTCCTGGTAGACGTCGGCGAACGACCGGGCATAGAGCCGGGGATCAGGGCGCTGGGAATCAGGCTTCACGGGTTAGGGCGCCATGGTTGCGGCGGCGTCCTTGTCGCGCAGTCGGAGCGTGAGGAGCCCGGCTACGGCGAACATCAACGCACTGGCCAACATCGCTGTTTGGTAACCACTTACTCGGTCGGCAGTGATGGTGCTTCCAGCGATGCCATTGGCAAGCACCGTGGACGCAATCGCCACGCCCAACGCGGGAGCGACCTGGCGGGTGGTGCCGTAGATCGCGGTGGCCTGGCCCATTGATTGGCGATCGGTTCGGGCATACACCGCCGACTGGATAGGCACGAAGAACAGACCCATGCCCAAACCTCGGCCGAACATGAGGACCCGGACGAACCAGAGATTCACGTTGGTGTCAATGCGAGCTGTCGCAACGCCAACAGCAAAGGCAATCGCTGCGCCAGTGAGCATGAGACGACGGGGGCCGAGTCTTTTGTACAGGAACCGGCCAACGAGTTGGCTGGTGACCAACACCCCCAACGGTTGAGGGAACAGTGCCAAACCGACCTGCAACGGCGAGTAGCCAGCTTCATTTTGTAGGAACAACGGCAGTAGATAGATCAGGCTGATGAAACCGGCGTAGACCGGTAGCGAGACCAGGTTGAACCACCGGAAGTTGCGCTCGGTGAGTAGACGAAGCTGAAGCAGAGGTTGTCGCTTGCGAAGCTCGACGATGACCAATGCGGCGAGCAGAACGAGACCAACCAACAAGCTCAGCACGATGGGTGTAGATCCCCAACCGCGCTCGCCGCCCCGTGACAAGCCATACAACGTGAGCCCCAATCCGCCTGCAAGCAGGAAGAAGCCCGACGTGTCGAAGCTGGTTGGCTCGTCGAGGTCGTCGGTGCGGAGCCAGAGCCATGCCAACAGCAGGGCCACGCCACCGATGGGCAAGTTGACGAAGAAGATCCACCGCCATGAGGCAAACTCGAGAATGGTGCCACCAGCGATGGGTCCTAACGCTGGTGCAATCACCGCCACAGTGATCACCTTGCGGGATGCGATCGACCGTTCTTCGATGGGGAACGCATTGAACAACAGTGCAGATCCGACCGGGGTGATCAATCCTGCCGATGCGCCTTGGAGCGCGCGCCCGATGACCAGCTGGTTGAGTGATTGTGCGAGACCACACAACAACGACGTAACGACGAAGCCGCCGAGCGCGATCATGAACGCACGGCGCAGTCCCAGCCGCTTCCCAAACCAGCCAGCCGAAGCAGTCATCACGGCTAGGGCGATGGTGAACGAAAGCACGGTCCAATCCATGGCCGTAGCGTCGACATTGAACTCTTCGGCCAGGGTCGGCAACGCGACATTAATGATCGTGCCATCCATGATTTGCATGAACAAGGCGGCGATGTACACCGCTGCCACCAGGTTCTTGTAGCCGTAACGCTCGAGCACCGTTGTGAACCTACCCTGAGGCCGGGCGATTAGACCAAGTCAGCACAGATAGCCTACGAGGGTTATGAGCGCACCTACCAAGGCCCCCTTTATCGAGGCTGAAGAGACCTATCTCGATTGGGCCGCCAGTACCCCTATGCGCCCCGAGGCGCTCGCCGCCATGATGCAGGCTGCACAAGACGGTTACGGAAACCCAACTGGCGCGCATCACCGAGCCCGAGTTGGGCGTCGAATTGTCGACGATGCCCGTGATCAGGTCGCCGACGCTATGGGGGCCCAGCCGTCTGAGATCATCTTTTGCGGAAGCGGCACCGAGGCGGACAATCTGGCGATCTTCGGCGCCCACGCAGTGCGGGGCGGCCATGTCGCCTGTTCGGCAGCGGAACACCATGCGGTGCTCCATCCTGTCGAATACCTGGGTGGCACTGTGATCGGCATCGACCACGTCGGACAGCTTGACCTCGACCAGCTGCGGTCGATCGCCAACGATGATCTTGCGGTTGTATCGGTGATGCTGGCGAACAACGAAACCGGCGTGGTGCAACGACTCGAGGTCATCCGGGCCATTCTCGATGAGCACGCACCAAATGCGCTTCTTCATACCGATGCCGTGCAGGCATTCCCATGGCTCGACGTCGCTGAACTGGCAGCACCGGCCGATCTGATCAGCCTGAGTGGACACAAGTTTGGCGGGCCCAAGGGCGTCGGCGTTCTGGTGGTGCGTTCCGATGCAACGATCAAGCCCCAGATACTTGGCGGCGGCCAAGAGTTTGAATTGCGCAGTGGCACCCACAACGTTGCGGGCATCGCCGCATTTGGCGTAGCCGCTGAACTGATGTCTAACGAGCGGGCGCAGGTCGTCGAAAAGATCGCAACGCTGCGCGATCGTTTGGTGAACGGCATCAAGAAGGTGTTACCCGACACCATTGAATCGGCTCGAGACAACATCGGCGGTGGCGGCGACTCCGACGTCACGAAGGTTGCAGGAAGCGCTCATGTGTGTTTTCCTGGTATCGAGAGCGAAGCGTTGTTGTTCAAGCTGGAGCGGGTCGGTATCTACGCATCGGCTGCATCGTCATGCGCCAGCGGTGCACAGGACCCGAGCCATGTCTTGGCCGCTATGGGTTACCCCCGCGAACTCGCTGCTGGCTCACTGCGTATGTCGCTTGGTTTCGGCACCACCGATGCCGACATCGACCGAGCACTCGCCATTATCCCCGAATGTGTGCAGACATTGCGCACTGCATCTCTCTAAGCCTGTGACATGAAGGAAATCGTGCCATGCAAGTAATGGTTGCTATGTCTGGTGGCGTCGATTCGTCGGTCGCCGCAGCAATGATGCTCGAAGCCGGCCACGAGGTCGTCGGCGTGACCATGAAACTCTGGGGCGGGCCGTCTGACAAGGGCTGCTGCTCCGTAAGTGATGTGCTTGATGCTCGTCGGGCTGCCGATGCGATCGGTGTCGACCACCATGTGTTCAACTTCGGCGACGACTTCGAACGCCATGTGATCGCACCGTATGTGGCCGAACACGATGCTGGTCGCACCCCGAACCCATGCATCGAATGCAACCGTTCGATCAAGTTTGCGCGCCTTCTCGAACGAGCCGATGCACTTGGCTTCGATGCCGTGGTGACCGGCCATCATGCTCAGATCGTGACCCTGGGCGATGGCACCCGCCGTATCGCTCGTGCGGTTGACATCGCCAAGGATCAGAGTTACGTCCTCCACATGATCTCTCCTCAGGATCTGGCTCGGGTCGAGTTCCCGGTCGGTGGTCTGGAGAAGTCAGTGGTTCGCCAGATGGCTGCCGACATGGGTATGCGAGTCGCCAACAAACCCGATAGCCAAGACGTTTGTTTCATCAGCAGCACAACAAGTCGAGATGAATTCCTGGGCGATCGGCTTACCCACACCCCAGCACAAGTCGTCGACACCGATGGCAATCAGGTCGGCCACGTTGATTCGATCCAGCTCGTCACGATCGGCCAGCGCAAGGGCCTTGGCCTTCCTGGCGGTTCGCCCGCCCGATACGTAAGCGACGTTGACGTGGCTGCTCAGCGGGTCACGATCGGAACCCGCCAAGATCTGCTCACCGACTTCGTCGACCTCAACGCGATGGTCTGGGCTGGCCAACCAATTACCGATGGTTTGGTGGCGCAGACCAGCGCTCACGGGAATCCCAAGCCGGCATCGGTGCAGGGCAATCGTGTCCAGTGGGCCGCACCCCAGCAACGGGTAGCCCCTGGCCAAACAGTTGTCTTGTACGAAGGCGATATTGTCGTCGGTGGCGGCATCGCCGTCTGACGAGCTAGCTATCGAGTCGGTGGTGCGTTAGTCGGTGGCGATATTTCGCCGCTCGGCTTCGTTGAGTAGTTCACCAGGGCGGCTTGGGCAGAACAAGAAACGTCGAACGTCGGTCAGGCTCGCTGCTTTGCGGTCGGCAGGATCCCGCAGCCCAAGCGGGGCAGGGTCGGTCAGCTCACACTCGAGGAGTAGACCGGCCGCCTTGTTCGATAGGTCGCGTGCCGGGCTGCCATCGATCGCTGCTCCCAGTCGTTCGATTGCGGTCCGGCGAAACAGGACTGGTTCGGTTACGACCAAGAAATCGTGCAGAACCATGCCGTTCGGTACGAAGACGATCCACCGCTGCACGAGTTGATGGAGCGCTCGGGTCCCAACCGCAATCACGCCAGCGCCGAGCGCTGTGGCGACAACGCCCCCGATCCAGTTCTTGTTGGCAACGAGTAGAGGGCCGGTCGTAACGGCGGTGATCATCACCGCAGTGAGTAGCGGGACCAGGAAATAACCGACCAGTGACGGTGGGCGCAGCAACATACGGCGCTCGTCGCCGTAACTGCCACCGTCGACGAAACGGTCGCCGATGAGCACATTGAGCGCAACGATGGCGACTGCGAACGCATGCATCAGAGCGGCGATTGCGAGCGCGGACCAATCTCCACCACTGCTTATGTCAACCGTGCTTATGTCAATCAGGGCCCACGCGGCCAATGGCAGTGTTCCGACGGCGAGGATACGGATGGCGACAAGCGTGCTCGGCAGCGGCACCATCGAAGCGACCATGCCAGCCGCCCACAACCCCCACAGCCCTGCGGTCATCACAAACGGCACGGCGTGCTCGGCGGAAGCGACCGCATCGCTTGCAGCCTGTCCTACGGTGAGAGGCAGGAGAAACCACAGGGCTCGTAGCGCCCAGACTGCTCGTGTTTGCATCACCAATAGCTTGCCAAGGTTCAGGCCGTGCGCCACCCCAACCTTGCGTGAGCTGGGTGATTCCCCGGAGATGACCGGTGTTAACGCCGAGCTGCTGGTGGGCAAGCTTCGGAGCTTGTAGCCGCCCATTCCCGCCGGCCACAACGGATTCACCGACACAAGCGGTGGGGCCTCACGCGCAAATGCCTGTGCCACACCTGTCCATGTCAGCGCTTCTCGAATCGGGCAAGTAGACCAGCGGGTCAGCTGGCGTCGAAACACCAGGTGTACGACGTGTTGTCGCTTGCTCCCTGGGCGATCAGCCAGTAGAACACACGGACACAGTTCTGATCCGGGAGTAACCGGGGCACGACCTTGCCCTCTTGTGGTTCGTAACGCAGCGAGTTCAATGCCTCGACTCGAAAGAGTTCTTCTTCGGGAATCTTGATGCCGTTGATTTCGAGTTCAGCCGTGTAGCCGACGGCTAGATCAACAGTGACATCGGTCTGGCTGAGCACGTTCGAACCCGGTTCAGGGCCGACCGATTGGATGGCTACCGGCAGATCCGTGCTACGGGGATTGCCCACATACACGAATACGGCGATCGCGAACAGGGCGGCAGCGGTCGCCAACATCGACAAAATGATGAGGCGGCGGGTTCTAGCTGAAGGCAAGTCCACCACCGAATCGTACGCTGTCCGTACCGTGCGTCCGCTGTTCAACACGAGTCGCGTTTATGGCTGGCGTCACAGAACAACCAAGAGCGCCGCTCGGGGGCCGATGCTGGCAAGTACGATCAGTGCGCCATGAAACCCACTGCGCTGACCGAGATGGTCGACCGCGTCTTCGACGATCGTTATCGCATCGAAGAGCTTGTCGGCGTCGGCACTATCTCCGCGGTTTTTTTGGCGTTTGACATGGTCGAGGATCGCCGGGTCGCACTCAAGGTGTTCGATGCTGCCCTTGCCAGTGACGAGCGATTCGTAGAACGCCTGCTCGAAGCCGCCGAACAAGCGTCCGTCCTGGGTCATCCGAACATTGTGGAGATTCTGGACTGGGGATTCGACAAGGGGCCCTACATCGTGTCTGAGCTGTGCGAGGGCGGAAGCTTGGCAGCGCTGCTCGAAGAAGGCCATCGATTAGCGGCTAGCCAAGCGCTGGTGATGGCGCTTGAGTGCGCACGTGCGCTGAATTACGGACACGAACAGGGCGCTATCCATCGCAACCTCACCCCACACAATGTGCTGTTCACGGCTGATCATCACGTCCGGGTCAGTGACTACGGCCTGGCCACGGTGCTGGATGAAGCGCCCGCAGCCCAAGCTTCTCGTGCACTCGAAAATGTGCGCTACGCGTCGCCAGAACAGGCCCGGGGGCGTCTGGTCGGCGAATCCAGTGACTTGTATTCGCTGGCGCTGGTCGTTAGCGAAGCAGTGAGTGGTCGCGCACCGCAGGTTTCCGAAACGGTTGTGGGCACGCTGATGGATCGTGCCGAGGCGCCTGCCGTGCTCGACGAAGCGCTTGGTGGCTTGTTGCCGTCGCTGGAGCGCTGTGGTCGTGTCGATCCGCAGCAGCGGCCCGAAGCCGAAGAACTCGCGATCTCGCTGCTGGACACGGCCGAAGGAATGCCGCGTCCCCAAGCCCTGCCTGTGGTCGGGATCGGTTACCCGGGCAACATGAGCGAAGTGACGTTGCTCGTTTCGGGCGGCTCACGGTTTGTTGCCGAGTCTTCCGAAGCGCTCACCGAGGTGGTCGAACCCGATCAACCGGACCAAAACATCGGACCGGCTGCAGACAACGGATTCGATGCCTCCGTCGTAGGCGACCCCGATGACACTGATGCATTCGCAACCGAGGACAGGCTTCCTAAGGACAGGGTGCCGGACCAAAACGTTGCACAGGACGCCCATCCTGAGGATGGCGTGGTTGAGGGTCACGTTGTCGATGACAGCGTTCCCAAAGATGCCGCCAGCCTGGGCGGCCTTGAGAACCTTGAGCAAGCAGATCCTGTTTTTGCTCAGCTCTCGGGTGTTGCGGTCGAGGCCGAACTTGATGTTCCGCAACCAGCGCCGACCGGCCGCAGCACACGGGTTGCCTACGAAGAAACCGCCGACGACGCCGATGACCGACTGCCGTGGTGGCCGCTGGCGCTCCTAGTCGTGCTTATTGCTGGGGCGACCGCTGCCTGGGTGTATTTCGTTGCACTCGACGAGACCTCAGATTCCGCGGCGGTTCCCGACCTGATTGGTGTGCAGTTCGACGAAATTGCTGGTCGGCTCGAAGGTCGAAGCTGGGAAATCATCCGGCTCGAAGATCGAGTCGATGGCACGGTTGTGGGGTCAGTGATTTTGCAGGATCCTGGCCCTGGCGAACCGATCGAATCCGATGACCGGTTGACGGTTACGGTGTCGTTGGGCAACGAGATGGTCGAGATTCCCAGCGATATTGTTGGACTCACGGTTGATCAAGCGGCATCCAGGCTAGGCACGGTCGGGCTTGTGGTCGGCCGAGTGACAGAAGAGGAAAACGAGGCGCTCGCTGCAGGACTCGTTATCGGCCTCGACGAGCCGACCACACAGATGCCGACTGGCCAAGGTGTTGACCTACGGGTCTCAGCTGGACCCGAGGACCGCATCGTGCCACCCGATGTTGTTGGACTCAACATCGGCGACGCCACCAGCTTGCTGGTTGGTCTTCGGCTTCAAGCCTTCGAAGAACCAACGTTCGACCCCGACGTCGAGGTCGGAACCGTACTGGCGTCATTTCCGCCAGGAGGCGAAGTGGTCCCGGCTGACTCTGCAGTCACCCTGTTTGTCAGTGCTGGCCCCGAACCAGTGGACATGCCCGACATCGTCGGCCTGCAACTCGACGAGGCGGTTGATGCAATCGAGGCACTCGGGCTCATCTTCATCGATACGACCGGCACCCCTGGTGAAGAGGTCATTGGTTCTCTGCCGCCAATCGGCGCGGAAGTCGATGTCGGCACCGAAGTCACGATCATCCTCAATGACCCAGTTGAAGAAGACGAAGAAGACGAAGAAGACGAAA
>Ga0209309_10005302_pt1 | contig 10319 bp, 8 predicted proteins | sample COGITO_mtgs_1204_2_FD_184807 | JGI IMG/M metagenome (GOLD analysis project Ga0209309, IMG submission 184807) | Pelagic marine microbial communities from North Sea - COGITO_mtgs_120412 (SPAdes) (version 2) | ecosystem: Environmental > Aquatic > Marine > Epipelagic ...
ATATTTTTCGCATTTTTCGAAAATAGAATTTGCTTGTTCTTGATGTTCAGGCGCATAAAATTGAAGACGTTTCTCGTAATCTGGATTAAAATCCTTGGGACAGTCTAAGATCTTTTTCGTAACATCATCCCAATAAATTGAATGCGTAGACACATCGATATACCAACCTCCCGTTGTGGTCATTTCTGCCGTTTCACGGTAATAGAAAAAATTTTCTTCTATAGTGTATTGGTCTCTTTTAGATTGATGGATATTTACAAATAACAACACGGCAGTTTCAGTGTTGTTACTATCCTTACTTTTTAAGTTTCTACACTCAAACCATCTGTATTTATCACTACTTAATTTCAGTCTAATTTCCTGATTAAGATCTTCAGAACCAGATGTAAGATTTTCAAAAGCAACTCTGTAATCGTAGCGGTAGTCCTTATGGAGAACATTATTCATAAAATACTCAAAAAGGGATTCGTCAGATGGCGGAGTGCCAACCAAGGCTTCAAAATGTTCGGACCAGGTAATTTCTTTTGTAAGAAGATTGATTTTCCAATAGGCAATGTCAAAGTCTTCTAAAATGTTATTTAACTGAAGGTCGTTGAGCATCAATTATCTATATAGGTAGATTAAATGTAAGGCAATGTTAAAAGTTAAGCAAATATAGGTGGTTATTTTTTAAAAATATAGGTTTTATTGGGAGTAACACAGTAATTAAGGGCAATATCACTCGTTTCAAGTTCGGGAATTGCGTTTTCAGCTTCAAAAAAAGAAACTCCTACTTTAATAACATCTGGCTTACAGGAAGCAAGAAAGATATCATAAAATCCCTTGCCGTAACCCAACCTATGCCCTTTCTCATCGAAAGCCAAAAGAGGAACAAATACAACATCTATTTTTTCTGAAGGAATTTCTATTCCGTCAATAGGCTCGGGAATATTCCATTTATTCTTCTTTATAACTGTTGAATCGGTAAGCAAAAAATTATGCAGTTTTCTTGTGTTAAAATCGCTTTTTGAAAGTATTATATTTTTATCCTTGCCTTGTAAAATGTGTAGGATAAATTCGGTTTCTACCTCTTTCTTTTCAGTAATACTTAAAAAAAGATGATAATATTCCAGATTCCAGATAGGTAACTGAAGCAGTTTATTAGCGATCTCGAGACTGAACTTTTCAACTTGATCTGGCGTTAATTCACTCCTCTTTGACACATATTTTTTACGCAGCTTATTCTTCATCGGGTAATTTAGATGGGATGGATAAATGAAATATAGCATCTCCCTGATATACAATAGGAGATTCATTCACATTAATAACATATCCTGCATAAGTAGCAGTTACTTTATGCCTAAATTTTCCATAAGGATCTGTAATAGTAGCTATATATTCTCCTTTTTCTACATGCTTTCCACAAGCAATCTTGACATGAATTAGGCCGCTATATTTTGCACGCATCCAAGTGCTATTTTCAATAACTATACTGTCCAAAGGTGGGTCTTCACAGATAAAACGAGGTTTTAGCATTCCCATATGCTTAAGAACTCTCATGGTTCCATCTACTCCAAACTTTGCAATATCCTTATTGCTATCCAAAGATTTCCCTCCTTCAAATAATAGCACGGTTTTTCCTAATCGTTTACATGTTTCTCTATAAGATTTTCCAATAGTTTTGGAGTAATAGGTGAAAGGAGCATTGAAAATTTTGGCATATTTTTGCCCTACTTCGTCATCCTTTTGAATTCTTATTTGGGCCACGTTGAACCTACTGGCACCGCCAGTATGAAAATCCATACAGAAATCGGCTACTGGCAGTATTTTTTGTACGAACTGATATGCAAATCTACTTGCTAATGAGCCATTTTTTGTTCCCGGAAAAACTCTGTTAAGATCCCTTCCATCGGGAAATTCGCGGGAAAGATTTAAAAATCCAAATACATTTACAATAGGTATGCAAATAACAGTACCAATAACCGGTTTATTGATCCCTTTAGAAATTAGCTGGCGCACAATTTCCACCCCATTGATCTCATCTCCATGGATTCCTGCAGTAATTAATAAGACAGGCCCTGATTTTTTAGAACGCTCAATTATTACAGGCACTTCTACAGAAGTCGTTGTATATAATTTAGCCATATTTAGGTTGATGACAGCACCTTGACCAGGCAAAATTTTCTTGCCCAAAATCTCTAAAACATTATTTTTATCTATATGAGCCATATTTACGAATGTCTTTCTATATATCTAATTATGGATTTGGCGATATCTTGACCAGTAGCAGATTCTATTCCCTCCAATCCCGGAGACGAATTTACTTCTAATATAAGAGGTCCTCTGGAACTTTGCAACATATCTACTCCAGCAACCCCTAATCCCATTGCTTTTGCAGCCTTTATGGCAGCAGCTTCTTCTTCGTCGGTTAGCTCGATTACACTTGCTATTCCCCCACGGTGAAGGTTAGATCTAAATTCACCTTCTTTTCCTTGGCGTTTCATAGCCCCTACAACTTGCCCATCTACCACCAAAGCTCTAATATCTGCTCACCCAGCTTCTTTAATAAATTCCTGAACAATTACTCTTGCCTGTAAGCCATTAAAAGCTTCGATCACAGATTCTGCCGCATTTTGAGTTTCTGCTAAAACCACTCCTAAACCTTGAGTGCCTTCTAGTAGTTTTATAATTAAAGGAGCGCCACCAACATGAGCGATCACTTCTCCCACATCTTTAGAGTAGTTGGTAAATATTGTTTTTGGCAACCCTAATCTTGATCGGGATAATACTTGCAGGCTTCTTAACTTATCCCTACTGCGCATTAAAGATTGGGCAGAAGTCGTGGAAAAAACACCATTCATTTCAAACTGACGAACTACCGCCGTTCCATAAAAAGTAATGGATGCGCCAATCCTAGGAATAACAGCATCTGTTTCTCCTAAAATTTTTCCTTTATAAAAAATAGAAGGTTTCTTTTTTTCAATAATCAAATCACATTTAAGAGGATCTATAACCTCTACCTGATGACCTCTTTTTTTGGCAGCTTCAACAAGACGCCTAGTGGAATAAAGACTGTTATTTCTTGACAGAATTTTTATGTTCATTTATCTTTAAATTATAAGAGACATCTGTAAACTCGGTATCTACAATAAATTTTTTAGTAAGGAATTTTCTACCTATTAATACGGGATAACGCATTTCTTGCCGAGCAGACAAAGAAAGTGAAATTTTATAAAGCTTGTCAAAAATTTTGATGGTGGACTGTACCTGAAACCTTTTCTGAATAATTCCGTTGCTGCTTTTTACAAAAACAATATCGTAATCCTTAAAAACAATTTCGGTGCCATTATATAACGGGTGTTCTTCATCTAAAAAAGTACAGTGCAACGCGTCCTCTTTTTCAACGATATTGTTGCAATGAATTGAAGAGGTGTATGCACCTGTATCAATTTTTATTGCGATGTTTTCCATTTTTAATAGTGGGAAATCGGCTTTATCAAATTTTCCAATGACTCTTTTCTCCATGGGTGCAAGTTACTAAAATGATTAATGTGATTTATTTTTGTGAAAATTAAGCGGAAGGGATTTCGAAAAGGAAAACTAATCTGATTACTTAGAATTTTAGAATGAAATTTTAATGCTCCCAGGAATAAGTAATATATTTGAAAAAATGGAAACAACACCCCTTAAAATTCAGCTTCAAACGCTTCCGGATAGTCCCGGAGTGTATCAATATTACGACAAGAATGGAAAGATCTTGTACGTGGGAAAAGCGAAAAATCTAAAGAAAAGAGTTACTTCTTATTTCTCCAAATCTCATGACAGTCATAGAATTGGGGTGATGGTTAAGAAGATTCATGATATTAAGCATATTGTGGTTTCTTCAGAAACTGATGCTTTGTTATTGGAAAACAACCTTATTAAAAAGTATCAGCCTAGATTTAATGTGATGCTGAAGGATGATAAAACCTATCCTTGGATCTGTATTAAAAACGAGCGATTTCCACGAGTGTTTCCAACTAGAAGATTAATTAAGGATGGGAGCGAATATTATGGTCCTTTTACAAGTTTTAAAACGGTGAACACCTTATTAGATCTTATAAAAGGATTATATCAACTTAGAACTTGTAATTACGATTTGGCTGAAGAAAAAATACGGAACGGAAAATATAAAGTTTGTTTGGAATATCATTTGGGAAATTGCAAAGGGCCTTGCGAAGCTTTGCAAGCCGAAAAAGAATACAATAAAAATATTGAAGCTATTCGCAATATTGTAAAAGGAAATTTTAAAGAGTCCTTACAATTATTTCATCTTCAAATGAAAGAGCATGCCGAAAAAATGGAGTTTGAAGACGCTCAAAGGATCAAAGAAAAGATTCATGTTTTAGAAAATTATCAGTCTAAATCTACCGTGGTAAATCCTAAAATTAATAATGTAGATGTGTTCTCGATTGTAAGTGATGAAGGTTACGGATATGTAAATTTCTTACAATTGTCTCACGGAGCTATTATTCGGTCGCACACCATAGAGATGAAGAAAAAACTGGATGAGACCGATAAGGAATTGCTGGAATTGGGAATTATAGAGATTAGACAGCGATTTAGCTCGATGTCCAAAGAGATTTATGTGCCTTTTAAAGTGGATGTTGGGGAAGACATCAAGATTACCGTTCCTCAACTTGGTGATAAAAAAAGCATTGTAGAGTTGTCTCATAGAAATGCGAGATATTACAGGCAAGACCAATTCAAACAAATGAAAATTGTAGATCCGGACAGGCACGTAAATAGGATCATGGCTCAAATGAAAGAAGACCTGCGATTAAGTGTAGAACCGCGACATATAGAATGCTTTGATAATTCTAACATTCAGGGAACCAATCCGGTGGCCGCCTGTGTGGTGTTTAAAAACGGAAAACCAAGCAAAAAAGATTATCGTAAATTCAATATTAAGACGGTGGAAGGGCCCGATGATTTTGCGTCTATGGAAGAAGTTGTTTTTAGACGCTATAAACGTTTACTTAATGAAGATGAACCACTGCCACAACTAATAATTGTAGATGGTGGAAAAGGACAACTTTCTTCTGGTTTAAAAGCCTTAGACGATTTAGGTTTAAGAGGAAAAATAGCAATTATTGGTATTGCTAAGCGACTTGAGGAGTTGTATTATCCAGGAGATTCCATTCCTTTATATTTAGATAAAAAATCGGAAACCTTAAAGATTATTCAGCAATTGCGAAATGAAGCCCATAGGTTTGGAATTACTTTTCACAGAAATAAACGAAGTAGCGAGGCTTTAAACACCGAGCTAGAATCTATTGCAGGTATAGGAGATAAGACCGTTGTAGAATTATTGAAGCATTTTAGATCGTTAAAAAGAGTAAAAGAAGCTACCTTAGAGGAATTAGCGCCAGTGATTGGCCTTTCTAAAGCGAGTATAATTTATAACAAGTACCATCCCGAATAAATGAAAAAACACCTGCTACTAATATTACTTTTAATAAGCTTTTCTGGTTTTTGTCAGGATAAAGAAGAGGTAAAAGTAGGCTTGGTTTTAAGTGGAGGAGGGGCAAAAGGGCTTGCACACATTGGTGCTTTAAAGGTAATTGAAGAAGCAGGAATTAAGATAGATTATATTGGAGGAAGCAGTATGGGCGCTATAATTGGCGCGTTGTATGCTTCGGGATATACAGCCAATCAACTAGATTCTATTTTTCACGAGATCAATTTCAATATCTTAATCCAAGATGATATTCCGCGTAGTTCAAAAACATTTTACGAAAAAGAGGATACCGAAAAATATGCATTGACGCTACCCTTCAATAATTTTAAGATTAGTTTCCCTTCAGGATTATCAAAAGGGCAAAATATTTATAATTTAATATCTAAGCTCACGCTCCATTTAGGAGATGTTCGAGATTTTAGCAAACTTCCTATTCCATTTTTTTGCATTGCTGCAAATATTGAAACTGGAGAAGAAGTGATTTTGGATAAAGGATCTCTAGCAAAAGCAGTTTCGGCAAGTGGAGCCATTCCCTCTGTTTTTAGTCCGGTGAATATTGATGGTAAAATTTTGACAGATGGTGGGGTAGTTAATAATTATCCAGTCGCAGAATTAAGAAGGCGAGGTGCGGAAATAATTATTGGTGTAGATGTGCAAGATAGTTTGGCAGATAGAGAACAGTTAAAGAGCGTATTTGAAATTCTTACGCAAATAAATAATTTTAGAACCATCGCTCATATGGAGGAAAATATAGCATTGACAGATGTCTATATAAAGCCCAATATCAAAGGATTTAGTGTGCTCTCTTTTGAAAAGGGATCTGCTATCATAGATTCTGGAGAAGTGGCTGCAAGAAATAAATTGAAAGAATTAAAGCTTATAGGTGCCCAACACAAATCTGAAACAATTTCTAGAATAAAAATCAAACCTTTAGATAGTATTAATATTAGTTCTCTTAGTATTAAAGGCAACAATAGTTATCCTCGCGCTTATATTTTGGGGAAACTGAATTTAAAATATAACTCTAAATATACAATAGCCGATTTGTACCGTGGAATAAATAAACTTTCTGCCACTGGTAATTTTAATAAGATAAATTATAGTATTAGTACAAAAGCAGATTCTTATAACCTTGATTTGCAACTGGAGGAAAGCCAGAACAAGACATTTCTAAGGCTGGCATTGCATTACGATAATTTGTATAAGAGCGGGGCACTTATAAATTTAACGAGAAAGAGTTCTTTAGTCACAAATGATGTAGCCTCCCTAGATGTTGTTTTGGGAGATAACTTTAGATATAATTTCCAATATTATATAGACAAAGGATATTACTGGAGTTTCGGAGTAAATTCTAGATATAACAGTTTTAATAAAGGAATTCCGTTCGATTTTGTTGATGCTAATGCTGATGTTGATGGAATTGGAATTAATAAGATAGAAATAGATTATCAGGATTATACCAATCAATTTTATGTAGAAACACAATTCCAGCAAACATTCTCTTTTGGGATGGGTGTGGAACATAAATATTTAAAAATATCTACCGAAACTTTAGGAGATTTTACCGAGCCTGGAAATCCTAATGGGACTTTTGAAAAAAGTAGCTATTATAGTGCTTTTGGGTATTTAAAACTGGATAGCTTCGACAATAAATATTTTCCTACTCAAGGCTTGTTCTTCGATGGAGATTTTCATCTCTATTTATTTTCTTCAGATTATAACAATGATTTCAGCGAGTTTTCTATTGCCAAGGGAACTGTGGGCTATGTTTTTAATCCGTTCCAAAAATTTACTACAAGAATTTCTTCAGAAACAGGGTTTAGAATAGGTCAAGAAGGACCAAATTCTTTAGATTTCTTTCTAGGTGGTTATGGTAATGATTTTATCAATAATTTTATTCCTTTTTACGGCTACGATTTTATAAGTATATCTGGCGATAGCTATATAAAGGCTATGATAGAACTAGATTATGAGTTGTTTAAAAATAACCATATAATAGCAAGTGCTAATTTTGCTAATGTTGAGAATGGTTTATATTCTACGGGAAATTGGCTTTCTACACCAGATTATACAGGCTACGCACTTGGATATGGTTTAGAAACTTTTTTAGGGCCAGTAGAAGTGAAATATTCGTATTCCCCTGAAATTGAAAAAAACGAATGGTTTATAAGTGTTGGCTTTTGGTTTTAAGATTAAAATATTTTTTCTAAAAATAAGTGCTAAATCCCAATAACCAGGATGCGCTTTTCGCCGAAGGGTTATTTAAAATATCTTTTTGCCATTTGTATTTGTAATTCAATCTAAAAACTGTTTGACTGGTAGGTCTAAAACTAATAGCGGGAGTAACAGCTAATATTTGGTCTCCAATTTCCAAATTTGTGCCTTCAAATTCTCCTACATTCCAATCTACATAATCAAATCTTGATGCAATATTGAATGTAGCATCTTCCCAGTCTAATATTTTTCGCGTAAGAACTGGTTGCACAACATCTACAAATACACCTCGCTGTTTGTTCCCAAATTGTTGTGTAAATGTAGAAGGAACATCAATAAATGCATAAACAGCCTCACCTACAATATAAGTGCCCGTCTTTTTTATAGTGGTATTAAAATCTACTGCAAATACATCTACTCTTCTTTTTTCATCTAAAACCAATCCATCCACTTCAAATTTATTATAAGCACCTCCCATATATGAAAAACCAATCTCTCCAATTTTTCTATTTTTGATAGCTATTTTCCCTGAAATCAGGGGTTCTCCGCTAAAACTATCTTCAAATCTTTCAGCATTTTCTTTTGCTGCAGGAAGAAAGGTTCTGTTTTCTTCGTTATCTATAATACTGCTATCAAAACCATTGGTTAAATAAGCTTCATATCCGAATATCCAATCTCCGGTATAGGTTTTTCCATACATTCCAAACCCGGCGTTAGACCACGTGGCGGGCAATAAATTAACAGCAACATCTGGACGCTCTACAAACTCCCATTTTGGCCCATCGTGATTTTGATTGAATGCCCCAATAGGATTCATAATAATACCTCCTCTAAAATTTAATAGGGGATGAAAAGCAACATCCATCGCAGCAAACTCAATTGCTATCTTTTCACCACCTTCTTCAAACTCAAATTCAGTTAAAAATTTAATGCGCTTACTTATGGAAGCAGACATAAAAATTGTTAATCGCCTAGCTTGAAAGGACAATCCATCTGCAATGCCATCTTCATTAGTATATATAGAGTTTGCTTCTAAGTACCCACCCACAGCAACGGGGGATTTACTTACTGTTAGAAAAGGTCTGTCGTAAACAGCATCCATGTTCATGGCTTTTGTGGTAGTGTCTTTCTCAACTCTCTGAATTAGAGGGTCTTGATCTTGAGCTGAAACTACTGCAGTAGTAATAAATAAAATTCCTAAAACATTGTTTTTAAGAAATGTATATGTAAATATTTTCATTATCGGTAGTCGTTTTGAACGTTTTTAAATCTTGATCTGCAGGGCCTTCCAGCACTTTTCCTTCATTGGAAAATTCGCTACCATGGCAAGGACAGCTATAAATCCCGCCGCCCACATTTAATTCACAGCCTCTATGGGTACATTTCAATAAGGAGGCTACATAGGTGTCTTCCTCTGTTTTATATAGGCAGATTGGGAAATTGGAGTTTTTTAAGGAGATTAATACAAAGGAACGCTCGCTTTTTCCTTCAGTTATAAACTCAGATTTTAACACACTCAATTTCTCAGCATCACTTTCTACAGCTGCATAGTGAACCCCTCCACAAGACTGAAGAGAGGCACCTAAAATTGGTAATCCTACTCCAACCACGCAGCAGGATTTTATAAATTTTCTACGTTCCATGTTATAATGATTCTAAGAATTTTATCAGTTTTTCTTTTTGTGAATTTATAAGCTCACTAAACTTATTTTTGGAAACTTCAGCCTCTCCTCCATGCAATAAAATGGCTTCTTCAATACTCATTGCTCTTCCGTCATGTAGCAAGAAATAATTACCACCTTGAGATTCTTTGGACAGTCCTAATCCCCATAACGGAGGTGTTTTCCATTCGGAAGTAAGCGCAAAACCTTCGGTATAATTGTCGTCGAGGCCTGGCCCCATATCATGTAATAAGAGATCTGAATAAGGATGAAAGTCTTTTTCTGAAAGTGCTGCAATGGGTGAAAAACCCGTTCTTAAAGTTGGAGAGTGGCATTTTGCACAATCTATCTGTTCAAATAGTTGCTTTCCTTCAATAACATAGGGGTTGTCTTGATCTCTAGGGATGGGCTGCTTTAAAGTTTTTAGATAAAAAACCAAATTATTGACCGTTTGAGTGCTCACTTCTGGATCAACCTCTAAACCGCTATAAGGATCTATAGGTTCAAATAAGGAAGTAATTCCCATATCCTGATTATATGCCGCAGAGGTTTGATGAAGCAAATTATATGCAGCTCCCTTCTTACCAAAACGGGAAATATATTTTCCATTTTTTTCAATGCTATTTGGTCTAAGCTGAATATAATTTGGAACAGTATTGTAATGCGGTCTCCCACTAATTCCATCTCCGTCCAGATCATTAGGATCAGAAAGTGCAATTAAAGTTGCATCTGGTACCGCATCAATAAATCCTAGGCCAGTTACTGCTGGGGCAATAAGATCTGATGAGGTTGCGCCGGCAGGTAATTTTTCTGGCTCAAAACCAGGTATTGCTTTATGTTGTAGTTGTGGGCCACCCATATTCAAAAACTGATTTCCTAAGGTGTCTGATTGACCAAATCTTGTAAATCTCACAAACTGTGAACCTTTTCCGTCTCCGGCATGACAGCTCGCACATTGGTTAGAC
>Ga0209309_10005313_pt1 | contig 10304 bp, 8 predicted proteins | sample COGITO_mtgs_1204_2_FD_184807 | JGI IMG/M metagenome (GOLD analysis project Ga0209309, IMG submission 184807) | Pelagic marine microbial communities from North Sea - COGITO_mtgs_120412 (SPAdes) (version 2) | ecosystem: Environmental > Aquatic > Marine > Epipelagic ...
CCCGCATCGGACAGAATTCCGCCTTCGTACGCGGCAAGCGTCGCATCCGCAGATTCAAGCCTCACCAGAAGCCCAGCAGCCAGTTCATCAAGAGATGCCTGTGCGCCCGGAACCGTGACGTCTCGCGCCACGAAATCCGCTGATAGTCCCCCGCCAGCCAGAAGCCCTTTTGGGCCATGGTCGATGGCCAACCCATTCATGGTTAAGCCGCTAACAGTTCCATCTGCGACGCTTGCATCATCCGCAACGACGCCGACAGCTTTGAAGCCAAATTCTGTGGGCGCCCCGTCAAGCAATGCCGCACCGCGACTAGAAAACAGCGCGACCTGACCGTCCCCACGATTGATGACCGAAATGGGAATATGCTGCGCAATATCTACGATATAGCCATCCCTCTCCTGCTCCAGGGCCGCAGTATTTTCACGCCGCGCAGTGGCAGACACAATGTCAGCGTTCAGTGCGTCAATCGCGCCCAACCTGTCGTTCAACATATCGATCCGGCCAGCAATAGACGCATCCGCTTGGTTTCTGATATCCCGCAATCCATTCGCAGCATCGTTAAAGTCGTTCCCAACCTGCTGTGCTGCGGTCACTACAGATTGTGCTGCGGATTGGTTATCCGGCGACACCGCAGCCTGTGAAAGAGCAATGCCAAGTTTATTTAGGGAGGCGGCTAGGCCAACTGATCCATCACTGCTTCCCATTAGGTTTGCGATCTGCGTCGTGCCGCTGGCCATCACTACAGATGCCTCCGCTCCGCCCAAAGCCGACAAACGTGATGCCATCGCGATAGGGTCGGACGCGCGGACGATTTGCCCTACCCCCACCCCTCCTGTTTGCATCGTGTTCGCAACGATGTCCTGTCGCGCGTGGTTTGCAGATTGCGCGTTGGCGATGTTTGAGCCCACCAGCTCCGCCGCGCGCGCATTCAAGGCGAGGCCACTGCGGGCGTTGGCAAAGGCGCTGGAAATGCTCATTGCTTGCTCCTATCGCTTAATATTCGTGGTTTCCTGAAGCATCTCATCCACCGTCTGGATGATTTTCGCGTTCGACGAGTACGCACGCTGTGTTTCAATCAACGCGGTCAACTCAGCGGCGATGTCCGTGGTTGAACTCTCACGCGCAAAACCGACGGTCGATCCGGTTGGACCGGATCCAGCATCCCAGAGGTACATCGAGCCGCTTTCAGCCGTCAGAGCGAACGCCTGATTGTCCAGTGCACGCAGTCCATTCAGGTTTGGAACATCGGCAAGCGGAACCTGGTACAGCGTCCGTGAAAAGCCGGTGTCATACACCGCGCGGAGGATGCCATTATCGTCAATCTCCACCGTAGAAAGATTACCGACTGGAGCGCCATCCTTGGTAATTGCATTCGGAGCAAACGACGACGAAAGTTGTGTGAGCTGGCCATCCTGCCCCGGACGACCGATGAGGATCGAAACCGGTCCGCCCTCAAGATTAATCGTCATTTTCCCCGTCTGCGGGTCATAGCTTTCACCATTCACAGCGCCGGTAGATGGCGGCAAAACACTGCTGATCCCACCAGCACCGGTTCGTGAAGCATCAAAGGCAATGTCAAAGACGCCAACAGGGTTCGTAGCACTAGCTGAATCAGTCAGTTGCAATTGCCACGTGTTCGATTGGCCCGTCGCGGGAATTTGCGGTGTGAACGTTGCTGTCAGCGTTTCCGAGGTGCCCAGATTGCCAAAATATTCAATACCAACGGGCAGAGGCGTGCCCGGCTCCCCTGCCTTGGTTGCGGAGGCAGGTAGGTTCGCGCCAAAGCTGATATTCTCTGTCGCCTCGGCGGCGAGTTGACTGGATGTGACCCGTACGGGTTCCAGCCCACTGGCACTATCACGCGCACGCGGCGTGACGCTGCCATCAGCGTTTGCGGGCCAACCTAACAGGGCAAGACCACCTTGCGTGCGCAGAACGCCCGATTTATCTGGCTCAAATGATCCTGTGCTGACCAGCATCAACGGCGGATCGCCCGCCGCGTTTACATCGACGATGGAGGTGACTGGCAGCATTCCGCGCCCAGCGACGGAAATATCGGTCGCATTTCCGGTTGTGACCAAGGACCCCTGCGCCTCTACATTTCGAAACGTCGACACCGTGACACCACCGGCCGTGTAGGTGCCGCCTCCAGAATCCAATGCTATTGAAGAAAAATCTGTTTTCGCTGTTTTGTAGCCGAACGTCGATGAGTTCGCGATATTGTCCGAGATCGTCGCCAACTTGCTGGCGTTGACGTTCAATCCGGTAACGCCTGCATTCATGGAGGAGGAGATGCTCACAGTATTGTCCTTTCGACCTAACTGCTCTCAGTCTTCGCCCATCTCCTTTAAGAATATCCTAATTGCGCAAAATTGTGATTTTCACCCGATCGTCAGGACGAATTTCGGCAACGACATCAGCGTCTTCGCGTGTGGCATGGCCCGCAACCCGCTGAATGCGACCGGGTGATAAATTGCGTCTCGTCAGAAGCGCGGCCACTGATTCCGCGCGATAGATCCCCGATGCGGGTCTGATTCCATCCTGACGAAACGCAGTTATAGCGACCTCATTCTGAACGATTGGTAGAACCGATCCGATCATATCGAGCAAGATTGCCAAGCGTTCCGTTGGGCGATCGCTACCGCTTTCGAATAGATGTGCCTGAGGTAATCCACCGATATCGATGACAACTCCATCGTCCGTAACCTCTGTGCGTATATGTTCCAGTAGCTCGTCCGCCAAATTACTCTCCCCCCCCGTGGCAACAAGCGCGTCCTCAATCGCCTCGGCTAAATCGAATTCCGACAAACCTGCCATTCGGTTTTCATCTGGCGCAGCCCCCGCATCCCCACGCGCGGCGGCTGCATCCGTGGGACGAATATCGGTTGCTCCGGTGCCCATTTGCGCCATCACGTCCTCCGCGAATATCGTCTCCCCCCCCAAAGCGCCATCACCCCCACCCGACGTATTCGAGATCGAAATCGTCGGTGTAAAATAGGTCGCGAGCGCTACGCGCTGATCTTCTGTCGTGGCATTGAGCAGCCACATCAGCAGAAAGAACGCCATCATCGCGGTCACGAAATCCGCATAGGCGACCTTCCAAGCACCACCATGGTGGCCACCACCTGCAATGATTTTTTTACGCTTGATAATGATTGGTCTGTTCGAGTCATTCCGGTTGGCCATTTGATCCCTCCTCACGCCGTGATTGCCTGAGAAACGCGGCTCGTTCCTTAATAGCTCCGCGCGATATCGACCGCATTTTAGCTTAACCGGGTCCGTAACAACTCGTTAATCACCGGCACTGTATTCAGGGAGAGTGAAGCAGGAATCGGAGAGTTCAGCGCGTGAGTGACAGCAGCAATACAGTGATTGCGCGCAAAATCGCAAAGCGGCCAGACGGGCGGATTCCTGTGCCGGAATTTTCAGCAATCGCAGCCCGCTTTTCGGCAGCGATCGAACGCACAGCGAGGGATTTTTTCAAGACAACAACCGGTGCAATTATCACCATGACTGAGGTCTCTAAGCAGTCCGATACGATGGAGCGCATTCCAATTCCATCCATGCTGGGCATAGCGAAGATTGCTGGCTTGGATACCGCCGCGATGATCAACCTCAGCTCGGATTTGGTTTTCCATCTCGTTGATCTGCGTATGGGCGGTGACGCCACGGTGTCTCCGATGCCGACCACCCGTTCCCTGACAGCCATTGATATGGAGCTGTGTGAGGATTTTCTGGTTGGTGCAATTAATTGCTTTACCCGCGCGATGGAGGAAACCATGGGCGCGCCCATCGCGCGTAAACTTTCGCTGGCCTATATGGAGCAGAACGTCACCCAAGTCAGCATTGCGCCGCCAAACGCAGATGTTATGACAATCGGCATCAACCTTGATATCGGAGAGGCCGCGCGAAACGCCGATTTTGAGATTATCATACCACTCTCTGTTCTGGATAGCCTGCAATCGGTGCGCCGGACCGTGGAAACACAGACGCCAGACGGTTCAGGAGGAATTTGGCAAGCGCACATGCACCAAGCTGTGCTGAACTGTCCCGTCGCCATGACGGCTATCATACACAAGAAAAAACTGACCACAGGCCAGATCACCGACTGGAAGGTCGGCGATGTGATCCCCGTGCCTCGTACAGCTGTTGAGCAACTGGAACTTGTGCTCGGCCCCGCCGGCAATCGAATACACTTTGCCGCAGCGCGTTTGGGTGCGCGTGATGAGCAAAAGGGCGTGCGCCTTACGGAGGATCCTCAGCAAAGCGTGCTGGACCACCTCCATAAGATTATTGGCACGTAATTTCGGTGTGCGCGCTACGCTGAAAGCATCCACTCATCAAGGGCATTGATTTGATCAGCAGTTAGACGAAGCCCCAGTTTGGACCGCCGCCAAACAACATCCTCCGCACTCTGCGCCCACTCCTTATCCATAAGCCAGCGCACCTCGCGTTCCGTCAGCTCGGCGCCGAAATCGCGCCCCATCTCTACAAACGTCCCAGCTCCAGCAACCATAGTGATCGCCTCGGTACCGTAAGCGCGTACAAGCCGACGGATGGTTTTAGATTCTAGAAACGGCGCGGCGGCTGATAGTGCTGCAACTTGATCCGGCACACCCGAAACTGGAAAGTCGCCCCCCGGCAGCGACACGCCAGCAGTCCACGATGGTTTAAGCTCGGGAATGTATGGCGACAGTTTGTCGAGCGCAGACTCGGCCAACTTCCGATAGGTCGTTATTTTCCCTCCGAAAACGTTCAACAGCGGAGCTTGTCCATTGGCGGAATCTACAGACAAAACGTAGTCACGGGTCGCAGCTGTTGCCGATTTTGCGCCATCATCATAGAGCGGGCGAACTCCGGAATAGGTCCACACAATATCTTCGGGCTGAATGTCTGCTTTGAAATACGCATTGACGAAGTTGCGCATATAGTCAGCTTCCTCCGTCGTACAGGTTGACGTCCCGGGTCCACCCTGATGATCCTGATCGGTCGTTCCGATCAGCGTAAAATCCTCCTGATAGGGGATCGCGAACATGATCCGCCCGTCCTCACCTTGCAGAAAATACGCACGGTCGTGATCAAACAGCTTCTTCACAACAATGTGGCTGCCGCGCACTAGACGCACACCTTCGGTTGAATCGAGCCGAACTGTATTGCGGACGACATCCTCAACCCACGGCCCGCCTGCATTGACCAGCACGCGGGCATATCGCGTGTGAAGCTGCCCCGTACGAACGTCCTCCAGGTGAATGACCCAGTGGTCGTCTCGCCGATCTGCGCCAACACATTTTGTGCGTACCATAATTTCGGCGCCACGCTGCGCTGCATCCCGAGCGTTCAGTACAACGAGACGGCTGTCCTCAATCCAGCAATCTGAGTACTCATAGCCCCGCTCGAACTTATCTTTCAGTGGAGCGCCCGCAGAATCGATCCTCAAATCCAACGTTTTTGTAGCTGGGAGGATTTTGCGCCCCCCCAAATGATCATAGAAAAAGAGTCCGAGCCGTACGAGCCATCCAGGGCGACTACCCTTCGTCCAAGGCATCAATGTACTGACAATTCGGCTAACCGGCGTTTCTCCCTCAAACCGCATATCGGGGTGGAACGGTAAAACGAACCGCATCGGCCATGAAATGTGGGGCATGGCTGTCAGCAGAGTTTCCCGCTCGATCAGCGCCTTGCGAACCAGGTTAACCTCCAGATATTCCAGATAGCGCAGCCCACCATGAAACAGCTTGGTCGAAGCGGAGGATGTGGCACCGGCGAGGTCAGCCATCTCACACAAGCCAACCGATAGACCACGCCCAGCTGCGTCACGCGCAATGCCAACGCCGTTAATGCCGCCACCGATTACCCAAACGTCACGAATGTCATCCATGATTTACTCCTATCCGCCTTGAGTTCGTATACTTTCTTTTTTGTTCGCATGGTCACCGCTTCGCATCAAGAAATCATTCCCGAGATCGCATAAACTTGTCATCTTCATATGCGAAAAATTGCGTGGGTTCGAATCAGACCCCCTAAATCAAGGAACTCGCCTTGACAGTTTCTGATGTTTCGCTTTTAATAAAAGCGAAACACTATCTCCCGTGGACGAACCCGTATGACATTGCAAGATCGCCACCTTGGAATACTCTCGCTCCTTTCAATGACTGGGCAGGTAGATGTTATGGCTCTGGCTGTCCGCTATGATACGACACCCCAAACAATACGAAAAGACCTCCGCGTTTTGGAGGATGCACATCGGCTGATCCGCATCCACGGCGGCGCGGTCCGGGTTCCTGATGGCAGCTATGTTAGCTACGATCACCGCCAACTCATCGCGCCCGCTCAAAAGCAAAAGATCGGCCGCATTTGTGCGGGCTTGATTCCGAATGGCGCTACAGTTTTCATCAATATCGGCACGACTACAGAAGCCGTAGCAATGAGCCTGAAGGACCACCGGAACCTTCGGATAATCACCGATAATGTGCGCGTTGCCAACGAGTTGAGAAGCTTGCCCGCCACGGAAGTATTGATCACTGGCGGGCGCATACGGGCGACCGACGGTGCAGTTGTCGGTGATCAGGCGGTCAACTTTATTCGCCAATTTCGGGTTGATTTCGCCATCATTGGTGCTGCCGCAATAGACAATGACGGTGCGCTGCTGGATCACGACCTTCACGAGGCGCAGGTTGCGACGGCGATCATGGAAACTGCCCGCCATGTGATCCTGACAGCGGACCACGGCAAGTTCGCACGCAAGGCGCCGATCTGCATCGGACAGCTCTCACACGTGCACAGCCTTGTCACAGACAAGCCACCATCTGACGCTATTACGACGATCTGCCGCGATAACTCCGTCACGATTCACTGCGAGGAACCTGCCGTCCAAATTGCTTGACAGAAGCTTTCGCTTCCCCAAGCATGTGAAACATAGCCACCCCAGTAGAGGGCGGAACGGCGTGGCAAAGCTCGCGCAACTAGGGGGAGAATAACAGTTGGGCATTCTCAATGTGCTTCTGAACACCTTGATATCCGTGAATTCCGTCCTGCTCGCAGTCGGACGGTCCATCGCGTGGGTTCTGATCGGCCTGATGACGGTCACGATCTTGTATCAAGTCGTTTTGCGCTATGCCTTTAACTCAGCACCCAATTGGACCGAGGAATTTGCGCGCTTCATGATGCTGTGGATGACGGGGTTGATCGCAGCGTCCGGCTATCGCTGGGGCGGTTTTGTTTCCATCGACATGGCAGTTCGCGCCCTGCCGCGGATACCAGCATTGGTCCTGACGTTGGTTCTGCTAATGTTGGCGCAGACCGTCATGGTCGTCGGCGCAAACATTGGGTGGAGCGAGGTAACAGGATTTTCTGGCACCTTCAAAACAGCCTCCCTCAAAACCTTCTTTTTCCCAAGCATTGAAGACGGGTTGAGCTTTGGCTGGGCCAAAATGCCCCGCTCCCACATGATGGCATCGCTGCTGGTGGGTTTGTGGCTGCTGATCCTGATCAACGTTGAGCTGATGCTGAAATGTATCATCCAGATTTTTGACCCAGATGCGACCTTCGCTCCGGACCCCGCCACAATTTCGGCAGGAGCAGACTGATATGCTTATTTGGTTCCTCCCCTTCTTCCTGACGTTCCTGATGTTGGGTCTGCCTGTCTTCTTTGGCCTTCTGGCTGCACCAGGCCTGTTGATTTGGTGGGATGCGCTGGCGAGTGGTAATTCCAATTACATGCGGGATATGGCGCTTCTATATCGCAATGTTTACAATGGCATGGACTCCACGCCGTTGATGGCGATCCCGTTCTTTATGCTGGCCGGTGAGATGATGAACCGTGGCGGCATCACGCTGCGATTGGTCGAATTTTCACAGGCGTTGATGGGCCACCTGCGCGGTGGATTGGCGCATGTGAATATCTTCAGCTCGATGCTGTTTGCAGGCATGTCTGGATCAGCGGTCGCTGATACATCTGCGTTGGGCTCGATGCTTATTCCTGCCATGGAAAAGCAAGGATATACGCGCCGTTTTGCGGCTGCGATCACCGCTGCATCCTCCGTTATCGGGCCGATCATTCCGCCCTCGGGCATCATGATTATCTACGCCTACGTCATGGAGGTCAGCGTCAAGGATCTGTTCGCGGCAGGTCTGGTGCCGGGTATCTTGGTCGGCATCGGCCTGATGGTCGTGACGAAGATCATGGCCGACAAATACGATTTTCCGGTCGCATCCGAGCGGGCGACATGGTCGGAAAAGGGTCAGGCCAGCCTCAAAGCCTTTTTCCCCCTGCTCACCCCCGTGATCATCCTCGGGTGTATCCTGTGGGGCGTGACCACTCCGACCGAAGCATCCGCGCTCGCGGCGGCCTACGCCCTGTTTGTCAGCCTGTTTGTCCTGCGCACGATGACCCTGCGCGACCTGCCCGCAGTTCTGAAACGCGCCGCGCTCGCCTCCGCCGTGGTTCTACTGCTGGTCGGAGCGGCAATGGCGTTCAAGACCGTCGTCAGCCTCAGCCGCGCGCCGGAAAGCATGGCGGAATTCGTTCTGTCGCTCAGCTCGAACCCGCTGATCCTGTTGTTCCTGATCAACCTGCTGCTGTTCGTGGTCGGTATGTTTCTGGATGCGGGTCCGGCGATTATCATCCTGGGGCCGATCCTCGGCCCGATTTTTGTCAGCATGGGCATCGACCCGATCCACTTCGCCATCATCATGAGCGTAAACCTGACCGTGGGCCTAGCAACTCCGCCGATGGGACTGGTGCTGTTCGTCGCCTCCTCCGTGTCGGGAGAGAGGGTGGAGACGATTTCAAAGGCTATTCTTCCTTTTCTAGCAGTGGAGGTCGCGGTGATTTTCTTAATCACCTACGTTCCCGCGCTGTCGCTGACCCTACCCCGTCTGCTTGGGTATACGGGCTAACAAAAAGAATACTAAATTCAACAGGAGGACCCCGAATGAAACTGACCACAGGTCTCAAATCTCTGCTGATGGCAGCAGTCTTGAGCGGTACGGCCCTAACGGCCGTCAACGCACAGGAATTCACGCTTCGCGCCACTGCGAATTCAAACGAAAACGACGAGGACTATGACGGTCTGGTCGTGTTCAAAAACTACGTCGAGGCCGCATCGAACGGCGCGATCGAGGTTGATCTGTTCATCGGAACCCAGCTTTGCTCGAACGGTGCGGAATGCCTTCAGGGTGTGGCTGAGGGTGCGATCGACATCTATATCTCCACCTCCGGCGGCGCGTCGGGCATCTTCCCGTATGTTCAGGTTCTGGACCTGCCGTACCTGATGCGTGACGACCGCGTAGCTGAATCCGTGATGCAGGGCGACTTCGTGCGTACAATGCGTGCCATGGCTCTGGAGGATAGCGACAATGCAATCCGCCTGATGACCATCGGCAACACCGGCGGCTGGCGCAACTTCGCAAACACGCAGCGCCGCGTTGAGAATCCCGAGGATATGGACGGACTGAAGATCCGCACCGTCGTTGCCGATCTTCCGCAGGAGTTGGTGCGCGCGCTTGGCGCCTCCCCTACGCCGATCCCATGGCCTGAGCTGTTTACCTCGTTCCAGACCGGGGTGGTTGAGGGATCAAAGAACGGAATCACTGACATCATGGGTATGAAGTTCCCGGACGCCGGCCTTCAGTATCTGACCCTGGACGGTCATGCCTACATGGGTGCGCTATGGTGGATGTCGAACGAGACGTTCCTGTCCATGCCCGAGGATATGCGCCGCGTCGTCATTGATGGTTTCTATGCCTTGCAGCAGGCCACCTTCGCCTCGCCCAAGCGCAAATCTATCGAAGCCTATGAAGCCTTTGTCGAGGGTGGCGGCGATCTGTACGTTCCAACACCTGAGCAAAAGGCAGCCTTCTCCGCCGCAGCGGAGCCGGTTTACGTGTGGTTCGAGGAAAATGTTGAGCGTGGTCCCGCGATCCTTACCGCTTTGCGTGATGCCGTCGCAGTTGCCGAAAGCGACATCGACGCCGCACTTCAGGCTGACCTGAACTAAGCAAAACATCACGGGGCGGCGTATGGCGCCCCGTGAACGCATTCTGCCCGCTCATCTAAACGGATAGAGCCATGGGCGATAATCATTCACCATCAGCAAGGCTTGATCGATTTGTTCGCGCGTCATCTTCCTCTCGATATCCTCAAGGGAAATAGCCGCATCCGGGTCGCCGCCGATCGAGCTGAGCGTGTACCACAGATATGCGCGAACGAAGTCCGGTGCGGGCATTCCCCGTCCGACCTCGTAATACCAACCGATACCCGATTGCGCACCGGGATGCCCCTTCATCGAAGCCCGCAGGTACCA
>Ga0209309_10005317_pt1 | contig 10292 bp, 7 predicted proteins | sample COGITO_mtgs_1204_2_FD_184807 | JGI IMG/M metagenome (GOLD analysis project Ga0209309, IMG submission 184807) | Pelagic marine microbial communities from North Sea - COGITO_mtgs_120412 (SPAdes) (version 2) | ecosystem: Environmental > Aquatic > Marine > Epipelagic ...
CCATTATCCGCAAACCGGCATCATCGCCAGCTGGGGCAAGCGGCTGATTGATTGGCTGGAGACGTATACCTTCCCCGAGGAAATGCGGTTTTGCGATGCGGATCATGCAACGCGCATGGCGGGGCTGTATTTCGATTTCTCGCTGGCGAATGGAATCACCAGCGCGGCGAGCTTTTGCACCATCCATCCTGAAAGCGTGGATGCCTATTTCACCGCAGCGCAATCGCGCGGGATGCGGATGATTGGTGGCAAGGTGATGATGGACCGCAACGCGCCAGACGGCCTGCGTGATACGGCGCAAACGGGCTATGACCAGTCCAAGGCGCTGCTGGAAAAGTGGCACGGGGTGGACCGGCTGGGCTACGCCATCACGCCACGGTTTGCGCCCACGTCCACGCCGGAGCAATTGAGCGCCGCAGGTGCGTTGTGGGCGGAGCATCCCGACTGCGCAATGCAGACGCATTTGAGCGAGCAGCGTGAGGAAATCGCATGGATGAAGGAGCTGTTTCCCGACCATCCCGATTACCTGTCCGTCTATGAGGCGCATGGCTTGGCTGGACCGGGGGCCATTATGGGCCACTCGATCCACCTGACCACGCGTGAAATCGCGGCGTTGGTGGCAACCGGGTCTGGCGTATCGCATTGCCCCACGTCGAATACGTTTATCGGATCGGGGCTGTGCGATGTGCGCGGTTTGGTCGGGCAGGGCATCCCTGTAGGGCTGGCGACGGATGTGGGTGGCGGGTCCAGCTTTTCCATGCTGCGCACCATGGCGTCGGCATATGAGGTGGGGCAGTTGCGCGGTGACAGCCTGCATCCGGCGGAGTTGTTGTGGCTGGCCACGCAGGGTGCGGCGGATACGTTGCGGATCGGCACCAAGGTCGGCAACTTGGTTGCGGGCCGTGAGGCGGATATCACCGTGCTTGATTTAGCCTCTACCCCCGTGATTGCGCAGCGTGCAGAACGGGCTGATGATATCTGGGGCGCTGTGTTCCCGACCATGATGCTGGGGGATGATCGTGCGGTGACGCAGGTTTATGTTGCCGGTAAGGCGATGCTGCCGTCCTCGCACGCTTGAACCTAGTGATCCGCGCCGTTACACCCTGACCGTCGCCTGAGAGGGAACCCGCCAATGGCCATTGATACCGATACTGCGCGCCGTGTCGCGCATCTCGCCCGCATCCGTGTTTCGGAGGAGCGCCTGCCCGCGCTGTCCGAGGAGTTGAGCGCCGTGCTCGCCTTCATGGAACAGCTGTCCGAAATAGATACAGACGGGGTGGAGCCTATGACCTCCGTCACGCCGATGAACCTGAAACGGCGGGCCGACGTGATTACCGACGGAAGCCGTCAGGATGACATCCTGGCCAATGCGCCCGATGCGCGCGAAGGTTTCTTTGCAGTTCCTAAGGTGGTGGAATGACTATGGCTCTCAACACGCTGACCATCGCGGATGCCCGTGCGAAGCTGACCTCAAGGGAAGTGACCAGCCGGGAATTGACGCAAGCTTGCCTCGACGCGATTGCGGGATCGTCCGCGCTGAACGCGGTTGTGACCGTAACGGCGGACAAGGCGCTGGACATGGCCGACGCGGCTGATGCGCGCATCGCTGACGGCAGTGCCGACGCGATGACGGGTATTCCGCTGGGCGTCAAAGATTTGTTCTGCGTTGAGGGTGTGCGCTCGCAAGCGGCGTCCAAGATCCTCGACGGATTTACCCCGCGCTACGAATCGACGGTCACGTCGAAGCTGTGGAACGCGGGCGCGGTCATGCTGGGCAAGCTGAACATGGATGAGTTCGGCATGGGCTCGGCCACCGAATATTCGGTTTACGGCCCTACAGTTTCGCCGTGGCGGGCTGAGGGTTCGGACGCGAAGCTGACAGCCGGTGGATCGTCCGGCGGGTCGGCTGCGGCGGTTGCTGCGGATTTGTGCTTGGGCGCGACGGGAACTGACACTGGCGGGTCGATCCGCCAGCCGGCGGCGTTTACCGGAACCGTGGGCCTGCGCCCAACTTATGGCCGGTGCTCACGCTGGGGGGTGATCGCCTATGCGTCCTCGCTGGACCAAGCGGGCCCTATGACCAAAACCGTGCGTGATGCAGCGATCATGCTGGGCGCAATGGCTGGCCATGACGAGAAGGACAGCACCTCCGCCGATATCGCCGTGCCTGATTTCGAGGCGGCGCTGACCGGTGACATTCGCGGCAAGAAGATCGGCATTCCGCGTGAATACCGCCTCGACGGATTGTCGGATGCGATTGCGAAGCAGTGGGATGATGGCGCGGCGATGCTGCGTGATGCAGGTGCTGAGGTTGTCGATATTTCCCTGCCGCACACAAAATACGCGTTGCCGACCTATTATGTGATTGCTCCGGCTGAGGCATCGTCGAACCTGTCCCGCTATGACGGGGTGCGCTATGGCCACCGCGCAAAGCTGGGCGCGGGTGATGGCATCGATGACATGTACGAAAAAACCCGTGCCGAAGGTTTTGGCACCGAGGTTCAGCGCCGTGTGATGCTGGGCGCCTATGTGTTGAGCGCGGGGTTCTACGACGCCTATTACCGCAAGGCGCAGCGGGTTCGCACGCTGATCCGTCAGGATTTCGAAAAGGTGTTTGCGGATGGGGTCGACGCGATTCTGACGCCTGCAACACCGTCACCCGCGTTCGCGCTGGGCGCGGCGGCGGAGATGAATCCGGTCGAGATGTATTTGAACGACGTGTTCACGGTGACACTGAACCTGGCTGGTTTGCCCGGTATCTCGGTTCCGTCTGGCCTGTCCGCGGATGGTTTGCCACTGGGCCTGCAACTGATCGGGAAGCCGTGGGAGGAGGGCGACCTGCTCAACACGGCATATGCGCTGGAGAAGGCCGCGGCGTTCTCGGCCAAGGCTGATCGTTGGTGGTAAGCTAACGCGATTGACAAAAAAAGGGCGCCCCGTGGGGCGCCCTTTCGCGTTTCAGGGGCTAGGATTATTCCCAGCCGACAGTGTTAAAGATTTGCTGTGCCAGCGGGATGTTCGCGGCGACTTCGGCCAAGCTGACCTCATCCGATTTGAATTCGCCCAGCGATGCTGCGGCCTCACCCACCTTGACGCCTGCGACGACGGGGAATTCGTCGTTGCCGTTGGCGAAGTATTCCTGTGCCGAGGGGCTGGCCAGATACTCAAGGAACGCAATCGCGTTGTCACGGTTCGGAGCGTGGGCCGCGACGCCGCCAGCGGAGATGTTGACGTGTGTGCCGTTGCCGTCCTGATCGGGGAAGACCCAGCCGATGCTCTCGATATCGCCGGACAGCCCGTCCACGTCCGAACGCAGGGCGCGGGCGAAATAGTAGGAGTTCGTCACTGCGATGTCGCACTCGCCAGAAATCAGGCCGCGCAGCTGGTCGGTATCACCGCCCTGTGGGTCGCGCGCCATGTTGTCGACAACGCCCTGAGCCCATGCGGTCGCGGCTTCCTCGCCCTCATGCGTGATGATCGAGGCCAGCAGGGTCTGGTTGTACGTGTTGGTTGAGGAACGGATGCAAACCATATCGGCAAAGGCTGGATCGGCCAGTTCAGCATAGGTCGCAGGCGGAGTTTCAACGCGATCCTTGGCGAAGAACACCATGCGCGCGCGCTGTGAGAAGCCGAACCACTGGTTTTCGTCGTCCTGAAGGTTGGCAGGAACTGACGTCTCCAGGATTTCGCTGTTGATGGATTGCAGCACGCCAGCGGATTCAGCGCGGGTGATGCGCGACGCATCCACGGTCAGCAGAACGTCGGCGGGGGAGTTTGCGCCCTCGGCCACCATACGCTCGATCAGCTCATCCGCGTTGCCGTCGATGCGGTTGATGGTGATGCCGGTTGCGTCCTCAAAATCGGAATACAGCCGCTCATCCGTGTCGTAATGGCGCGAGGAATAGAGGTTCAGTTCCTGCGCAAAGGACGGTGCAGCGATCGCAAGGGCGGCGGTGGTGAGGAGGAGTGTGCGGTACATAATAAGTCCTGTTCCTAGGTTCAGTTTCGAATTGCCGCATCTTCAACACATTCCGAGTAAATTGGTCAAGCATTAATCCGACTAAAACAGTCAGAACGCTCGCGCTTCACATAGGGGTGAGCCTCAGCTATGTCGAAGTATGAGTTTTCCCATCACCTCCATCGCTGATCTTCGTGCCGCCGGTTTCGACGATATTATTGACGTGCGCTCCCCTTCGGAGTTCGCCGAGGATCATTTGCCGGGGGCGATAAACCTGCCGGTTCTATCGGATGAGCAGCGCGCCGAGGTGGGCACGATTTACGTTCAAAACAGTCGGTTAGAGGCGCGAAAGCTGGGCGCGGCGCTGGTTGCACGCAATGTTGCGGATCATATCGACGCTTATTTCGCGGATAAGCCGGGCAGCTATCGCCCGCTGATCTATTGCTGGCGCGGCGGGCAACGGTCGGGATCAATGGGACTGATTCTGAAGCAGATCGGGTGGCGGGTCGAAGTGCTGGAAGGGGGCTATCGCACCTATCGGCGGCTGGTCGGCAAGGCGCTGTACGAGGATGAATTCGCGTGGCCACTGGTTTTGCTCGATGGAAATACGGGGTGCGCCAAGACCGATATCCTCAACGCGATTGATGATCCGGACGTTCAGGTCGTGGATTTGGAGGGGTTGGCGCGGCATCGCGGTTCCGTCTTTGGCGGATTTGTGGATGCGCCGCAGCCCTCGCAAAAGGCGTTCGAGACGTCATTGGTTGAGGCATTCGCCGCGTTGGACCCGACGAAGCCTGTCGTGCTGGAGGCTGAGTCGAGCAAGATCGGACAGTTGTTGGTGCCGCCGACCCTGTGGAAGGCCATGGTCAGCTCGCCGCGCATTCAACTATCGGCCCCGCTGGGTGAGCGGGCGCAATACCTAACGCGCGCCTATTCCGACATCGTAGCGGACCCGGCGCGTCTGGACGGCATCATTGACCGCTTGCAGGGGCTGCACAGCCATGAGGTGCTGAGCAGCTGGCGTGCGCTTGCTGCATCTGGCGACTTAAAGGGCTTGGCGGCCGCGTTGATGCAGGACCACTATGACGCGGCCTATGACCGTCAGCGGTCGCGCAGCGATGTAAAGGTCGTGGGGCTGTCGGTCGATCGACTGGACGAAGCACGGATTGTCGAGGTTGCCCGGTCTGTCGCGGCACTGGCCCGTGAGGTTAGTGCAGTCTGATCTGGCTAGGCCCGTCTGACAGCGTACCGATTTGAACCGCCGCGTATCCTTCATCCTGTAGCGCGCTGACAATATCCGCGGTGTTTTCCTGTGCCACAGCCGCAAGCATGCCGCCCGAGGTTTGCGGATCGAACAGGAGGTCCTTGATCGGACCGGCGGGGCCAGTCACATCCGCGATGCGCATGGTATTCTGCGGAAAGAGGGAGGAGCGGTGACCTGCGGCGGCCAGTTCCTGCGCGCCCTCGATCATAGGAATATCGCTGAGGTCTGCTGACAGGCCGCATAGGTCGAGGATGCCGAGCAGATGCCCAGCCAGCCCGAACCCAGTCACATCCGTCATCGCATGCGCGGCGGGCGATAGGATCGCGGCGGCCTTGGCCGAGCTGAGCGTCATGGAGGCCAGTGCCGCCGCAACCGCATGGCCCGGTGCCTGCGCCTGCATATCTGCGGCGAGGATCGTGCCGGTGCCGAGTGGCTTGGTCAAAATCAGCGCATCACCCGCCTGCGCACCGGACAGGCGGATCGGGCGTTGCACGAGGCCGGTGATGCTAAAGCCCACCGTCATTTCGGCTCCTAGGGACGTATGCCCGCCCACCAGATCGGCGCCTGCCTCACGCAGGGTGGTACTGGCGGCGTCCATAATCTCACGCAGGGTGTCGGCCTGTGCCTGTTCGGCCATGCGCGGCAGGATGATTTGGCTGAGCGCGGCCTGTGGTTGCCCGCCCATGGCCCACACGTCGCCAAGCGCGTGCAGCGCCGCGATACGTGTCAGCAGCCATGGATCGTCGATGAAGGCGCGGAAGTGATCTGTGGTGAACGTCTGAAATCCGGTGCCGTGAACCAGCAGCGCGGCGTCATCGCCCGCGCCCTCTGCCACGTCATCGCGTTGGGGGGCGGGCAGGGCGCTGAGCTGGCTGCGCAGGGTCGCCGCGCCGACCTTTGCGCCACAGCCGCCGCACATGGGTTGCGCGGCCAGCAGTTCGGGCAGGCCCTGTGCCGCGTCGCGGGGCGGCTTGGCTGGCTGGTTCATGGCAGGCAGGTCGTCGAACTTGTCCATGAACTTGGTGTCGATGTGGTCCTTCCACCGCCACAGCAGCGGGCCGGAGGGGGCGAGGCCATGCCAGTCGGCCACGGCGTCCTTGGTGCCAAGGCTGACCAGTTTCAGGTAATCGCGCTGCGGTGCGTATTTGGTCAACGTGCCACCGCTGAGGGTCGCACGCAGGTTATCGTGCAAAATAGGGGCTTGGCGAACGGCGAAAACGCCAGCTTTCTCCCGTGGAGAGTGCAGCATGTGCGCGCAATCACCGCCCGCGAAGATCGTCGGGTCGGCGGGGCTGTTCAGATGGGGGCCCACGTCGAGGAAGCCATCCGTAACGGGCAGGCCGGTTTCGGCGATCCATCCCAGTGGCGTCGCACCGGCGGCACCGACGGTGAAATTTGCAGCAACATCGCCTGTGCTGGTGACGACACTATCGGCGGTGATCCGTTCGACTTGCGCGCCCTCACGTATGGTGATGCCCACAGCGTCTAGCCGCTGTTGCAACTTGGCGCGGGTGCGGTCACTGGCGTTTTTCAGGGCGTCTTCAGCCTCCAGTATCACGATCCGGGGGCTGTGATTGCGGAGGCGGTGCTGCATCGACAGGGCCAGCTCCGCACCCGCTATGCCGCAGCCGATTACGGCGATTTCGGGCGTGGTTCTGCCGGATTCGACCGCGGCGACGAAAGCTTGCCAGCGATCAGCGAACAGGCCCAGCGGTTTTGCCGGAGTGGCGTGTTCCGCGAACCCCGGCAGGTTGGGCAGGGTGGCGCGGATGCCCACGTTGATCGACAGCGCGTCAAAGGCGATGGGCGCGCGGTCTGGCACAATCACACGGCGCGATGTCAGGTCCAGCCCGATCGCGGGCTTTAGAACCACCCGCGCCCCGGCAAATCGGGCGAGGCGCATCATGTCGATGTCCAGCGCCTGACGGGTGTAGTGACCCGCGACGAAACCCGGCAGCATCCCCGTGTAGGGCGCTGTCGGTTCCGGCGTGATCAGCGTCACCCGCACGCCGGGCAGTGGCGACATTCCCCATTTACGCAGGACCAGCGCATGGGCATGCCCACCACCAATCAGCACAAGATCGCGTGTTATCGGGTTGTTGGGCTGCATCACATGCTCCGCTTATTCAGGCTTTGGCTTTCGCTTCGATTTGCTCCGTTTGGTCAGGAGGTTAAGCCCCTCGATCAAACCGGCAAAGGCCATGGCGGCATAGATATAGCCCTTGGGGATTTCGACGTGGAATCCCTCGGCCACGAGGGTGGTGCCGATCATCAGAAGGAAGCCAAGCGCCAGCATCACAACAGTCGGGTTGCGGTTGATGAATGCGGACAGAGGCGCAGCCAGAATCAACATGCACGTCACGGCCACAACGACAGCCACAACCATGATCGGCACATGCGGCGTCATTCCAACCGCAGTGATGATGGAGTCGATGGAGAACACCAGATCCAGCAACAGGATCTGCACGATCGCCGTGCTGAGGGTCATGGTCACGGCCTTACCCACCATCACATCGCCATCCGGATCGGGATCAACGTGGTGGTGAATTTCCTTGGTCGCCTTCCAAACGAGGAACGTACCACCTGCGATCAGGATGATGTCCTTCCACGAGAAAGCTTTGCCAAACAGCTCGATCACCGGATCAACCAGACCGACGATCCACGCGATGGCGGCCAACAGGCCAAGTCGCAGGATCAATGCCATTCCGATGCCGAGGTTGCGGGCGCGGCGGCGCTGGCTCTCGGGCAATTTGTTGGTGATGATTGAGATGAACAGAAGGTTGTCGATGCCCAGCACCACCTCCATCACGATCAAGGTCATCAGCGCGGCCCAATTGGCCGGGTCGCTCATCAATTGCACGATACTGTCCATCGAAGGCTCCGATTTAATACGTCACAAGTTTAGCGAGGTAGGGCAGGGATGGCGTGCGTCCAGTCAAGATGCGCGGGCGCGCAATCGTGCTGCGCGGGCTAGCAGGGCGCGGCCCGCCGCCGTCAGGCCGGGGCCGTTATTGGTCAGTGCACCGGCGGATTGGCGCAGGGAGCCTGCGCGGTCCTCGATCCGTTGCGCCTCATCTGCCAGAACCGCCGCGGCCTGCGCGCCCAGGGCGTTGGCCGCGGTAATCTCACCCGCTGTTTGGTCGGTCGTCAGCGGCGCGATACCGCGTGCTGCGATCTGGCGTTCGGTCAGTAGTTCCGGATAGGGCGCATCGGCCAGCGCGATTGGCGTATCCTCCGGCACATCATACAGGCCTGCCGCCTCACCGAACGTGCATCCAACAAGCGGGATAAAGACCAGAAGTGTAAGAATGCGCATAGTGTTTTGCCAAACGTCGTTTAGGGTTACCTCTACGACTAAAGCATCCACAGTGCCCCGTATAGTGGTCGCACAGGATACGTAGACCGGAGGAAACGATGAGCGATAAAGATGCCATGGAAACATGGCTGGCTGAGAGTGCCGAGTTCACGCAAAATATGGCGCAAGTGTCCGAGACGAGCGCAGAGATTTGGGCCAAGTACATGGGTGCGCAAGCAGCCAGGTCGGACCAGCCAAAACGCATGGATCCGCTGAACACCCTGCCGTCGTTCACCAACTTCGCTAAGGTGCTGGCCGAAAACCCCCAGCAGGTCACGACAGCCACATTCGCATGGTGGCAGTCGCAAGCGGATCTCTGGCAAAGTTCCTGGTCGCGCTGGATGGGGGAGTCGCCCGATGCGGTCGCAGAACCGTCGCGCAGTGACAAACGGTTCCGCCATGAGCAGTGGTCGGAAAACGTCCTGTTCGATTACCTCAAGCAATCCTACCTGCTGACCTCAAGCTATATGCAGGGCGCAGCGCATGATGTGGGCGATATGTCGCCGCAGGAACGCAAGAAGATCGAGTTTTACACCCGCACCTTTGTTGAGGCGATGAGCCCGTCGAATTTCTTTGCGCTGAACCCCGAAGTGTTGGAGGCGACAGCCTCGCAAAAGGGTCAGAACCTTGTGCGCGGACTAAAGATGATGCTTCAGGATATGGAGCGTGGAAAGGGTGAGCTGATCATCCGCCAGACCGACATGGATGCCTTTAAGGTCGGGCGCGACATGGCGATCTCACCGGGGTCGGTGGTGTTCCAGAACAACGTGCTGCAACTGATCCAGTACGCCCCGACAACGGAGCAGGTTCACGCGCGCCCCCTGATGTTCATCCCACCGTGGATCAACAAATATTACGTGCTCGATCTGAACGAGAAAAAGAGCATGATGAAGTGGTTGGTCGCGCAAGGCTTTACCGTGTTCATGGTGTCGTGGGTCAATCCGGACGAGCGGCAGGCCGCGGAAACGTGGGACAGCTACATGGACGCGTTGAGCGAGGCGATGGATGTCGCGCTCAAGGAAACGGGCCAGAAAAAGCTGAATCTCGCATCCTATTGCATTGGCGGCACGATGGTCGGCTCTATTCTGGCACGGGCCGGAAAGAAGAAAGACACGCGGATTTCCTCGGCTACACTGTTCACCGCGCAGCTTGATTTCGCGGATGCGGGTGAATTGCAGGTGTTCGTCGATGACAAAACCATCGACGCTGTGGATGCGGAAATGGAGAAGGGATACTTGCCTGCGGAAAAGATGGCATCGGCGTTCAATATGCTGCGATCTGCCGATCTGATCTGGGGCTATGTGGTCAACAACTACATGCTGGGCAAGGATCCGTTCCCGTTCGATTTGCTGTACTGGAACGCGGACAGCACGGCGATGCCTGCGCGGGTGCATCATTTCTATCTGGAAACGTTCTATCGCAACAATGCCTTCGTAAACGGTGTTCTGCCCGTTCAGGGTGAGATCGTCGGGCTGGAGGACATTACAGGCCCTGTTTATCACGTTGCCACGCGTGAGGATCACATCGCGCCTGCACCATCCGTCTATCGCGGGGCGCGTATGATGAAAAACGCTGATGTTCGCTTTGTCTTGGCAGGATCGGGGCATATCGCGGGCGTGGTAAATCCGCCGGAGGCCGAGAAATACCAGTACTGGGTGAACGATGAATTCGAGGCGCCCACTTTGGACGAATGGATGGCCAAAACGCAGGAACAT
>Ga0209309_10005322_pt1 | contig 10288 bp, 9 predicted proteins | sample COGITO_mtgs_1204_2_FD_184807 | JGI IMG/M metagenome (GOLD analysis project Ga0209309, IMG submission 184807) | Pelagic marine microbial communities from North Sea - COGITO_mtgs_120412 (SPAdes) (version 2) | ecosystem: Environmental > Aquatic > Marine > Epipelagic ...
TTGCTGCTTCTAAAGTTCTTTTAGGGTCTCTCCATAAAATGGTGGCACAGCCTTCTGGAGATATTACTGAGTAAATTGCATTTTCTAACATGATTACCTTGTTAGATGAAGCAAGTGCTATTGCCCCTCCTGATCCACCTTCTCCAATAACAATTGCAAGAGTTGGGACGTTTAACGACATGCAGCACTCAATTGATTTCGCAATTGCCTCTGCTTGACCTCTCTCTTCTGCTCCTACACCAGGGTAAGCTCCAGGTGTGTCTATAAAAGAAATTATCGGAATGTTAAATTTATTTGCTAATTTCATTAATCTAATTGTTTTTCTGTAACCCTCAGGTCTCATCATTCCAAAATTTCTTTCAATTCTACTTTCAAGGCTGTCTCCTTTTTCTTGACCAATAACTAAGACAGATTTTTCATCAAATTTTGCAAATCCTGCTAATACAGATTTGTCTTCTCCATAAAATCTATCACCTGACAATGGGATAAAATCTTCAAATAAATTATCAATAAAAAATTTTGCTTTAGGTCTATCTTCATGTCTTGCAACTAGAGTGGTTTGCCAGGGGTCTAAGTTAGAGTAAATCTCTTGTAGCTTATTATCTATCTCTTTTTGAGACTCAGATATTTTTTTGGTATCTACTTCTGAAAGACCATCTTGATTATAAGGATCTTTAAGTTTGTCTATTTCTATCTCTAAATTTTTAATATCTGTTTCAAAATTTAAATAATTTTTCATATGATTGTTTAATTATTAATTAAATAAGAAAAAAGGCAATAAAATGTTTGAAATAATTTATATTTGACATAATTCTATTAAGAGATAGTCTTAATCAATATCGGGAGAGACTATTATGTAATAGCGCCGAAGGAGCAACCACCCCGGAAACTCTCAGGCAAATGGACCGATAACAAACATAACACTCTGGAAAGAGATTTATCTCGCCGATGGAGCAAAACTCTCAGGCAAAAATACAGATGGGGTAAAATGGGTGCTATGAAAGAACAATATACAAAAATACACAATCTATCAGTTTCTAATAAATTGCTTAACTTCGTTAATGAAGAATTGCTTAAAGATACAAATATTTCTTCTGAAAAATTCTGGGAAGGCTTCGACCAAGTAGTTCATGAGCTAGCCCCAAAAAATAAAGAGCTATTAAAAATAAGAGAAGATTTACAAAAAAAAATAGACGATTGGCATATTGCAAATAAAGGAAATGAAATCAATCTAGAGGAGTATAAAAAATTTTTAAAAGAAATTGATTATTTAAAAGAAGTAGGCCCTGATTTTAAGATCAAAACAAATAATGTTGATGAAGAAATAACTAGTATTGCTGGACCTCAATTAGTAGTTCCAATCATGAATGAAAGGTATGCACTGAATGCAGCTAATGCTAGATGGATGAGTTTATATGACAGTTTGTATGGTACAGATGTAATCGAGCAATCTGAGGATAGTGCCACTCAAAGATACGATCCTTTAAGAGGAGAAATGGTTATAAAATATGGAAGAGACTTTTTAGAAAAATATTTTCCTCTAGAAAATTTTGAATGGCATAATATTACAGGCTTTAAAATTGATAATGGCTCTTTAACAGTATTAAAAGATAGTAATAAATCATCTTTAAAAAATAAAGATAAATATATTGGTCATAGAGGAGAGGCCAATGATCCATCAGCAATAATTTTAAAAAATAATAATCTTCATATAGAAATAATTATAGACCCAAATGCTTTTAGTGCTCAACAAGATCCTGCTAAAATTAGTGATATTATTGTTGAAGCTGCAGTTTCAACTATTTGTGATAATGAAGATAGTGTCGCTGCAGTAGATGCTGATGACAAAGTTATTTGTTATCGTAATTGGCTTGGACTTATGAAAGGTGATTTGAAATCAACTTTTGAAAAAAATGGAAAGACTTATGAGCGTAAATTAAATCCCGATAGAAGTTATATTTCTAAAGATGGAAAAGGATTAAAGCTACATGGAAGAAGTTTATTATTGGTAAGGAATGTTGGACACCTTATGACTAACTCAGCAATCACTTTAAAAGATGGTTCTGAAATACCAGAAGGTATTATGGATGCCTTTATAACTTCAGCAGCTTGCCTTCATGATATTAAAAAAAAAGGTAATTCTAGAACTGGTTCCATTTATATTGTTAAACCAAAAATGCATGGTCCTGATGAAACCTCATTTACTGATTTAATTTTTACTAAAGTTGAAGAAGTTTTAGGATTGGAAAAATACACTTGTAAAATTGGAATTATGGATGAAGAGAGAAGAACCTCATCTAATTTAAAAGAGTGTATTAGAACACTTCAAAATAGAGTATTTTTTATTAATACTGGTTTTTTAGATCGTACTGGTGATGAAATGCATACTTCAATGGAAGCTGGTCCTATGATTAAAAAAGGAGATATGAAATCTTCTAAATGGATTGGGGCATATGAAAATAACAATGTAGACATAGGTCTTCAATGTGGTCTTTCTGGTAAGGCTCAAATTGGCAAAGGAATGTGGGCTATGCCAGACAAAATGAAAGAGATGATGGAACAAAAAACTAGCCATCTAAATGCTGGTGCAAATTGTGCTTGGGTTCCCTCACCTACAGCGGCAGCTCTTCATGCTCTTCATTATCATGAAATAAATATTTTTGAGAAACAAAAAGAAATTCAAAAAAGAGAATCTGCAAAACTGGATGATTTGTTAACAATTCCTGTGGCAGATAGACCAAACTGGTCAATGGAAGAAATTAACTCCGAAATTTCCAATTCTGCACAAACTCTTTTAGGGTATGTCGTCAGATGGATAGATCATGGAGTTGGCTGTTCAAAGGTACCTGATATTAATAATGTTGGTTTGATGGAGGATAGAGCCACTTTAAGAATTTCTTCTCAACATATAGCTAATTGGATACATCACGATATTTGTACAAAATCACAAGTTATGGAAGTAATGAAAAAAATGGCAAAAATTGTTGATGATCAAAATAAAAATGATGGTGCCTATACTCGCTCTGGAAGAGGAAGCTACGAAATGATGTCTGAAAATTTTGAGCAATCAATTGCTTTTAAGACAGCTTGTGATTTAATCTTTAAAGGTAAAGAGCAACCTTCGGGTTACACAGAACCGTTATTACATCTAAATCGATTATTAAAGAAATCTAGTCAGAATTAGTTTTAATTCCAGTTCTGTTTTTAAAAGCTGAATATAAAGTTCCATCATCGAGACTTTCTATTTCACCACCAACAGGAAGTCCTTGAGCAAGTTTTGTAACCTTAGTAGAAGTTTTTTTTAAACTATCCTCTATGTAATAAGCGGTAGTTTGACCTTCTACTGTTGCACTTGTTGCTAGTATAACTTCTTCAATATTTTCTCTTGAAACTCTTTCTACTAATGAATTAATCAAAAGATCCTCTTTTCTCTGGCCGGCAGAAGAAATAGTGCCACCAAGAATATGAAAGTAGCCTTTATAGATATTTGAATTTTCAATTGACCATTGATCTGCAATGTCTTCAACTACACATATTTTATTATATTTTTCTTTTGAATTTTCACAATTGTTACAGCCTAATGAATTAGATTTTAAAGTACCACAAGATTGACACCTAATAACATTTTTATAAACTTGCGCCAAAGTGTTTGCCATTGGCTTTACAAGTTCATCCCTATTATTAATAAGTTTTAAAACAATTCTTTTTGCAGATTTAGGACCTAAGCCAGGAAGTTTAGAAATTAATTTAATTAACTCTTCTATCTCATTAATATTTTGCATATTCTTAAAGCGGCCATTTAAAACCAGGAATACCTAATCCACTTGTAGACTTAGAAATTTCTTCAGATGTCTTAGATTTTAATTCTGATTTTGCATTATTATGGGCAGCCACTATCAAATCTTCGATTATAATTTTATTTTCCTTTAATATTTCGTCTGAAAGGTCAATTTTGATCATTTCATTTTCACCATTTAAAGTAACCTTTACAGAATTTGAACCAGACGTTCCTTCTACCTGAATGTTCTTTATTTTTTCTTGGCTCTCTTTCATTTTAGCCTCTAATTCTTTTGCTTTATCTAAAATTTTTGTAAAATCAGTCATTCTTTAATCTTCTTTTCTAGGTTTAACATCAATAAGTTCTGCGTCAGGGAAATTTTTTAAAATATCTTTATAAATTGAGGAGTTCTTTACACTTTCTATCAGTTCTTTTTTTTCATTAATTTCTTCTTCTTTTTTTGATGGCTGTCCTTTGGTTTTGCTTAGACTTATAATCCATCTTTCATTAGTCCATTCAAAAAGTTTTGTTGAAAGATCTTTAATAAAATCTTTATCTAAATCTTCATTAAATGAAATTTCAATTCTTTTGTTCTCAAAACTTACAAGGTTAACATTTTTTTCTAATTCATATTTTAATTTAATCTCTTTTTTAGAAGAGCATGCTTTTAATAGATCATCAAATGAATTTATAAGACTGGTATTTGTTTCAATGTTATTATTTTCTTTTTCTTTGATATCTTTTTCCTGAACAATATTTTTCATTTGCTCTATTGTTTCAGATTTATCTTTTATTCCAAAGGTATCTTCGTTTGTTTTTTTTGGTGAAAAAGATGTTTGGTTTTCACTTTCAACTAATAGTTTGCTATCTTCTTTATATTTTTCACTTTCCTGTTTAATGCTTTTTAAATGAATTAATCTAATTAAGAACATTTCCATTGATAAATGTTGATTAGAAACAATATCAAGCTCCTCAAGTGTTTTAATAGTAAATTGCCAAAATAATATTAGGGTCTCATTGTTAACTTTTTCTGAAAGATCTTTAATTTTATTAAACTCTTCATCATTCAATAAAAAATTATTACCATCCAAATTTAGTGAATCAATATTTTTAAAATAATATAAGAGCTCTAAGAAATCATTAATAAAAATTTTTGGTTCAACACCCTGGTTATATATTTCTCTGTAAGTGTTGAGAACTTCAGTTTCTTTACCTTCAAATATTAATTCAAATAAATCAATTAATTGAGACTTATCAAAATAACCAAATATTTTTTGTGCTGCTGCAAGATCTAATTCTTTGTCTTTATCCAAAGTAAGTAGAGCTCTATCAAGTAACGATAGCGCATCCCTAACTGAACCCTCAGAAATTTTAACAATTAATTTAAGAGCATCATCTGATGCGTTACCATTTTCTTTTTCTTTAATTTTCTTAATAAAATCAAACAACTCTAAAGATTTAATTCTAGATAAATCAAATCTTTGACAACGTGAGACTACTGTAATTGGAATTTTTTTTATTTCTGTTGTTGCAAAGATAAATTTTAAATATTCTGGCGGCTCCTCTAAGGTTTTTAACAATGCATTGAATGCTTGTTTGCTAAGCATGTGAACTTCATCAATTATAAATATTTTATATTTAGCAGTAGTTGGGCCATATCTAGAAAATTCAATAAGGTCTCTTACATCGTCCACCCCTGTTTTACTTGCTGCATCCATTTCCAATACATCAATATGATTTGAGTTAGAAATGGCATTACAATTTTCACAAAGTTCCTCTTTACACAAATTATCTATTCCATTTGAACAATTTAGAGATTTTGCAACAATCCTTGCTGTTGTCGTTTTTCCTATTCCTCTAATTCCAGTAAAAAGATAGGCATTAGGCACTTTATTAGCCTTAATAGAGTTAGAAATTGTTTCCGCAACAACATCTTGCCCTATAAGATCATTAAATGTCTGAGGTCTGTACTTTAAAGCTAAAACTTTTGTATTTTTATTCATTTTATATAAAGGAGACTAGAACCTGAATAACTGTCTCTACGACTGCTTCCGTTAAGATCTGGTCGGGTTCAAGCAGTATCCACCTCTAGCCTCCAAAACTATTATAACAGTAATGTTTTCTATTCTACAAGAAAAGTTTCTAAGTTATTTTTCTCTAAACTTATCAGCCTCAAAAACACCTAGTACGTGAAAATCTTGGCAATGAAGTCCTAATTCTTCTAAAGACTTTTGTACTTTTGGATTGTCTATGTGTCCCTCTAAATCACATAAGAAAAAATATGACTCAAAGGAATTTTGCTCTGGATAGCTTTGAAGTTTTGTAAGGTTAACTCCATTGATCGCAAAGCCACCTAATGATTGATAGAGAGCTGCAGGCTTGCTTTTTAGCTTAAATAGAAAAGAAGTTATGTATTTCTTATCACCAAAATCAGGCTGTAAAACTTCATTACCCATTACCAAAAACCTCGTAGCATTCCCTTTTTCATTCTCAATATTTTTTGAAAGTATTTTTAGATCATAAATTTCAGCACTTAAAGTAGAAGCAATTGCTGCTTCAGTTTTAATTTTAGTCTTTGAAATTGTCTCAGCCGAACCAGCAGTGTCAGCACGAATATGTTCAACTAAATTATTTTTTTTAATAAATTTAGAGCACTGTGATAAAGCTTGAGCGTGAGAATAAACATCTTTGATATCACTTAAATTGCTATCTGGCTGTCCTAATAAATTATGTTCAATTTTCTGAAAATGTTCCGCATAAATATTAAGTCTATACTTAAAAATAAGATATTCGATTCCAATATTTCCTGTAATTCGATTTGATTCTGGAATTACCATTCTCGAATTTTTATCTTGAGATGTTTTTAAAAAACATTCATCAAATGTCTTACATGGAATTATTTCTGCTTTAGGATTTATTTCTAGCGCTGCTAAATGTGAATAAGCACCGAATGTTCCTTGAAAATAAATTTTGGTCATTTTAGGATTTATATTCCATAATTTTTTTTATAGCTAGATAATCTTCTTTTGTATCTACACCAATGGGAGAAAAGTTTGCCAAAGCAACATTGATTTTCAGATTATTATCCAATGCTCTTAACTGTTCTAATCTATTTTTTTTTTCTTTAAATGTTTGGTCCAGACTAACAAATTTTTTTAATGTACTTGTTTTATACGAATAGATTCCAATATGATGATAAATATTTTGATCATTTCTTGAAAAACCATCTCTAGTAAAATTTAATGCTATTGGAAAATTATTCTTTTCTAATTTTGTTTCTGTAATAACCTTAACTACATTTTGATCAATTAACATTTTATCATTTTTAATTTCTGCTGCTAGCGTTCCAATTCCAGAATTACTATTAATCATAAAGTTATTTAAATTTATAATATCATTTTTATCGATATTTGGTTCATCCCCTTGCAGGTTTAATATAAAATCAATGTCTTTAATATTAAGCTTTTCGTAAGCCTCAAAAATTCTATCTGTGCCGGTTTTGTGAGTGTTACTCGTCAAAATAGCTCTACCACCATTTTTTTCAACATCATCGAATATTTCTTGATCTTCGGTTGCTACTACTACCTCACCAATATTTGTTTCTTCTGCCTTTTTAAATACATGAGAAATTATTGATAAATTATTAATTGTTAAAAGTGGTTTACCTGGCAATCTACTTGCTGACATTCTTGATGGAATTAATATTAATGTTTTAGCCATTATAAATTTACCAATTTGTGCGTCTAACAGACGCAAAATTAAAAATTAAAAATTAAGTATTTTTTTAATTATCATGTTATATCTGCAAAATAATAAAATTTATATGGATTCGTTCGAGCTTAATAAAATTATTGCTGCTATTTTAATGGTTGCGCTTCTTGTAATTGGTTTAGGAAAAGTTGCTGATGGTGTCTTTCATATAAATAAACCAGAAAATCCAGGGTATCAAGTTGAAGTTGAAGGACAACCAGCTTCCACAATATCCCAAGTTGCTGAAGTTGAGCAAAAAGTAGACATTGCCGCTATAATGGCTCTAGGCGATGTAACTTCAGGTGAGAAAATTTTTAAAAAATGTGCAGCATGTCACTCTATTGAAAAAGGTGGTCCAAATAAAATTGGTCCTGCTCTTTATAACGTAGTAGGCAGTAAAGTAGGTGCTGTAGAAGACTACAAATATTCTAAAACTTTAGCCTCATATGGTAAAGACTGGACTTTTGAAGAACTTAATGGTTTTTTAACAAAACCTAGCTCATATTTGAAAGGAACAAAAATGTCTTACGCTGGCTTGAGAAAAGAAGCAGATAGAGCCTCGATTATTAAGTACCTAAATCAAAATAGTGATAGCCCTAAACAGCTACCTTAATTTACCAAAACAATATAATAAAATACTTTTTTGAACATGCACTCTATTTAGAGCCTGCAGCCATACTTCAGAATTTTTTCCCAAAAAAACATCTGTCGTAACCTCTTCTCCCCTTGGAAGACAGTGTAAAAAAGTTGTATCTTTTTTAGCAAAACTCATCAATTTTGAATTAATTTGAAAGTTTCTAAAATCTTTAATTTTTTTATTTTTATTAACTTTATCGTTCAATGAAATTACTTTATCTGAAAAAATTACATCAGCATTTTTAACTGCTTTTTTAGCATCATTAAAGATATGAATTTTTCTTTTATTTTTTTTTACCCAATCTAATACAAATTTTTTAGGCCCATAATTCTTGGGACAGCCAATATTTAAGTTGAATGAAAATTTAACTGAAGCAGCAATCAAACTATTTAGAACATTATTAGAATCTCCAATCCAGCAAATATTTAATTTGGAAATAGATTTTTTTTTAATCTCTTCAACTGTGAAAATATCTGATAGCACTTGTGTTGGATGAGACGATGGACTTAAACCATTTATTACTGGTATCTTTAAGTATCTGCTAAATTCTTCTATTTTTTCATCACTATCAGTTCTCAGCATAAAACCATCCCCATAAGTTGATAAGATTTTAGCAGTATCTGCTAGACTTTCGCCACCTTTTCCTAGGTGTAATTCATTAGCTCTAAGTGTTATAGTTCCTCCACCTAGTTGTTTTATTGCAAGGTAAAAACTTAATCGCGTTCTCAAACTTGCCTTTTCAAACATTTGAATGAGTAACTTGCCTTTTAAAGGTTTATCTTTATCAACTTCTAGAGTGTTATAATTTTTTCTTTTTTGTTTTCTTTTCTTTGCATCAATGATGATTTTTTTAAGGTCTGCTGAAGGTATATCTTTAAGGTTGATGAAATGTTTCATATTTATTTATAAGTAGAACACACTTTTTTAATAATATTTATTGCTATTTTTATTTCTTCTTTTTTAACATTAAGAGGAGGTAATATTCTAATAACATTTTCAGCCGCTCTAATTGTTAATAATTTATTATCCATTAGTTTCTGTATAAATTTTGTTTGATCATTATGAAGTTGTAATCCTATTAATAAACCAACACCTCTTACTTCTTTAATTATTTTAGGAAACTTTTTTCTCAATATATTTAATTCTGAATGAAAGTATTTTGATAATTTTTTAACATTTGAAAGAAATCCTTTTTTTAATATTTGATCTAAAACAGCATTTCCAACAGACATAGCTAGTGGGTTGCCACCAAATGTTGACCCATGAGTTCCAGCTGTCATTCCTGATGCTACCTTTTTATTCATTAAAACTGCACCTAACGGAAACCCACCTCCAATACCTTTTGCTATTGGGACAATATCAGGCTTAATCTTTGAATTTTCAAATGCAAAAAAATTTCCACTTCTTCCAATTCCACACTGGACTTCATCTAAAATTAATAAAATTTTTTTCTTATCACAAATTTTTCTTAATTCTTTTAAACACCAATTGGGTATAACTTTAATTCCTCCTTCTCCCATCACAGTTTCAACCATAATAGCAGCCGTTTTTTTTGTTATTTTTTTTTTAAAATCTTTATGATTTCCAAATTCAAAATGGTCAAATCCATCAACTTTTGGTCCAAAGCCCTCAGTCATCTTCTTTGATCCACTAGCATAAATTGTAGCTAATGTTCTTCCATGAAATGAATTTTTAACACAAAGAATTCTATTTTTTGAAGGTTGTCCTATCGAATAAAAATATCTTCTAGCAACTTTAATTGCTGCTTCTGTGGCTTCTGCTCCACTATTTTGGAAAATAATAAAATCTGCAAAAGTTTTTTTTGCCAATCTTTTAGCCAATTTTTCTCCCTCTGGAATGATAAATGCATTAGAAACATGCCAAAGTTTTTTAGATTGTTTGTTAACTGCTTTTATTAAATATGGGTTTGCATGCCCCAAGGAATTTACTGCTATTCCCTGAACAAAGTCTAAATATTTTTTTCCATTAGTAGAATATAAAAAACTTCCCTTACCATATTTAAAAGAGATTTTTTTTCTATTATAATTTTTTGCTAAAGCGCTCATTAACTAAGATTTAATTTTATAACCTTTTTTGTAAAGAAGAAAAGCAACATACCACAT
>Ga0209309_10005330_pt1 | contig 10273 bp, 11 predicted proteins | sample COGITO_mtgs_1204_2_FD_184807 | JGI IMG/M metagenome (GOLD analysis project Ga0209309, IMG submission 184807) | Pelagic marine microbial communities from North Sea - COGITO_mtgs_120412 (SPAdes) (version 2) | ecosystem: Environmental > Aquatic > Marine > Epipelagic ...
TTCGCTCATGCCTCCCAAAACGCCCATAATGGCATTTGGACTGTTTGTAAATTGTGCTGTATTAGATTTCGCAAATACCGCAATCAATAGCGGAATAAGAAACATGATAAATATATAGATATAGGTTGCGGGTCTGCGCATTCTATATTTTAGCTCAAATAAGTAGATTTCTTTCATAATTATACTGTTTGAGCAGTTTGAGGTTGATTGATACTATAAAAATAAAAATCTTCCAAAGTATTATTAACTACTTCAAAACCATCGCCAGGGTTCGATTCCCCATAAACATTCACGTTTAATTGCCCACTTCTTAAATAAGCAGATAACACACTGTATTCTTCTTGATATTTTTCTAATTCTTCTTTATCTATTTTCTTTCTAAAAATTCTTCCATTCAACGAATTTGTCAATTCCTGAGGGTGTCCTTGCACTACTACAGAGCCTTCATTAAAAACCGCCATATTAGTACACAAATTAATTACATCGTCTACGATATGGGTAGATAAAATAACCACTGCATTTTCTCCCAGTTCGCTCAATAAATTGTGGAAACGGTTGCGTTCTAAAGGATCTAATCCTGCTGTAGGTTCATCTACTATTATCAATTTAGGGTTTCCTATCAAGGCTTGTGCAATTCCAAAACGTTGGCGCATTCCTCCTGAATAATCCCCCAAATTTCTTTTTCTGAATTTATATAGATTCACTTTATTCAGTAAATCTGCTACATAAGCAGTTCTATCTGACTTGTTATGAATCCCTTTGATTTTTGCGATATGATTTAGCATCATTTCTGCTGAAACTTTTGGATACACCCCAAAATCTTGAGGTAAATAACCCAATACTTTTCGAAGCTCTTCCGGCTCACTAAAAACATCTATCCCATCAAATTCTATACTTCCTGTATCACTGAGCTGCAATGTTGCAATGGTGCGCATTAAAGTAGATTTCCCGGCGCCATTTGGACCTAACAAGCCAAACATTCCCTTATTTATTTCTAAATTAACATTATTAAGTGCCTGCGTCCCGTTAGGATACGTCTTGTTTAAATTATTGATGGAAAGCATATTGAGTTGTTTAGCTAAGATTTTATATTCAATTCTATTAGTAACTAATAAGCCGTAACGTTACAATTTTTACTTGAGTTCTGAAAATATAATCCCAGTAGCTAAATAACAAGAAATTCTTAAGCATGCTTTATATTTGCAAATATTCAATTTCAGGATTGATTGTAAGGACAAATATTTTAGGTGCATTTAATGATCTTAAAACATTAAAATCTACCGAATAAATAAAACAACTTTTTTCTATGTATCCATTAAAAAGAAACAGACGATTACGAACCTCCGAAGCTGTTAGAAGCTTGGTGCGTGAAACCATTATAAGCCCAAACGATTTTATAGTGCCGATTTTTGTGGTAGAAGGAAAAGGAGTAAAAGAGGAAATTGCTTCTATGCCTAATTATTTCAGATTCAGTTTAGATCTTTTAGAAAAAGAAGTGAAAGAACTTTGGAAGGTGGGACTTAAGTCTGTATTACTCTTTGTGAAAGTTCCAGACAATTTAAAAGACAATTCTGGAACCGAAGCCTTAAACGCGGAAGGTTTAATGCAACGAGCGATTAAAACAGTAAAGAATGCAACCCCAGAAATGTTGGTGATGACAGATGTTGCATTAGATCCTTATTCTTCTTTTGGACATGATGGAGTTGTGGCAGACGGAAAGATCATTAATGATGACACTATAGCGATCTTGGCAGAAATGTCTCTTTCTCACGCAAAAGCCGGAGCCGATTTTGTTGCGCCAAGTGATATGATGGATGGACGTATCTTTGAAATTAGAACTTTGTTGGAAGATGAAGGTTTTCATGACACAGGAATTATGAGTTATTCTGCAAAATATGCATCAGCATTTTATGGCCCTTTTCGAGATGCTTTGGACTCTGCTCCAGGATTTGGTGACAAAAAAACCTATCAGATGGATCCTGCGAATAGAGAAGAAGCCATTAGAGAAACTTTGATGGATATTGAAGAAGGAGCCGATATCGTAATGGTAAAACCAGGATTGTGTTATTTGGATATCGTGAGAGATATTAAAGAAGCAGTGCATGTTCCAGTAGCGGTTTATCAGGTTTCGGGAGAATATGCTATGATAAAAGCAGCTTCAGAAAAAGGATGGCTAGACCATGATGCGGTAATGATGGAGCAATTAACAGCTATTAAACGTGCAGGCGCCAACATGATAGCTAGTTATTTCGCAAAGGATGCCGTGAGAATTCTTTCTTAGGAAGTTATAAATTATTATTAATTTTTTATCTACGAATTCACTTTTAATGTACATTTGTTAGGTGAAAATCAATAAACTACATACGATTTCTTTATTGTTGCTGATTGCGTTCTTAAATGCATTCAGCAGTGTTGCATTTTCATATCCTTCTGAAGATCTGGATCTTAATTCCAGAAATTTCGATTACCTGCAAGCAGATCAGAATAAAAAAGCGATTCTATTTGAAGCATCGAATATTTCAACCTCTTTGGAGCAAGAAACTTCCAGTGAGTTCTTATCTTTTGGTAAAATTCCCGAGCTTCAATTTTCATTAATTACCTTAGCAAAACATTCCGGGTCAAATAATCATTGGTCTTATTTACCGAATTCACGACTATTACTTTCACAACAAATATTTCCATTTCAGTTTTTTTGGTGATCAAAATTTAATTTGAATTTTAAGTGTGAATTATCTCGATAGTATATTTGAGAACAAATTCTCCAAATTCAATCCTTCTAACAATTTTGAAATCAAATAAATTTTGAAAATCCTTAGTTACTATATCTAAGTTGGTTTTCATATACACAATCTAAAATTAAATTAAAATGGAAAATTCATCTGTCCTTATGGGCATCGGCTTACTGATTCTTTTTGTAGGCCCAATAATTTACATGATCATTGCTCATGCAGCAAAAGAGAAAAAAACAATCAAATTATTAAACACTCTGGCTACTCAACATCAAATGAAGTTGGATCAAATTGAAGTTACAAACTCTTTACTTTTGGGACTTGACAGTAGCTCCAAGAAATTTCTGGTAATCGATCCCAAAGACCACACAAAATATGATGTGATCGATCTTAAAAATGTAAGCCAGAGCTTACTTTCTAAATCTGGGCATCAGCAAAAAATTGGAAATAAAAGCAAAATGGCTTTAACGCATATCGGATTGGATTTGCTAAAGAGCAATTCCAAAGAAAAAATAAAAGAAGTGGTTTTTTATGATGAAGACGATAATGACAGCATGGATGCCGATGCACAGCTTTTTATTGCTAACAAATGGGATAACTTAATCCGTAAAAATTTATCTGCTTAGATTTTTATTGTTAGATTGTTTGCCAGTGCTGCTAAGAGATTTTCTTTTAGCAGCATTGTTTTTTTATTATCTCCACGCTCGCTCGTCTAAATTATATGAAAGAATCCTTATTTTAGTGTCCTAATACTAATTGCAACTATGGGCTTACTGATTCTTTATGCTACACTTGCCATTTTTTTTTCATTTTTATGCTCCATTCTTGAAGCAGTTTTACTAAGTATCACTCCTACTTATATCCGAGTTAAAAAAAAGGAAGGAAAAGCTTTTGCAAACACTTTAGCACATTTCAAAAAAGATATAGATAAACCTCTCATCGCCATTTTAACTTTGAACACAATTGCGCATACTGTGGGTGCAATTCTTGTAGGAGTACAGGCGGAAAAAGTTTTTGGTGATGGTGGAAATTCGGTAGGAATCGTATCTGCTATTATGACCTTGGCAATATTAATACTTTCTGAAATAGTCCCAAAAACTATTGGGGCAACCTACTGGCAATCGCTCGGAAAATTTACTGTTATAACTTTAAAAATCTTATTATTCCCATTAAAATACACCGGGATTCTTTGGTTGATGATGCTTACCACCAAATTAATTGGGAAGTCGGCGCATGTAAGTACTATGAGTAAGGACGAGTTTTTGGCAATTACCGATGCTGCAGAAGAAGAAGGTTTTTTTGAAGAAAATGAAACTACGGTAATCAAAAATTTGCTTGTATTTAAATCGGTAATGGCAAAAGATGTAATGACGCCATTTACTGTAGCCACTATTGAAGATGAATCCCTTAGTATTGAAGAATTTCACCGTGCTCATAAAAACTTAAAATTCTCCAGAATCCCGGTTTATAAAGATAAACCCAATAACATCTCAGGCTTTGTACTTAAAGATGATATTCTTGAGGAAATGATAGACGAAAAAGGGCAGCAACCTCTAAGCATTTTAAAGAGGGAGGTATTTATCACCGATCGCAATACCCCGATTCCAGAGCTTTTCGAGATTTTCATTAAACGTAGAGCGCATATTTCTATAGTAGCTGATGAATTTGGAAATACCATTGGATTGGTAACTATGGAAGATATTATTGAAACACTCTTAGGACTTGAGATCATGGATGAGAGCGATCATATTGAAGATATGCAACTCATGGCTCGTCAAAACTGGGAAAAGCGAGCCAAAAAACTTGGTCTTATCCAGCAAAATGACTCTGAAACAAAATCTTCTAAAAATGACAACCTCACTTAAAACTCCGTTAGGAATTTGTGAAATAACCGGTGATGAACATGGTATTAGCAAAATTGAAATTTTAGATCAAGAAGAATTTCAACAAGAAGCGATTCCAAAGGAATTGGAAGCTGCGGTAGATCAATTAAAGGAGTATTTTTCTGGTGAATTAAAAGATTTCACCTTTAAATTTAATCCGTCTGGAACCGATTTTCAGAAACAAGTATGGCAAGCTTTAAATAAGATTCCTTACGGCGAAACTCGCTCTTATTTAGAACTTTCTAAAGAACTTGGAAATGTAAAAGCTATTCGTGCTGTGGCTGCAGCAAACGGGAAAAACCCATTATGGATCGTAACTCCTTGTCATCGTGTTATAGGAAGCGATGGTTCTTTAACTGGGTATGCTGGTGGACTTTGGAGAAAAAAGTGGCTATTAGATTTTGAAAACCCACCCCTACAGCAAGAACTTTTTTAAAGTTTTCTTTTATAACAAAAAGCCCTAATTTTAATAACATGAAGTTACTCTTAAAAATTATAGGCGGGTTTTTGGCAACTATTCTTTTAGTAGTTATTCTCTTGTTCTTATTCGATTACGATTATATCCTTAAAGGAATTCAAGTGGTCTATTTCCAAGGCCATAAAACCGCTTATATAGACGATTATACCGAATTTGAAAATCGAGTAATTAAGTCGGGAGAAAATTTTGAAGAATGGCCCTTGAGTAAAGATTACAATACTGCTACTCCTACCGAACGCCTTCAAGAAACAAATCAAGAACTGGAAACCGTTGCGTTTTTAATTATAAAAAATGACAGTATCTGGTATGAGGACTATGCACCAAATTATGGGTTGGATTCTAAAACGAATTCCTTTTCTATGGCAAAGTCTATAACGGTAGCACTCTTAGGAAAAGCAATTAAAGATGGATATATTAAGAGCTTAGAGGAACCCGTTGGAGATTTTCTGCCAAACTTTACCAAGAAAGATCAGGGAGACTTAACGGTTGGAGATCTTGCCTCTATGTCTTCTGGCCTTAATTGGGACGAGGATTATTACAATCCTTTCTCTCAAACCGCTAAAGCATATTTTGGAGATGATATTAGAAAAGAAGCCTTAAGTTTAAAGGTGGTAGAGGAACCAGGAAAATCCTTTAAGTATCTAAGTGGAAATACCATTTTACTTGGAATGGTAATTGAAAAAGCTACAGGACAGGAACTATCTAACTATTTAAGTGATAGTTTTTGGAAACCTTTAGGGATGAAAGAAGATGCCCTTTGGCAATTAGACAGTGAGGAAAGTGGGATGGAAAAAGCCTATTGCTGCATCGCTTCTAATGCCCGTGATTTCGCCCGATTTGGAAAATTATTTAAGGATCATGGAAAATGGAACGGAGAACAATTATTGGATTCTGAATTTGTAGCAACTGCAACCAAACGAAGATTTAAGGATTCTCCACAATATGGTTACGGCTTTTGGTTAAGTGATTATAATGGAAAAGAGATCTTCTGCATGCGAGGGATCTTAGGCCAATATGTAATTGTTATTCCTGAAGATAATCTCATTATTGTTAGACTAGGTCATAAACTGATCCCCAGAGAAGAAGGCGAGAAACACGCAAAAGATTTCTTTATTTATATAGATGAAGCCTATAAAATGTTAGCTGATGATTCAAAAATTAAATCTTGAAAACATTCTGTTTCTAGATATAGAGACAGTTCCTGAAGAGAAGAATTTTAAAGAGCTCTCAGAGGTAAAGCAAAAACTTTGGGACGATAAATCTAAATATCAGCGCAAGGAGGGTTTTACAGCTGAAGAGTTTTACGATCGTGCTGGAATTTGGGCAGAGTTTGGAAAGATCGCCTGTATTTCTGTGGGTTATTTCACAATTAAAGACGAAAAAAGGGCTTTCAGAATCACTTCTTACAAGGGAGAGGAATCACAACTATTACAAGACTTTTCTAATTTATTGAATACCCATTTTTATAAACCTCAGCATTTGCTTTGCGCACATAACGGGAAGGAATTCGACTTTCCTTTTCTGGCCAGAAGAATGCTCATTCATAATTTACCGCTTCCTTCTAAACTAGACCTATTCGGAAAAAAACCATGGGAAGTACCGCATTTGGATACTCTAGAACTATGGAAATTTGGTGATTATAAACATTATACATCGCTTAAACTACTAACCAATGTCTTGGGGATTCAAACGCCAAAAGACGACATCGATGGCTCACAAGTTCGAGATGTTTACTATGATGAAGGGAATATCGATAGAATTGTTACCTATTGCGAGAAAGATGTGATCGCCATCGCACAAATTATATTAAAATTTAGGCAAGAAAAACTTTTAGAGGACTCTGAGATTATTTCGGTTTAGTACAATTCGTCGGGCTTTAAAAAGCTCATTTTATCACTATTAGACTCCGACAAGCTCAGTCTGACAATTGCACTTATATGTCAGGCTGAGCCTGTCGAAGCCTTTTTTATTGAGCAACTCTCTCAACAGTAAAAAAACAAAAAAAACCGCCCCTTTCAGGGCGGTTCTCTCAAAATTATTTGAACTGGTTAACTCTATAATTCGAACTTGATCCCTTGTGAAAGAGGCAATTCTGTTGTGTAGTTAATTGTGTTTGTTTGTCTTCTCATATATACTTTCCAAGCATCAGATCCAGACTCTCTACCTCCACCGGTTTCTTTTTCACCACCAAAGGCTCCACCAATTTCAGCACCACTTGTTCCAATATTAACGTTGGAAATTCCACAGTCAGATCCATTAACAGATAAGAAATGCTCTGCTTCTCTTAAGTTATTGGTCATAATTGCAGAAGAAAGTCCTTGCTTCACTCCGTTTTGTACTTCTAAAGCATCTTCAACATTTCCAGAATACTTCATCATGTATAATACAGGAGCAAAAGTTTCATGTTGAACGATCTCGTAAGAATTTTCAGCTTCAGCAATAGCAGGTTTTACGTAACAACCACTTTCATATCCTTTACCCTCTAACACTCCACCTTCAACAATGATCTTTCCACCTTCTTCAACAACTTTAGTTAAAGCGTTCTGGTAATTTTTCACTGCATCTTTATCAATAAGTGGCCCAACATGATTATTTTCATCTAAAGGATTCCCAATACGTAATTGCTTGTATGCAGAAACCACCGCTTCTTTTACTTTATCGTAAATAGAATCGTGAATTATAAGTCTTCTCGTAGAAGTACAACGTTGTCCTGCAGTTCCTACCGCACCAAATACAGCACCAATAACGGTCATTTTAATATCAGCGTCCGGAGTTACAATAATTGCATTGTTCCCTCCTAATTCCAATAAAGATTTTCCAAGACGTGCCGCTACTTTAGTCGCAACGATCTTACCCATTCTTGTAGATCCGGTAGCAGAAATAAGCGGGATACGCGTATCTGTAGACATCATTTCTCCCACTTTATAATCTCCTGTTACCAGGCAAGAAATTCCTGCTGGCACATTATTTTCCTCAAAAACTCTAGCAGCTATTTTTTGACAAGCTACTGAAGTGATCGGTGTTTTTTCAGATCCTTTCCAAACACAAGCATCACCACAAACCCATGCTAAAGCTGTGTTCCAAGACCAAACAGCCACTGGGAAGTTAAATGCAGAAATAACCCCTACTACTCCAAGTGGGTGATATTGTTCGTACATTCTATGTCCAGGACGTTCAGAATGCATGGTAAGTCCGTGCAATTGTCTAGATAATCCAACTGCGAAATCACAGATATCTATCATTTCCTGTACTTCTCCTAAACCTTCTTGATATGATTTTCCCATCTCAAAAGAAACCAATTTCCCTAAAGGTTCTTTCAAACGGCGAAGTTCTTCATTAAACTTTCTAACTACCTCTCCACGTAATGGTGCAGGCATTGTTCTCCAAGATTTAAATCCTTCGGTAGCAGCAGTCATTACTTTTTCATAATCCTCTTTCGTTGTAGATTTCACCTTTCCAATTAAAGAACCGTCTACAGGAGAATAAGATTCAATAATTTCACCACTTCCAAAAAAATCTTTTCCTGTGGATGTTCCATCATTTATATCTTCGATTCCAAGATCTTTCAATGCTTGTTTAATTCCAAACTTTTCTGCTATATCACTCATTTAATTATATTTTATCTCTAATGCCTCATTGAGGCTTTGATTATTCGGTTATAACCTAGAATTTGAAAAATCTCCAAATTCCTAATGCTTTATTTGCACCGAGGTTTTTTGTTTTATAACTAATTGTTGCGAAAATAATAAATATTAAAGGAAACCGCTCCTTAATCTACTTTCATTCTCTAGGAATTAATAAAACGCTCGTCTACAGGCATCACCGTCCCACAATTATCGCAGGTGCGCAATTCTTGGCTTGCGTAAAAATTTTTAAAATGACCCAGAAAATCCTTTTCTATATCGTGTAATGGAAAATATACTTCGTGCAATTTATTATTACAATTATCGCAAAACCATAACAATCCATCCTTCCCTTCTTCTCCCAAGCGTTTGCGCTCAACTACAAGCCCTATAGAACCTTCGTGTCTCACAGGCGAATGTGGCACTTTACCCGGATGTAAATACATGTCCCCAGGCCCAAGTTCCATCGTTTTTTTCTCCCCATTGTCCTGTACATGAATTTCTATGTTCCCTTCTAACTGATAAAATAATTCTTCAGTTTCGTTATAATGGTAGTCTTTACGAGCATTGGGACCTGCTACGATCATTACTATATAATCGTCGCTTTCCCTATATAAATTTTTATTTCCCACCGGAGGCTTAAGCAAATCTCGATTTTGCTCCACCCATTTCGTAAGATTAAAAGGCTTATTTATTGACATAATCTTTCAGTTTAAAAAAGTTGTTTAAAATTAATCAATCTCCCATACAAAGTTGTGAAGCTTATCTAAATGTTTTGGGCATGTTCGCTACCGCAAACCGCGCTATTCGTTGCAAGTCCTCGTCCCAATCACGATCGGGACTGTGGGCTTTCCACTGCTATCGCTCATGCTACTGATACATTTTCTATAAATTTGAAACAAGCTTATAATAACTGAATATAATTTTAGTACTTTTAATTCAAACATCACAATATCCTAATTCATGAAAAAAATATTACTTCTTTTCTCTTTTACACTCTTAGTTGCATGTAATTATGCTTCCGAAGAAAAAAAACCTATAGACGAACCCATTGAAAAACCAAAATCTGACAAAGTTGAAACCGACAATTTTGGTATTGTAATTCATGGAGGGGCAGGAACCATTCTAAAAGAGAATATGACAGATTCTTTGGAAATCGCTTATAAAGAAAAACTGGAAGAAGCAATCCGGGTAGGGCATGGAATCTTAGCAAATGGAGGAACGGCGATAGATGCCATCCAGTCTACCATAAATGTCTTAGAAGATTCTCCTTTATTTAATGCAGGAAAAGGAGCGGTGTTCACTAATCAAGAAACCAACGAAATGGATGCTGCCATCATGGATGGTGAGACCTTAAATGCTGGTGCTGTTGCTGGAGTTACCACTGTGAAAAATCCAATAAACCTGGCATTTCAGGTAATGGAAAATTCTCCACATGTGCTGCTTTCCGGAAAAGGAGCCGAACAGTTTGCAAAAGAACGCGGACTAGAGCTCGTAGATCCATCCTATTTCTATACAGAAAACAGGTTTCAATCACTTCAAAAATTAAAAGAAGCTGAG
>Ga0209309_10005333_pt1 | contig 10270 bp, 10 predicted proteins | sample COGITO_mtgs_1204_2_FD_184807 | JGI IMG/M metagenome (GOLD analysis project Ga0209309, IMG submission 184807) | Pelagic marine microbial communities from North Sea - COGITO_mtgs_120412 (SPAdes) (version 2) | ecosystem: Environmental > Aquatic > Marine > Epipelagic ...
CCTCAGGTGACGCCAAACAAATCGGTATCGGTGTGAGCGCGTACGTTGAAGTAACCGCTCCGCTCGGCCTCCACGTGGAATACACCAAGGTCGAAGTCACCGATAGCGGCGACATCAACATCTATGCCGGCACCAGCGTGCACGGCCAAGGCCACGATACGGCGTTCTCGACCATCGTCGAAGATGTCCTGGGTGTGCCTATGCAAGAAGTCAACTTCTTCGACAGCGACACCGACACCGTCGCTCGTGGCGCAGGTACGGCAGGTTCTCGCTCGTTGCAGACCGCTGGCTCCGGCATCTTGGTCGGCTCACAAAAGGTGCTCGAAAAGGCCAAGACACTGGCATCTCACCTGCTCGAGGCCAGCGTCGATGACATCGAGACCACCGGAACCGGCTTGGCCGTTGCCGGCGTTCCAGCCTCGGCGCTGTCGTGGGCAGAGCTCGCAACCGCAGCCAACGATGCCTCCAAACTTCCTGAAGGCATGGAGCCGGGTCTGGCATACGAACACGATTTCGACGGCCAATCATCGACCTACCCATTCGGCGCTCACGTGTCAGTGGTCGAGGTCGATACCGAAACCGGTGGCGTAACCATGTTGCGCCATATCGCCGTTGATGACTGTGGCACGATCCTGAGCCCGATGATGGTGAACGGTCAGCAGCACGGAGGCATCGCCCAAGGTGCTGCCCAGGTGCTCTACGAACATGTGTCGTACGACGAACTGGGCAACCCCCAGAACGCCAACCTCATGGACTATCTGGTGCCCGCTGCTTCTGAGCTTCCGAGCTTCGAGGTATCAAACACCGAGACGGCATCACCACGTAACCCGCTTGGGGCCAAGGGCATCGGCGAGTCGGGCACGATTGGCTCCACGCCAGCGCTGCACAACGCGGTGATCGATGCTGTGTCCCACATGGGTGTCACTCACATCGACATGCCATGTACCCCGAAAGCGGTCTGGGAAGCAGTCGCTGCTGCTCGATAGAGCGGCGCAGTAGTGCTCGTTTGATCGTCTGATTCGCTCTGAGGCGGGTCGTTCCACCAAGGGTGGCACGACCCGCCTTAGTTCGTTTTTTGGGCGTCGTTGCGTTTTAGGTGTCGTTGCGTTTTAGGTGTCGTTGTGTGCGGCCAACTCGGCAAGCACTTCTTCGGTGTGCTGACCGAGTTCAGGAGCGAGTGAACGGGGCTGCACGACCGTGCGTGAATAGTCGACGGGGGTTGCAACCATTGTCGTGGTGGTCTCTGATCCGGGTGAGTCCGGCACTTCGACGAGGACTCCGGAGGGTGCAAACTGCGGATCTGCGAGCAAGTCATCGAGACTGTTGACGGGCGCCCAGAAGAAGTCGGGTTCGGCCGACGACGCCGCTTCGATGGCCGCCATGTCCATTCCAGCGAACGCGGCATCAAGAAGGGTAATCAGTGCTTCTGCGTTCACGCTACGGTCACGCGGCGTCGCAAACCGATCGTCCTCAATGAGTTGGGCGAGCCCGACTGCTCGACAGAGTGGCGCCCAGTGTCGGCGTACATCGACGCCAATGACCCAGATCCGACGCCCGTCGGCGAGCAGATAGTTGTTCGCCGTCGGACTGGAAGCGAACGTACGACCGTTCTTTGCGATATCTGTTCCCCACATGAGTTTCGTATTGAGGTCGAAGCCGATGGTGTACATACCTTCGCGAAATAGCGAGGTGGACACGAGTTGACCGTGGCCTGACTTGGTGCGCTCGAAGAGCGCAGCGCTAACTGCTCCCGCAGCAGCGAGGCCAGTGTTGTGATCACCCATGCCGCCGCGCTGGAATGGGGGATCTTCGCCCGGAGCGGTTAACAAGTCGGCAATGCCTGAGCGTGACCAGAACGCTGCGATGTCGAACGCTGCTCGGTCCGCATCGGGGCCCTCTCGGCCGAAGCCGCTGATATGGGCATAGATCAGCTCGGGGAACTGTGCCGAGAGGGTGTCGTAGTCAAGCCCTAACCGTTCGAGCGCTCCGGTGCGGATGTTGGTCAAGAAGACATCGGCAGTTGCGATGAGCCTGAGTGCATTGGCCATGCCGTCTTCTGATCGCAGATCGAACACCACGGAACGTTTCGACCGGTTGTCGAGCTCGAACACAGGATTCGAGGGCAAAACCCCGCCCAGAATGGAGTGGAAGAGTCGAGACGGATCACCTTCGGGGGGCTCGATCTTGATGACGTCGGCACCCCAGTCCGCCATGATGCCACCTGCTGCTGGACCGGCGATCCAGACACCGAGTTCTACAACCCGAACACCGCTGAGAGGGCCGCTTGTTGCTTGCTGAGTCGACACGGCTCCACAGTAGTAGTACTACGTCAGCGATCCCGCTTCGGCGACATGCACGGTGTAGCTAGGTGCGGAGCGCCGATCGTTACGGCGTCGTATCGCCACGATGATGGCTTCCAGCGCCTCGTCGGTGGTGACACTCAGCTCGCTCGCTGTCAGGGCAAACCGGTCAGCTGCTGCTTCGATCTGCTCGCTGCGCTGGGCGACGTTGTGGGCCACTGGGGGAGCGGCGGTGATGCGGGTGCCGCGCCGGCCAGCTGCCTCGGCGATCCCTGCGTTGATGAGTTCGCGGTATGCCCTGGCAATGGTATTTGTCGAGACGTCAAGCTCGTTTGCCAAGGTTCGGATCGCAGGCAAACGGTCTCTAGCCGTGAGTCGCCCTGCAGCGACATGCAACGCCAGCTGGGCACGGATCTGCTCGAACAGGGGAACAGGAGTGGTGTGGTCGAGCCGGATGCGCATACGGGTCAGGATAATCGAATGTAGTAATGTAGTGCTACATAACGGGAAATCTCTTCAAGAATCAGACAAAAGGTTAGGGAACTGTGTCGTGATGGGTTATCTTGTGGCAGCACGAACAACCAGTATCTAGGAAAACGTATGAAGCTCGTAACTGCCGTCGTCAAACCCCATCAAGTCGATGAGATCAAGACCCAGCTGAACTCCATCGGAGTTCAAGGCATGACGGTGACCGAAGCACAGGGTTATGGGCGCCAGGGCGGCCACACCGAGACCTACCGGGGTACCGAATACAAGGTGTCGTTCACACCAAAGTCTCGTTTGGAAATTGTTGTCGACGATTCACAAGCCGATTCCGTCGTCCAGACAGTTGCCGATGCCGCTCGCACCGGCAAGATCGGCGATGGCAAAATCTGGGTCACCGACGTTTCCGCAATGGTGCGCATCCGTACCGGTGAAGTTGGAAGCGACGCCATCTAGCGAAGGCCGCCTAGCTTCTGTTTCTGGCGATATTGGCGTGGTGTGCAGACGAAAACCGTCAGAAACGTAAAAGGGTCTGGCGGTGCGCCAAACTACAGGGGTGAAACGAGCGCTCGTTGCGGTGATCCTGACTGCACTATTGGCCACGGCGTGTAGCGACGCGCCGGAACCGGGCGACCTTGCGGCCTTCTGCTCCTTGCTAGAAACCGGTAGTGGGCTGACACCCTCGCCAACAGCACAGGACCTCGAACGACTTGCTCTTGTTGCGCCACCTGCGGTGCGGCCTACGATCGAGGCGCTTCAGAATCGGGCACGTGACTTTGGTGAACTATTGGCCGAGAATCCGCCCGACCTCGAAGCGCTGTTCAACGCACGTTTTGATCCGCAGGCGAACAGTGAGCAAGCAGCGCTCGATCGGTATGCGCTGAGCAGCTGCGGCATTGCGGCCGACCGGCCAGCGCCCACGCGTTGGAACAGCTTCGTCCAAGACAACTACGCCGACGCGGGGTGGAGCGACCTCGTTACTGCACAATTCGTCGTCGACTCAGAACGTATTGAAACCGCAACTGTTGTCTTTGCCCAGACGCCCGAACCCCTGAGCCTTGTCGAGGACGTCTGTCGCTCGATGTCGGAGTTCCTGACCGCCGACGGCGCCGACCCTGGCCGTGTGCAGGTCGTGGTCGGGTCCGTGATCGCATTGGAATACGACTCGCCTAACGGGCTCTGCCGGCTGCCCTGACTAGGATCGCTTACGAGTATCGCTTACTAGTATCACGGTTCAGTAGACCAGAGGGATTGAAGATGAGTTTCAAAGTTGTTGTCGACTACGACCTGTGTGAGAGCAATGCCATTTGCATGCAGATCGCACCTGATGTTTTTGAGGTCCGCGATGACGACTTCTTGTACCTGCTGACCGATACTCCTGAAGAAGACCAGCGAGCCAAGGTCGAAGAGTCGGTGCAACGTTGCCCGAAGCAGGCAATCGCTATTGCCGACGACTCCGAGGAATAACCAAGGCCCGGTAGCGAGGCCGATGCACACTTACTACGAGGTCAGCTGAATGAAGTCAATCGCCGTTGTCGGCGCATCTCTGGCTGGTCTCCGAGCCGCCGAGACACTCCGAGCCGAAGGATTCGACGGAGTTCTCCACCTGGTCGGAGACGAGGTCCATCGTCCCTATGATCGCCCGCCGCTGTCGAAACAGGTGTTGTCAGGCGACTGGGATGTCGAACGAGTGTGGCTGTCCGCCGACGAAAAGTTTGATGCGCTCAACCTGACCACACATTTGGGCGATGCCGCCGTCTCGTTTGACGCAGCAGCCCTGGCTGTCACCTTGGCGTCTGGCACCGTTCTCGACGTCGACGGCGTTGTGATCACCACCGGCGCACGTACGCGTGCGCTCGGTGATCCCATGATGGGCGTCTACACGCTGCGCACACTCGATGATGCCCAAGCCATCCGGGCTGCGTTCCAAAAACAACCGTCGAGGGTCGTGGTCATCGGCGCAGGGTTCATTGGGGCCGAAGTCGCAGCTAGTGCCCGAGGTCTCGGTCTCGACGTCACCATGCTCGAGATGGCCGAAGCGCCATTCGAGCGCTCTGTTGGCGCTGAGATGGGAGCTGTTCTTGCCGATGTCCATCGTGACCATGGTGTTGATCTGCGGCTTGGTGTTGGCTGCGAAGCCATCCTTGGTGACGAACACGTCACCGGAATCCGACTTACCGACGGCTCCGAGATCGAAACCGAGCTCGTGATCGTCGGTATTGGCGTGATCCCGAACGTCGAGTGGCTCGACGGAAGTGGCCTGGAGATCGACAACGGCGTGGTGTGTGACGCAACGTCGCTTGCCGCCCCTGGGGTCGTCGCTGCCGGCGACGTAGCCCAATGGCACAACGGACACTTCGACGAGACCATGCGGGTTGAGCACTGGGACAATGCGATCACCCACGCCACCCACGCTGCCAAACGGCTGCTTCATGGCGAATCTGTCGGCCCATATGAGCCGGTTCCTTGGTTCTGGAGCGATCAGTACGACCGCAAGATCCAACTTGCTGGTCGCACGACAGACTTCGATTCGTTCCAGATCGTCGACGGCGACATCGAGAGCCGTAAGTTCGCAGCAATCTATGGCCGCGATGGTGTCATCGTGGCTGTACTCGGGTTCAACCGTCCCCGCCATGTCATGCGGTATCGCGGGCTGATTGATACGAAGACATCATGGGCCGACGCGCTCGCTGCCGAATTCTGACCTCTCACCAAAAGTCGCTCGCCGCGGCCACAGTGCTCATGGCGACATTGCTGTTTGCGTCATGCGGTGTTGAACGCACGCTCGACGGCACCCAACTCGAAGCCGACATTGGTGCCCAGCTGCTTCCGCAATATCCAGGCGCAATCCGATCGATCTCGTGTCCTAACAGTGCTGATCCTCAACCGGGCCAGTCGGTTCTTTGCGTCGCAACGCTTGGTGGCCAAGTCATCGACGTGAACGTCGAGCTTGGGGGCACGGCTGAAGCCTTGACAACAACCGCCACCGTCGATGCCCGTTTCGTGGCAGTGAACGAGGTGGCTGCGTTGCTGGCTGCGACGTTTGGCGACGAAGTTGGCTTGGTCACCAGCGTCGATTGCGGGCAGCCCGTGATGGCGCTCGCCACCGACGAATCAGTGCCCTGCGAGGCAACGGATCCGTCGGGTATCACCCGTACCTTCGAGGTCAAGATCGACGAGGCTGGCCTCGTCACGCTGAACCTGCGGTGAACGAACGCTCACGCGATGGTTCGTTCTCGGATGACTCGGTGGCGAGACGCTGCTTGAGCGCGTGGTGGATGTCGAGCCGTTCTCGATGTTGGAGAACCGAGAGTTTGGCCTGAGGCACCTCATGGTCGTCGAGGAAGGCGTGTACTGCTGGTACGTCGCCATGCTCAAGCCATTCGACACCACCAAGCATGCGGCCAACGGCATTGTCGGGCACCGTGTCGATGATGCGATCCCAGTTCTTGGTGATGAACGACCAGACGTAGGATCCATGCCACCGGTTCCCAACCGCGAGTCCGAGCATGAAGGCAGCATCTTGGTTGCGGATGCTGCCGTCGAGCGTGCGTTCGCACAAGTCGGCAATGGCAGAAGCATCGTCGAAACGACTCAGCGAGAACATGTAACGCCGTTCGACCTGCGGCGATGTCGCAGCTTGGAAACGGGCGAAGACCTCGTCGTAGTCCTGGCGTGTTCCGGTCGACGCTATCACCCGAGTGGCGGCACTCTCGATGCTCGCATTCGTGGTCTCAATCGAACCATCGAAGATCTGGCGAGCATGGTCGATGACTGCCTGTTCCCGGCTTAACGAACCGAGCGAGCTGTAGAGCGAAGCCCGCACCTCGTTGACCAGTGGATCGTCTTCGTCATCGGCACGGTCGAAACCCAAGGTCGCAAGCTGAGGCCCAGCGATTTCGGCCCAGATTTTTCCGAATGCCGCCTGCTCATCTCGGGTGTTGCTGGCATGGGCGATGGTCGAGAAGCCACTGGACAGGGTCGACCAGACCGGAGGGCTGGTCTCGCCGTCGAGAGCTCGCGCTAGCCGGACATAGTCAGCAACGGTGCGCCTGCCAGCTAACACCAGATCGAACTGGTCGTCGAATAGTCGATGTCGCTGACCACCGGTTAGGCCCATAAGCCCGTCGGCGAGTCGGGCAGACAAAGCTGTGTCGTATTGCACCCGAAAGAAGCCGTGACTATGGGGGTCGATAATGATGGAGGCGTCGTCGCTGTTGAGTTGGACACGGGCTTGGGGAGTCATCAGGACTCGGTCGTCAACTCCGTTGACCTGGACGGTCAACGGAACATGCCAATCGGCGGTGGGAGCGGCGTCGGGTTTGTTAATCAGACGGAAGATCTGTTGATCGAGCATCAATTGGCCATCGGCCACGGATGCATCAACGAGCGGGAAACCACCTTGGTAAATCCACTCGTGCATGATCTGGTCCACAGGTAAATCGGTCGCTGATCCGATTGCGTTCCACAGATCGCTGGTCACCGTGTTGCCGTAGGCATGGGTCGTCATATAACTGCGGATGCCGTCGCGGAATTTGTCGGCTCCCACGAACTGTTCGAGCATACGCACAACCGCAGCGCCCTTTTCGTAGGTCAAGACGTCGTACATGCCCTCGGCATCGGCGGGGGATTCGACTACGAACTCGATGGCACGGGTGCTATGCAAACAATCGACGTGATACGCCGATGAACGGTCGACAGCGAAACCTTCCCAGACCTTCCAGTCGGGGCGATACGCATCGGTGGCCGAGGTCTCCATGAACGTGGCGAAGGCTTCTTTGAGCCACAGGCCTTCCCACCACTGCATGGTCACCAGGTTGCCGAACCACATATGGGCCAGTTCGTGTGCGATCACAGCGACCGAGCGTTGTTGTTCTGGTTGCGTCGTGGTCTCGGGGTCGACGAGCAGAAGTACTTCGCGGAAGGTCACACAGCCGGTGTTCTCCATTGCTCCGAACGCAAAGTCTGGAATCGCGAGAAGATCGATCTTGTCGCCGAAGTACGGCACGCCGAAGTAGTCGGTGAGCCAACGCAAACAGAACGCGGCGGCATCGTGGGCGAAGCCGATCTGATCACCTTGACCAGGACGGTGGATGATGCGGACCGGGACACCATCGACGTCGATCGACGGTGACGCTTCCATCTCACCAACCATGAACGCAAGCAAGTAGGTGGACATCAGCGGTGTTGGTGCGTAGTCGACCTGTATCCAGCCATTGGCCAGGTCAGTTCGGTTGGTCTCGGCCATGGCAGACACCGCCAACATGTGGCCTGGCACCTCAAGAGTGACCTGGAAGACGGCCTTGCGGTCAGGTTCGTCCCAGCATGGAAAACAACGCCGGGCGTTGGTCGATTCGAATTGTGTGGTGGCAATAGTGTGTTCGTCGCCAGCGTCGTCGGTGAATGTGCTGCGGTAAAAGCCGCGCAGCTTGTCGTTCAGGATGCCGTCGAATGTAATGTCAATCTGCAACTCGCCACGAGACACGGCTGTGTCAACTGTCAGGTACAGACGTTCAGACTCTTCGTCGAGCCGCACAGCTGCGGACTGCACGATAGTGCCCTGGCGCACCGTGGCCTCGGTGATCATGAGTTCGATCGAGTTGAGCACAATCTCGGTAACCGGCTGATCTGCGGTGGCCCGAATCGTGACCGATCCGCTGAACTCTGCAGCCTCGATGTCTGGCCGAAGGCGGACGAGATACTCGGTTGGCGAGATAGCCCGAGGCAAACGATGTTGGTTGATGCTTTCCACACGCCAAGCGTACGGGTACGGTGCCGCCGTGGCAGATATCAGTTATGACGTCGTCGGAATCGGAAATGCGATTGTCGACGTAATTTCTCAGCAGGGCGATGACTTCATCGACTCCTATGGGCTAACCAAGGGCGCCATGGTGCTCATCGATGCAGAGCGAGCCGTTGAGCTCTACGACGCCATGGACGTGATGACGGAAACGTCTGGTGGTTCAGCCAGCAATACCATGGTGGGAGTGGCCTCCTTCGGAGGCACCGCGTCGTTCATTGGCAAGGTCGCCGACGACGAGTTAGGCAAGGTCTTCGGTGATGCCTCCGAGGCGAGTGGTGTAAGTTTCACCGTGCACCCAGGCTCCGGTGGTGAACCAACCGGTCGTTCGATGGTGATCGTGACTCCCGATGCAGAACGCACCATGAATACTTTTCTGGGAGCAGCGACCACGTTGTATCGCAGCGATATCCCCGAAGACATTGTGTCCGCCAGCCAGTACCTCTTCTGTGAGGGGTACATCTGGGACATCGACGTGACCAAGGACGCAATCCGCCACGCCATCCAGATAGCAGAGCAGGCAGGGCGCAAGATCTCCTTCACCCTCAGCGATTCGTTCTGTGTCGAACGGCACTTTGACGAATGGCACGAGTTGATCGACAACGACATCGACGTGCTGTTCGGTAACGAGGAAGAGTTGATGACGCTGACGAGGGCCAACAGCCACGCTGAGGCCGTCGAGATGGTCCGAGGCCGGTGCGAGATCTTGTGCGCGACCAAGGGCCCCGAGGGATCACTTATCGTGACCGCCGACGAGACCATAGAAATTCCCCCGGTGCGGGTAGCTGACGTTGTCGACACGACCGGTGCAGGTGACCAGTACGCCGCAGGGGTGCTGTTTGGTCTGGCCCGGGGCATGAGTCTGTACGACGCTGGCATGCTCGGATCCAAAGCCGCAGCCGAGGTGATCTCACACATGGGAGCGCGCCCGCTGCGTCCCCTGAGCGAGTTCCTGGACTAATGGCTACGACTACCTCAGCATTTGTGCTCGGCGTGGACCTCGATGGGGTGTGTGCCGACTACACCAAGGCATTTCGGGCTTTCTGCGCGGAACGTCTCAACCGCGATCCCGAGACACTTCCGCTCGAACGGTCCTGGGACTTTCGCGAGTGGGGCTTCGACGACGAGCTTTTCGAGGAAATGCATCTGGCCGCCATCACCGAAGGCCGGTTGCTTGCCAACCTCGAAGTCATCGAAGGAGCGGCCGAGAGCCTGTGGCGACTCAGCGATGCCGGCGTATGGATTCGGATCGTGACCCACCGGCTGTACGTGAACTGGGGCCATTCCGCTGCTGCTGGCGACACTGTTGCATGGTTGGATCGTGCCCGTATCCCATACCGGGACCTGTGTTTCTTGGGTGCGAAAAGTGATGTGGGCGCCGACGCCTATATCGATGATGGCGCACACAACATCGAGAATCTGCGAGCTGCTGGGCGCACGGCCATTATCTTCGACCAGCCCTACAACCGGGATCTCGACGGTCTGCGAGCGAGCAACTGGAACGAGGTCGAAGAGATCGTGTACGACCTCATGACTAAAGCAGGCGTCGTCGCGGAACGGACGTTTCCAGGATTCGATCCCGACGCCGCTCGCCTCGACCGGATGAAAGACCAGGGCTAGCTCAGCGGCAGCGTCGGATCTACTCGGTCACGCCTTAGCTGTCCGCTAGGGCCACGGCGATCGCAGC
>Ga0209309_10005339_pt1 | contig 10265 bp, 9 predicted proteins | sample COGITO_mtgs_1204_2_FD_184807 | JGI IMG/M metagenome (GOLD analysis project Ga0209309, IMG submission 184807) | Pelagic marine microbial communities from North Sea - COGITO_mtgs_120412 (SPAdes) (version 2) | ecosystem: Environmental > Aquatic > Marine > Epipelagic ...
GGATCTGATAACTCGCCCGTCCGCTTGGTGATGCCGAACCCGAGATTAAGCATTGAAACCGGGCTCAAGAGCTGATTCACCGAGGCGTAAAATGACCGTGTGTGCTTCGAGCCTTTTTCCAACCGCTGAAATAGTTGCGCGTCTGTGGGCGTTAATTCATCGCTTGCATAACTTGCCGATAGTGCAAGGGTCGTATTTTGCTTGAAGAAATCCCGCTCGTAATTCAGTCCCACCGAACGGGAATGATAATCGTGCTCGCCAGAATAACCGACCGAGATTCCAAGGGACTGACCGCGCCAATGTCGCGTTAGGTTCACATCCACCCCATTGCGCGAATCATCGATGCTGGCCCCAGACATAATTAAATCGCCACTGCCATCGCTCGCGGCCACCGTGCCCCAAGGCGAGGCGCCACTCATGGCTTCATTGTCGTACCCCAAAGACATCGACCAATCGCGCCCGATTGGCGCGCTCAAATTAAATTGATTGGTTTTAACCCGAAACCGCTGCAGGTCGCCAAACACGACCTCTGCAGCGTTGGCATCGCCCTCTTGGTAAACCGACGTATTCACCGACACCACACGCTCCGTAGGCTGGCTGGCCGAGAATGCGGGCAGAGAAAGGGCCGCGGCGGATAATAGGGCCAAGGGGCCGATTTGGGCTTTAGCGGTCATCAATTGCACCCACAACCGCCGCCGGCGGTCGCCCCACCGCCACTGGCTGCTTCTTTGCTGAAAAAGACCTGATCAGAGAGCCGCGCGTCTAAAACGTTTGGCGTCAACTGCATTTCTTGCTGGGCCAGTCGGTCGCGCTCCCAAGGCTCAACCGTTTGACAACTTGCTAGCAATAAGACTAAAAGCCCGGTCACGATTCTTAAAACCTTATGCACCACTGTCGATCACCGCCTTAATATGCGCTCGCAATTCATCCTCATCGCCATCACGAAACCCTTCGTGAACTTTGGTAACAACGCCGGCCCGATTAATCACAAAGGAGCTTGGCATGGCGTTTAAGCCATAGGATGCCGATACCCGCCCTTGCTCGTCAACCAAACTGTCATAGCCCACGGCAATCTTGGTTAAAAACTTTCGGGCCTTTTTAAGATTGCGATCAACATTAATGGCCAGCACAACAAACTCATCTGAACCAATCGTCTGCCGCAGCGTCTCGATTTTGGGCATTGCAACGAGGCACGGTCCGCACCAGGAAGCCCAGAAATCCAAGTACACGACCTGCCCAGAATAGTCCTTCAAGGCGCGTCTTTGTGTGTCGTCCATTAAATTCGCCAACTCAAATTCCGGTGCTGCCATGCCCGGTGAGAGCGCACCGTCGGCGCGTACTAAGGCAGACCCACCCACCAAGAAACAAACCAATGTCAGCCCAAGCATGAGTGGCCGCGCACGCCTTAGATACCCAGTCCGCGCTTTGCCGCCCACGCTTTTTTTAAGGCCATGAAAGGCCCGTTTGCCAAGATTGAATAAAAATCGGCAGTCAGCACCCTGCCCGAGCTGATCTTGCGCGCTGCAGGGCAAGGTCAAACCATCCATCGTTTCAGATTGTCTTATCACCATAATGCGATTGTCCTAGTGGCGCGCTAAAGGCTTCTAATCTAGCGCTAAGGGCTTCTAATCCAGCGCTAAAGGCTTCTAATCTAGCGCTAAGGGCTTCTAATCCAGCGCTAAAGGCTTCTAATCCAGCGCTAAAGGCTTCTAATCCAGCGCTAAAGGCTTCTAATCCAGCGCTAAGGACTTCTAATCCAGCGCTAAGTTAATTTTGTTGTAGGACCGCTTTCGCTCGAGCGAGACCATCGTGATCGAGTGCCGCGGTAACATGACGACTCGCCATGGTTTCAACCAGTTGCTTGCCACGATCATTGCTCAAATCCATGGTGCCGCCCGTCACCATTGCCGTTGCGAGCCCGCCCATCAAATGCGCAAAGCCGTAATCCTCGAATGCTTGCTCAAAACTGTAGCCGGTGATGCCGCTCAGCACGAGCTGATCATGGTAGGCCTTCACCAAATCGCGCTCGTTATCCCGTCGCAACTGCACGTCCATCGACCCACCCAGTAGATAGGCCAAATCATACGCCCCCGGGCCTCGGCCGATCCCTTGCCAATCAATCACCATCACCTCGCCCGAACCCTCAGGGCCAAACATCAGGTTTTCGACCCGATAGTCCTGATGCGCAATGGTCCAAGGGCTTCTTGCCGCAAGCGTTGCATTAAATTTGAGGTAGTTCCCAGCAAACAAGGTGTATAACGCGTCGCCACCTTCTGGCAGGCAATGGCCAAAGCCTTCTAAAAAGGCGGGTAAAATTTGGACCAGCAGCTGATCGACATATTCAATTCTCGGCCCGGTCATGGCGAGTATCCACTCATATTCTGGCGCTTTGGCACGGTCCCACCACACCGCGTGGATCGTCGCGAGTACGCGTACTGCCGCGAAGGTTTGATCCAGGGTCATGCCATCGGTTTGCGAAACCAGCGTCAGTCGACTGAGATCCTCCATCACGATGACAAAATCTGCCGTGCCTTCAATGATTTCGGCTAAATAAACGACCGGCAACCCAACCGATACTTGCGTTGCCAAACTTTTATAAAAGCGAACCTCTGCTTCGAACATTCCGAGGGCCACGCCTTGGGCTCGATTGTCTTCAAATGAGGAGGGTAGCTTGACGACAACACTCGCTGGGCCAACGGATTCCGAGTTGGCGCGTTGTAAGGTCACTCGAAAAATATCACCCATTAGGCCGACGCCCTGCCCAATTTGCGCGACCTCAATGCCTTCAATTGTGTCGTTAAGCACCGCGCTCAACCAATCGACCGTCACCTCATCAATAGTCTTGGGAATCATGCTCAGGTCTCCTTGTCACGCCGATCAATAAATGCGTCTAGCATGTCGCATAAGGCCTTGCCCTGTCGAGACCCAGCGCTACTTTTAGCGCAGGTTACCTTGCGAACGAGCAAAGATCCGACGCGAGGCTTTTTCTAGCAACTGCTTTGGCGTGACATGACTCGACCGCAGGCGACGAGGCCACCCAATTCAAATTCGATGCCTTTTTTGGGTCAGATCCTAAACCCCTGCCTGATTTATCGCTTGCGCAATTTATTTGCGGATCGTTTCACTTTAAACTCGGCCAATCAGCGGGAGATATCGCTACAACCAACAGGAGCGCAACGTGTTTGATTTCAACAACAAGGTCGTCCTTATTACCGGTGCAAGTTATGGGTTTGGCGAGCAGTTCGCTTACGCCTTTGCCGAGGCTGGCGCCGATGTAATCCTGACCGCGCGCAGTGAAGACGCGCTGACGCAAGTCGGCAAAGCCTGTGAAGCAAAAGGCGCAAGCGTTTGTGTTGTGGCGGGAGATGTCTCAAATGAAGCCGATGTGAATGCGGTAATCCAAGCCGGCCTTCAGCAATTAGGCAAAATAGATGTTTTGATTAACAACGCGGGCATCGCCGACCCCCGGGGGGTTTCGGCTGAACAATTTGATACCGAAACCTTTAACCGTATTATCTCGGTCGATTTAACCGGCGCATTTATGTATGCCCGAGAGTGCGGACGCCACATGCTGGAACGCGGCAGCGGCTCGATTGTCAACATCTGCTCCATTATGGCGAGCGGTGGCAACGAAAATAACGTGATCGGCTATGCCGCGGCCAAAGGCGGCTTGGTGAATATGACCTACCAAATGGGCACCGAGTGGGCGGACCGCGGGGTTCGGGTCAACGCCGTATCGCCTGGTTTTGTCGTGACCGAGATGACCCGACCAATGCTAGAAGCCATGGGCATGGACAAGTGGATTTCTAGCCGTACGCCGATGCGGCGCCTGGGTGAAGTGCAAGAAGTTACCAACGCGGTGATGTTCCTTGCCTCGGATCTTGCCAGTTATATCACTGGTGTTGATTTATTGGTCGATGGTGGCACCAATGCCAGTCATGGCACCTTCCAAATGCCCCCCATTCATCACGCATGGAATACAGATCGACCGATGGTGCCCAGCCCTTATGTCCCCGTTCAGCCGAGGCCCGACTGGTACCAAGCACTCGAAGGCGGGATTCCGGGCATTCACTACCCGCTCCCAGAACCCGATCAGAACGACTGAGCGCCTCGGTGAACTCGTTAGAGCGCCTTGGGCGCTTCAAAGGCTTTAAGAGGCTCTTAAACGGGGTCGAGTCGGCCCATTGATGCAGCGCATTGCGATAAAAGAGGTGTGAATAATGTGGCAGTGGCGCTCCGAGTCGAACGAAAGGCGCTCTTAACGAGACCTCACTGCTTTTGAAGAGCAGGACGCAGACCACCGCGCTGACGCCACCACCCGCCATGCTACCAAACTTTGCAACGGGTAAACCACTGAATCCAAAAAGAAACACACGCTGTGTTGCGACTAGCTCAGCGTAACTCAAATCCGATCGGCATATACGTCATCCCGGAGATAAACGTAGAATTCAGCCACTGGGGCGGCTCTAAAACCCGCAGGCGCTTCATTCGCGTGAGCATTTCAGTAAAAATCGCATCGATCTCGAGACGCGCATACCATTGGCCTAAGCAAACATGATGACCACCACCAAATGCGAGATGCCGTGCTTGTTGTCGCGTTAAATCTAACTGGTGGGGCTTGGTAAACATCCTTGAGTCGCGATTGGCCGCGCCATAGTACATCACCACCTTGTCCCCTTTTTGCATCAATTGCCCATTCAACACATAGTCCTGCGTCAACGTTCTGCGCATATAAATCACCGGAGAGGTCAGTCGCAAGAGCTCCTCGGTCGCTAAGGGTAATCGCCCCACAGGATCCTCGGCCAGTTGTTCCCAGGCCCCTGCTGAGTGGATCAACTCATAGGTCCCAGTGCCCACTAAGTTACGGGTCGTGTCACCGCCCGCATCCACCAAGAGCATAAAGAACAACAGGAATTCTTCGTCGGTGAGGCGGCGACCGTCTAGCTCCGCCTGCAATAACTGACTCGCGAGGTCCTCGCCAGGCTGCGCCCGCTTATCTTTGATAACGGTCATTGCATAAGCAAACATCGACTGGACCGCCTCGGCACTCGCGCCTTTTGGCAGGCTCGCAGGATCCGTATGAATAATCTCGGTTAACCGGTAGAGCTCCCGGCCATCGGTCAGGGGCAAGCCCATCAGGTCTGCGATCACAAAACTGGGCATCTCGCCGGCAACCTCCGACATAAACTCGCATTCCCCCTTTTGCGCGATGGCGTCAATAATGCTCGTTGCCAAGGCTTTAATTCTAGGCTCATAGTTCCGCGCCGGACCCTGAGTAAAGGCTCGGCTGATCAGCTTGCGATAACCGGTATGTTCCGGCGGATCCATCATCAGCATCATCTTGCTGCTCGCGCTCGCGCCGCTCGCATCGGTCACTGGGTCTTGAATCATAATGGTCGGCGAAGAGGAAAAAACCGCCGCGTTGCGCCCAATATCGTAAACATCTTGATATCGAGTGACTGCCCAGAAGCCGCGGCCGCCCGCTTCTTCATGCCAATAAACCGGCGCTTCGGTCAGCAGGTGATCGTACTGCGCAATGGGATGACCGCCGTCGAAGGACGCAACATCCAGTAGATTGATCTTCATGATTCTGAGTGCCCTCGTTTTGGTAGCCCGTGAGAATGAATTCGCCTCAGATACTTGCTATTGAGCTGCGCTCGCTGCGGAACCTTTGAAGCCCTTAGCGGCGTTTTAAATAAAAGCCCTTAGCGGCGTTTCAATAAAAGCCATTAGCGGTTTAATAAAGCCCTTAGCGGCGTTTTAAATAAGCCCTTAGCGAAGCCTGCGTTATAGAGCCATCAGCGAAGCCCCCAGTATAGGGCCATTAGCGAAGCCCCCAGTATAGAGCCATTAGCGAAGCCCGCAGTAAAGCCAATGGCCGCGCTTTTCTTAAAGCCTTTAAAACGCGGTTGGCAAGACCCCTCAAAGCCAAGGCAGGAGCAAGTGTTAACATAATCGCAAGAAACTAAATATTCAATCTCGAATTCGACTGTAACTATTTCATTTATATTGTGTTTTAAAATACATCCCCATCATGATCAGGCGCTTTTATGGGCTCAGCCGGCGACATTCCTGATATCGAAAACAATCAACCGTGTGGTCATTCACGACCCCCATCGCTTGTAGATAGGCATAGACAATGGTCGAGCCAACAAAGTTAAAGCCGCGCGCCTTAAGGTCCTTACTGATTTGATCCGACAAGGGCGTTTTGGCCGGCACATCAGCCAAAGATCTCACCTGATTGATAACAGGTTTCCCGTCGACAAAATGCCAAAGATACTGACTAAAACTGCCCCACTCAGCTTGTACTGAGAGGAACGCACGCGCATTTTGTCGCGCGCTGTTAATCTTTAAGCGGTTACGGATAATGCGCTCATCCAGTTTCAGCGCGGCCAGCTTGGCATCGCTGAAGCGCGCGATTTTATTCGGGTCGAATTGGTCGAATACAGCGCGGTAGCCTTCACGCTTTTTCAAAACCGTGATCCAGGCCAAGCCAGCTTGTGCGCCTTCTAAGATTAAAAACTCAAACAAGGTTGCATCATCATACGTGGGCAGGCCCCACTCTTCGTCGTGGTAACGCACATATAGCGGATCCTCCCCGCACCACTGGCAACGATGCTTTTGCATATCCTCTTCCTCAATACAGCGTGCAATACGAGCCTTTACTCAGAGCCTTTAGTCAGAGCTTTTAATCACAGCCTTTAACAAGCGCATTTAATAAAAGCCTAAACGATGAGTCTTTGCTCAGGGTCTTTAAAAAGCGTGCTTATTCACGGCCGAATCCGTGAGATTACACCTTGCGCAGACGCTTGCTAACGCTCAGACGATGTATCTAAACCCTTACGACTGACCTACAAGCAAATGGTCTAACCACCCCATCGAGCAGCGCCACCTATTCTGCTTCTGCCTTGCCAAGATCTGCCATAAACCGCGCAACTGATCGGTGGTAGTTTTGAACCGCGGGTTCGTTTCGGCCAAAAACAAAAGCCTCATTGGCGCCGGTCAGGATGGATTCCTGAATGCCAAAGCCAATTCGGTAATCTTCATCTTGGACCGCTTGTAAGACCATGGCGCTGAAATTCTCCGTGGCTTGCTGGTCGCTTTCCGTTTCTGGCGGGCGCGCCGAGAGAATAAACTGAATGGTCTGGGTGCTATCGATGCTGGGCCCTGGAAAAATCTGGCTCACCAAACAGTGGTCCCCTAGGATCCCGGAGATTGATAAGTTCGGAAAGCAAGAATGGATGAGTCTAATGTGGTCAGCAGGCGCCCAGTCCGCCGGCGCTTGGTTACTCAATGCCCCTAAGGTTTTGCGACCGAACGTCAGCCGTTGATGGGGCCCATAGGTGTCGAGTACCAAGAGGTTCCCCACCGTATGCTGCCCCACCGTCGCACCATGCACCAGGTTGTGGTGATAGGCTTCCAAATAGCCGTCAAGGGTCACCTTCCAGCCTGGCCCATCAATCACTCGAACCTCGTGCAGGTGCCAATCGCTCAGCGCGAGGGTGTCCAGTTCCGCCGCAAAATCACCCAACCAAGCGTCGATATCCATGGATTGAGATGGCGTGAGCGTGACCCAGATCAGCCCGGAACGTTCGGCGCAAGGTAGTTCCGTTAAATGAAAATCCGCTGGGTCAACCTCGCCAAAGGTCTCAGCCCCATACCGACCAATCAGGGCACCCTCTGCATCATAGGTCCAGGCGTGGTAAGGGCAGGAGAACACGCGGGCCGCACCGCAACCATCGTCGCATAACCGCGACCCGCGATGACGGCAGGCGTTCAAAAAGCACTTCACCTCGCCGGTTTGATTCCGCGCAAGGATAATCGGGGTTTCAAGCACCGTCATGGCTTTGTAATCGCCGGGACTGGGTAGCTCCAGCGTCAGGGCAAGCGCTAAGGGCAACTGTTTAAAAATGCCCTCGCGTTCTGCCTGATAGCGCGCGGGATCAATATAGGCGGCCACCGGCTGAGACATGATGTCGGGGGCAAGATCCGTTGTCTGATGTTCAAAGTGTTGTAGAGCCCGTGCTGCGAGCCCCATCATCTCATCGTGTCTTGATTGGGTTTTCATGTGATCTTAATCCAAGTCTAGCGGGCCATGCGCCTCGATAAAGGCCTGCCAGGCTGGCAGCGCTTCTGGATAATCGGCTTTCAGCCGGGCTCCGCCCATCACCACTCGATCCGGATGATTTAGGCCCTGGGAATAGTCGCTCGCCGGGACATAATACAAAAAGGAGATGACGCGCTTGGCAAAGCGCCACTGGCCGTCTGCTTCGCGGCGGTAGTTATCTTGGTAGCGCATCGCGGCAATCGAGACGACGCCGTTTGGCGTGGTTTCTGCATGACTCAGAACCAATCCCGTCGCGCGATCGGGGTCCGCGGGATCAATCTCAATGGTGACATCATGGGTCCAATGGTAGGCCGGGCCTCGAATCTTGAAGGTTTTTTCAAACAACGTTTGAATAGCCGCTTTTCCATTTGCCACCATGGAACCATTCGGGGCATCGAAACAAGCATCTACCGTGAACAAGTTCATGAGACGCGGCATATCGTGCTCATCGCAGGCAATGGCATAGGCCGTCGCAATGTCCCGAATGGCGTCTTTTGACTCAAGCCGATCTAAACGCGCGGCCAACGACGCAAGGGTTACAGCCGTGTTCATCAAGTTGTTCCTCCTGCTCGCAGCAGTCTTTGGGCGTTATGGGTGTAGTGTTTTGCTTCCTGGCGAACATTATAGTCCTGTTGATCCCAGCCAGAAAAGTTGGTGCCAAACACCAAGCGCGCCTCGTTAACATGCGAGGTGAGTAGCGCAAGCGATGCCGCATCATGAACATGGGTATCGAACCAAAGCCGGTGCAGGAGCGCATCAAAGGCGCCATCAACTTGCAATTCCGCACTTGCCCAGGGCCGCTTTTGAGCCGCCATGCGCATCCGCCCATAGGCATAACCGGTTGCCCCACCACCATGGCTCAGACAAATGTCCAAGTCCGGGTAGCGTTGCAAAACGCCGCCATAAATTAAGGTGCACACTGCGATGGTCTCCTGGGCGGCAAACCCAACAATAATATCCAAGTCAAATTGCTTAAGATTGGCATCGCCCAAAGGCCCGTCAATGCCGGCTGGGGCCGGATGGATAAAGAGTGGGACATTCAGATCAACCAGCTTTTCATAAAACGGATTAAGCCGCACATCATTCAGCGGCATCCCAAAGTCCGTACCGATGTATGCGCCCAAGAACCCAAGCTCTCGCACCGCCCGCTCTAGTTCCTCGACCGCAAAGCCAATATCCTGCATTGGCACGCTGGCAAAAGCGGCAAGTCGCTCGGGGTATACCTGAACGAGATCTGCCAAAGCGTCATTGTGAGTGCGACAAAACGCCTGACCCTGAACGGCATCAATAAAGTGAAAATAAGTTAACGGATTCGGCGACAGGATTTGAAAATCGATACCTGCCCGATCCATTGACTGAATTCGAAGATCAGGGTCCATAAACGGACTGCCGCGATACTTGACGCCGGTAAGCTCGTAATTGGCCACGGTAAATTTGGGTCGTTCATCAAAGCTTAGAGTCGGCCCATGCGCGCCAGCGGCCCCCATCGTGGCTTCAAGCACCGCGTGGGCGTGGACATCGATGGTTTCAGCGGTTTCAAGCGTCATGTTGGCGCTCCTTTGAGATCACGTTAATTGCCCGTCGTCTTGGGCGGACAAATTCAGCACAACCCCGCAAGCCTCGAGGCGCGGTCGGCGCGGTACGGATGCTCGCGCCATTAAACGGGTTGTCGCCCGCGGCACGCATCCCTTGGCACATGACCCCAGGGAGATGGCGCTCGAGCTTAAATGCGTCGGATAGCGTCGTCTTATAATCCGCCGCGTTCATCCTTTTTTTCTGTTTCGGATGCGCCATTCCATTGGATTCATCTCCTTTATGCGCCGTTAGGGCACTCAACCTTTCGGTATCAGCAATTGACTCATCCTTTGGAACCTATCGGCGCCCAGGCAAGTAGCGACGAATCAGATTCAAATTGATTGGCCACAAGCTATGCCAAAAGCCGTCGCGGCTTGCTTGTATTGCATCCAAGACTGCACAGCATTGATCGGCGTGCCGGGCCCGTCATCGAACTGAATCGGACCATAAACATTGGCGGTGTAAATGAGATCCTCATGATCGCCGACCCGCTGGGTGGCTTCATGGCGAGCCCCGGCAGGCTCATAAAACCAAACGCCGGGCCCGTAGCCTTCCGGCGGGCCCGCTCGGTAACCAATGTGGC
>Ga0209309_10005341_pt1 | contig 10264 bp, 5 predicted proteins | sample COGITO_mtgs_1204_2_FD_184807 | JGI IMG/M metagenome (GOLD analysis project Ga0209309, IMG submission 184807) | Pelagic marine microbial communities from North Sea - COGITO_mtgs_120412 (SPAdes) (version 2) | ecosystem: Environmental > Aquatic > Marine > Epipelagic ...
AATTAAATTACTTTATGTAGACTTACATCAAGCCAATAAGAAGCTCTCACAAACCGCCGCGCAGTGCCAAGGTCTTGAACAGCGAAATAGCTTTCTTATAGAAGAAAAGCAGCATTTGGAAGAGCAGCAAGCAAAGCGAGCACTAAGGCACCAAGCTGCGTTAAGCCAGCAACAGACGTTGGCTTCAGCAAACTTAGAATTCAAAGCAAAGAACGATCTACTTGGAACACGTATAGCCTCGCTAGATAAAGAGCTTATCGAAAAGCAACAGCAAATTATTGCACTCGAATGGGAATTACGACAAGTAGATCTACAAAAGCTATCAGATGTTTGAAGCCATAATAGCTGCGTGTTCCAGGATTTGATCAATCCTTTTAAGAAATGATTTAAAAACCGCAAAACTGGTTTTGATAAGTGTTGAACGCCAAGAATGAAGTATTGAGGAGTTTAAAAAATGAAACAGAGCCTGTAACAAATTCTCAACTTTTGACAATACCTCGTACGAGTTCATTAGACCACTTCGAAATCTTATTCTGGTGAAAAGCGGTAATTTTAAGTTGGTGATGAAATGTAGACCACTTCAATCACATTTCTATAATTTAGATCTATGCACCGGATGTACTTTGTACGTTTCGCTGCCTACAGGTTGTTTTACTCATAGGATCTCCGGCGATCTCAATAACCTCAGGGGAAACTAACACAGCGTCAAAATTAATCCAAGTATTGTCAGTATCCGCAAGGACTTGAATAGCTCTTGCGTGACACTCACTTTCGGAGACTATTTCTCCATTGACTTCAACTGTATCACCATAAAGAAGAGTCGCACCAAGATTATCCCAGGCTTTAGAAAATTTTGGACAGAGCTCTAACGCCTTCAGATAGCAATCGCGAGCAGTAAGGTTTTCACCATCAATTTTAACTATCTCTCGTTCGGATAGCGTCTCACCTAGATGTACCCATGGTAGCGCTAAATTTTTATCTAACGTGACCGCTCGTAACTGGCATTGACGTCGATCAAACTTAGTATCGAAGACTACAGCATCTTTTTTTCCATCAGGTATAGTTATCCCCACCTTATGCCAAAACCAACTATTATTTAGATCGAGGTGAAGGGCTTGTATATAACAGTCGTGCTTGCGATATGTTTTTCCACTTACCGAAACTTCGTCATTTTCACCAAGCAAACAGCCAAGCACGAACCATGATTGTTTGAACTTTGGATTTAATTCTAGAGCCTTTACTACACATTGTTTATCACTCATTAATTTACCCTCAAAGAGGATACTCTTGTCATCGCTACAACCCAAAGTTCTACCTAGACCATGCCACGGTCTAGACCAGTCCTTGTTAAGTGATAATGCTTTTGAGTAGCATTTTACAGCAGTAAAAGGCTCGCCATCTATTTCGACAGACTCACCTTTAGTCAGCTGGGTGCCAAGATTACACCAGTAAAGACTTGCATCCTTCAGTTTTAACGCTTGTATATAGCAATCGTTTTGGCATAATAAATGGCCGTTGACTTCAATTTTTTCGTTCTTCTTAAGTGTTGCCCCGAGACCATTCCAAGCTAGACTCATGTTTTTAGATAAACTCAAGGCCTTAAGGTAGCATTGTTGGTGATCAAAAACTATATTATTAAGTTTAACAAATTCACCATCACCTAGTTTGTTGCCTTGGATTACCCAAAAACTCGCTTGATTTAATTTAATGTGGCTTAAAGCTAGGCTTATAAAATCGTTTGACTTTTTATCGAACTTTGCACCTAAGAACAAAACTGATTCACCAAAGTAAGTTTTTTCCAGACAAAGGCTGGTACTATCAGTGTTAAGTTTATTAATATTGCTGATATCAATTCCAGCTGCTTTGCAGAGTGGAAGCGACAAAGTCATAGACTGGCTACTAATAGTGAGGTAAGGACGGTGGTTATTATACTGTACTGATTCAATCTTCATTAGCTTGCCACAGCCAGCTCCATAGAGTGGCATAGTAATGTTTTGCGTATTCAAGGTTGGGACTGTGGACGCAATCATTTTAAGCCTCTCTAAGGTTTAATTACTATTCGGGTGTACGTCGTGAATAAGACTCTTGATTCACTCTAGTGGTATTTCGCCTATATAATCGCTGGCGCGTAATAGGCGAGCAACGAGAAGTCGAGGAAAAATGTTCGAAAAAGCGCAGTTTACTTATATAAATGGGCATTTCGAGGCCATTTTTGACAAAGAATTATCGAGCGCAGCCATTACGCGCCAGTGACTCAACACTAAGCCTAACACCAAAGTTTTTCTACAATGCTCACCTTATCAAGCAAAATTTAGACATTACCTCGAAAAAGAGCACAAGGTGAGTTTAAAACAGTGGCATGCCTCACGTAAAGCCCAGCTAAAAGTTAGCGATTTAGAAATTCAAGTAAAGAATCACATTGAAAATATTTAGGTATGGGGAGCTCTCCTTAAACTTTAGCGACTTACTAATTTGTTACAGTGGCTTTCTAGCATATAAATACCATATTAGTATTGATACTGTTCGAAGTAACAGTTTCATACGTGAAAAGATTAGAGGGTGGAAAGAGTGGAGGTTGCATTAGACGGTTTTGGCGCAGCAGCAGTTGAGAACGTAGATCGAGTAGATCCACGCAATCAGCAAGACCAAAACTGGTTCTGGCGCAGCATCCAGCCAGTTGCTATAACCCTTGGAAGCAATCCAGCTTGTACGTCAGCGCTTGACTCACTTGAGATGAGCATTGCAGGCGCTAACGCTATCACTGGTAACTTTTGGGGAAAGATAGGCCTTGCCAGTGCGACAACTGTAATTTGCGCAATGTCTACAACAGCCCATTTAGCTAAACGCTGGGAGCCTGATGTAGCCAACAATCAGAGATATAATACGTACAATGCATTAGCTATGTGGCCTATTACGAGTTTATTTATTTTTGCAAGTGTTTTTACTGGTAATAACAAAGATCATCAGACTACGGCTACGTGTTTATCAGTAATTGCTATCGCTATCAGCATTGTAAAATTAGGGGTGAACATTCGACATAACATCAAAGAACAAGATCAAGTCCGGAATGGAGAGGATGAGCGAAGAGGACTTGAGGCACGGGTAGGCGAACTTGAGGCACGGGTAGGCGAACTTGAACCAAACTTAGCCGACCCTAATAACGATCAAAATCAGTTTGCCCTTCGTCCAGATCAGGTCAATCAAGGCGAAGTTGAGATTGCTCAACTTGAAGCTGAGATTGGTCACCTTCAAAGTCAGGTCAATGAAAACGAAGGCAAGATTGGTCACCTTCAAAGTCAGGTCGATCGAGGCGAAGGCGAGATTGGTCGCCTCGAAGTTAAGGTTGGTAGTCTTCAAAGTCAAATCAATCGAGACAAAAGAGAAATTAATAGCCTTAAAGATGAGTTAAACCTCGCTAAAGGTCAACATCACGCAGATCAGCTTATGGATATTAATAAAACAGAAGAGCGTCTATCTATGGACGAATCAACCACTTCGGAGTTAGCGTCAACAAGCCGATCTAGCATACGACAAAGAAAATTTCACAATAGCCCGGAAGAAACCTCATCTGCATCAATAAATACATCGCTGCCTTACCGGTCACCTAAACCTTTTCCGGTTACAAATATAGAGTTTTTAAGCAAAGAATTAAGTATCCAAATTCAAATTAACCTTGCGGCTCTATATCAAGACAATCAAAACGAGCCAAAAGAAGCTGCTGATTGTTATAAACAAGCCTTACTGGACAGCAAGGAACTTGGTCTAATAAATAAAATACGCTTTACAATGGGGGCATTAGCATTAAAGTCTCATACCGAAGGTTATTTTATCGAAGCAATTGAATTGTACAAAGATGCTTTAAACATCGATAAAAAACGTAGCGAAGCTAAAAAAGAAGCAGATAAACTCAGTTATTCAGCAGTAAAAAACCATGTTAGAAGAAATATGACCAAGGCCATTGAGCGATATAAAATGGCTTTGGATAAAAACCAAACTCTTGGACGAAAAGCGAATATAGCCTCAAATCTCGGCCACTTAGGAGTTGCGTATCATGGTTATGATTTAAAAACTGCTATTGAATATTACGTAGCAGCCTCTAAAATAGATGAAGAACTCGAAAAAGATACTCCGGGATGGCTTTTCTCTCCAGGTATAGCCAATAATTATAGTAATTTAGGGAACGCTTTGTGTGCTGATGGTAAGCCAAACGAGGCTATCAAATATTATACCGAGGCTTTGAAAATAAACAATCAACTTGTTAATACAAATAAAGGTAAAGCTTCTAGCTATGGAAACTTAGGAATAGCACATCATAATTTAGGTCTAAAGCATCACCAAAAAAATGACTTTAGAAAAGCAGAGAATTCTTATAAAGAAGCAATAAATAATTATGAATTATCCGAAAAAAGCTTTAAGGCAATCAAGGATAGTTTTCAAATCTCAGAAGTACAGAGCCTTATAGCTGAGGTAACTCTTGCTCGCGAAAATCTTCCAATCTGATATGGCTTGACTAATTTATACAACAGGTGTAGTAATTCAGCGTTATGTGACAATAGATTGCAAGAATTTAATCAGAGCTCACATGATGTTGATCACAAGGATGAACACTTATCACTCCTGATTCCAATTAGGGGGGTTCACCAGCAACCGACAAAATGCACATAGTGTTCATCAAAGTGATGTTATCCTAGGTTTTTTGATTATTCATTGATTTTTCCGATGTTTATTTTTGCCGCATCTCGTGTTGGGCTATGATGTAGCGTGACAAATAAGCCTAAAAACTTTGGATACATAGAAGTATCACAAGTTTTTGGTGGGATTTTTTTAGCTTCAAACAACCCGAAGCAAAGAGACCCGTGGAACAAAAACCGGAAAGGCTAATTAATCACCAAACAATATTCTAAAGATGGCATTTTGCTAGACACTGTGTGCAATTTGTCGGTTGCTGGTGAACCCCCCTACCTAGAATATCTCGTAATCGTACGCTTAATACAGGTGTCGCCCTCATTCTGGAACACAGGGCCATTAGTGCTCTGAAAGCCCCATACTATGGTTCTTGGGGGGTTCACCAAGATCGAAACTATGGCGTTATATCGTAAATTACGGTAACGTTTGGGCGAATACCATCAAAAAATAGTCCTTCAAAACTTGCATTAAGTTGCCCTTCAGGTCGATAATCAACACTTATTTCTCGTTCTGGATCAGCAATGATCGAAGACATTAATAGAGGTACCTCCCAGTTTGCAGCATTAAGATTATTATCACTGCTAGTATTTGTCAGCGTCACTAAAACTAAATCTTCATCTGTTGCAGGATTGGCTGGCTGTTTTATACTTAATAAAGTAGCCGTTGAATTCGTAATCAGGTTTGGCTCAGCGCCCTCTTCTTCAATTCTGATAACCTGTTCTTGCACGCATGCATTAGTATATTCTACTCGAGTTCGTTCACTGGTAGGATCAATAATTATAGTGCCTTGGCCAGGAGATTTGTTTGTCATAGTAAAGCGCGCAACAAAATCATTACCATTTGCACATGTAATTCGTCGTTCCGCGGTTCTACCATCAAAGGCAAGTGACATTTCTGGTTGGGGACAAGTTATTTGAGTAAGACTATTATTCGATTCGGTTAAATAATGATTCAAATCGAAATTCGTATATCCGCTCACAGAAGTATCACCGATGAGTGGTGATACTTCTTTATCATCTCCACATACAGAAATTGTAGCGCTCTGTGTTTCATCAGCTTTTGAGCTCACTAAAAACCTGAACTGAGAAGTAGGGCCTGTTCGTCCTTCAATTTCTTCAAAAGCGTCCAGAGTTGCTGTTATGCGTTGATCCAAGTACCAGTTAGCATCAACACTGAATATTTCTAAAAAAGCTGCTGCTGAGAGCTGCGAATCTTGTGCAAGAGGTATCGGGAAATTGTTCAAAGCATCAGACTGAGAGTCCACTATAGCAATTTGTGACTCGTTTTGTGCTGTATTAGTTAAATTTTCATTCTGTTCGCTAGGCTGAACACTGACCTGTTCGTTATCAAGGTTAGATGCCTGGTCATTACTTTCATCATTATCATCAGTATTGGATATATTCTCTTGTTCGGTTGTATGTTCAGCGGTTTGCGATTGATTTAGGTCAACTACGCTTGGATTATTTGATTCAGCACTTAACGATTGATTTAGGTCAACTACGCTTGGATTATTTGATTCAGCACTTAACGATTGACTTTGTTCGTTCGAATCATTGCTTCCACCGCATGCGCCAAGAAATAATACGGTCGCTATATACAAATATCTCAATTTATTTTTAGGTAAATGCTGCATAATTTTTCCCTGTAAAATATTCTGGTATCGAAGTTTTTAGGATTTGGGAATACATTATAAAAATATTCAACCGGATGTCAATATATAATCAGGACATATATGGACGCTCATTCAATTAAATCCTGAGCACGCAGGAAACCAAAGAATCTATCTAAAATTTCACTTTTGCGTGCATTTATCTCAGGTTCGCCAAACTCTTCGTGTTGGAGAACCTGAGATATCGCGTGAACTTTAGTGGGCTCCTTATTTTTGCCACGCCGTTGTTTACCGCTGTATATATTTTTTTTATCCTCGAACCTGTAGTCAGATGCACGAATATTGATACTACCCTCAAGCAAAACTTTATTACCAATCGATTCAATCACCGCACTATTCTGGAGGCCGCCTTCTATTTCCTGCCTTTTCTTAGAATATATGTGCTCCAAGTGAAAAATTTCATTAACGTCAAGCAGGGATTGGTCAGCAAATGAATATACGTACCAAGTGACTATAGAGCGAGTAATATTTCTTTGATTTGTGAATGTGTAATTCTCAAAAAATAACCTAGCTTGATCTTCATTGAACCGATACTTTGAGAATGTGGCTTCTCTACCATTAACAATATTAACCATTTCGTCGTAAACAGGGGTTCGTAAGGCATTAACACCAGGGTTAGTTATCGCATATGCAAAAATGAAAGCAGTTATTTTACCCAAAAAACATCCAAAGCTGGGCTGTTCTAAAATACCCTCTGGCGATCTATGATAAAGAAAATATACTGAAACTATATTCTGCCACATTCCATTTGGTGCATAAGTTAGCACAAATAATTTTTTGAGAACTAAAGAAGAAAACCTCTGACTATCCTGATTCGAAATGTTTTTCCAAAACAACGCAAGCGCTTTTAAGTCTGAGATCGTATGTGATCGTTTGAGATATTGGTATTTTTTTCGCTCGTAGAATTTTCTGAGGGATTCAGTAGTGGTACTTTTATTTCCTTCTGTAGCGCGTAAGTAATACATGTAGCGAGTGAAAAGTTCATCCATTGGCGCGCCAGTGTTCAAATAGAAAACCGAGCTAGTAGTTTGCTCAAGGCCTTTCCACTCAGAAATAAAATCATCCTTTTTATCCAAATCGCCATAGTACTTATAGAATTGTGCTTTGAATATATCAGCATCAGCTAAGGGCAAGCCACGATCATTTAGTGTCGAAAATATTCTGAGCGCAGTGTCTTGCGATTCTGCTTCTATGGGAAGCAGGAGACAATTACCTAATATTCTTGCAGGGAAATAGGGGAAATAGCTCGCGAATGCTAGCAAAAACTCATCGATTTTATTTTGGAAAAATTGGTAATTACTAACGTATTGACTTTTGCTATACGTCTTTACCGAACCCGTTCTCAACAAGTCCAAAAATTCATCTTTGTCGTTATCCGTAGCTACCTCAGAATCAATTTTTAAGGTCGATTTATCAGCGCTTCCAAATTCATCAGTTTTCCATATGCATTTTTCAATCATATCGCGTGTTTGCTTAGAGTTAGCATCTTGCATGTTAGTAAACTTATCGTAGAATGCGCGCAAGATAAGCATTATTGTCGTAAGACGTTGCTGTCCATCAATAACCTCTGATTGCCCGTTACCGTTCTTGAACGTAACAATGGAGCCGAGAAAGTACTCATCGTTTTTATCAAATTCTTCATAGTTGTTGTTGGGAAATGAGAATGTAAAAAGATCATCCCAAAGCGTTTGGCACTGCTCCTCATCCCAAGCATATGGGCGCTGATAGTCTGGGATAAGGAAGTCGGCCTTTTTATCAGACAGCAATTGCAATATGGTCTTCTGATCAACATTTAGTTTTGACATCTGTTTCTCTGTTTTTTGGTTGCATAACAAGACTGTAAAATAAACCTATTTCAGCCCCAAATATCAATTATCATTACAACACAGATAGCGTATAACTAGGTTAGTATTTCTGACAACATTTATTGCTTTTATTTTTCAAAATAACCGGAAGCAAGCGAAGCGCGGTAGTTTCTCAGTTTGTGCCATAAAGTAAACCTTTTGCGTATCTTGCACTAATTAATCAATTTTCAACATAATAATGATATGCCTTAAAAAATAACGCCATCTAACTTTTTATGTAATTTACCTATCAAGCTAAACGCCTTGCCTTATCCACAAAATGTGCGGACAAGATCAAACTAATTTACAGCAAGCTCTTCGCAATACAACCAATCAAAAAACTCTTCGGGCATTGCTTCTTCAACTATTTCAATGGATTTTATATTTACTGTAGCGTTGGCTCCCATCAACGGAACTTCTATTACTTCTTCTTGATTTGACCAATCCATTTCAAGGTATCGCTTGTTATTTTCATAATAAGATATTTTTTTTACCCTACCATGGCCATACAATCTCATTGTTTTGCCGTACTGCTGTATTTTCTTGAGAACCACTAAATCCCCTTTGCAAACTTTATTAAAGCGATCTTCTTGCGTTTCACTTTCATAATACTGAAACGTACAAATACCTTTTTCCTTCCATTCAATATCAAGACGGTTTTCTAAATCAGCATTAGGACAAAAACCCATAAATAAAATATAGGAATCACTTGGAGAAGCTTGATTGATTGAATCAATCACATACTTAGCATCTTCTTCACCTTGTTTAAGCTTAGTTTTAGCATTCTGTTTTAACTTACTAAGTTCTGTTCTATTCATTGTGCCACTTTCGACTTTTGCTATTTGTTTAGCGTATTTCATAAAAAAATCCTATTTAAGATAGATAAAATTGGGTATTAAGAGAGAAAAATTTCTTTCTATCTCAAGTAGGCTTGAACTCGTTGTAAGAATCCATTTTTTTAAGAAATATTGAGATAGTATAATTTTAAACCCAATCAGTGCCTTAAATATTCACAAAATCTGTGAATGACTCTGTGGATAACGTTCTGAAAAAACGACCTTGTTGGTTATGATATTGTCTGGTCAATAAAAAAGCTAATAGCTAAAGTCTAAGAATCAATTTCATGTTTTTGCTCCAAAATATTTAAACGATACCTCAGTTTTTAAAAAAGAAAGGCATTATAAGACAAGTATTTACTTGTCTCAGTAGCAATAGGCTTGATGACCGTGTAAACCGCCTTTTCTTATCTATTTTTTTCAAATAGTTTATATTTTGATCATTTAAGTATTTTTTAACGGTTTTACTGATTACTTGATTCTTGTACAGATATCAACCGCCGATATTCTCGATCAAAAAGCCTTTGAATATATTGCAGGCACCGTTAACAATCCAAGTGCGACACCTGCAAATTTTTCGAACTTAGCCCAATGTGTATCGGGTACTCCATTTTCACCTTGCAAATCACCAACAGAATTAATATGGAAGTTTGCATTAATCCTATGCTCATTGGTAAATTCTACAATTGTACATATTTTTCTCTTTTAGTAACGAAACTTCTTTGCGCGGTATTTCTCAATATATCTTTCCAACCATGAATATTATCGGTCTTTTAACTTTTGATGTTAGCGCCAGCGTCTCAACTCAAAATTAAGTATACTGTTGATGTAAGCTTTACTTTCAAGTTTACAGATCAGGTGCCCAGTAATGGGCTTTATAGAGACTAGCATTTTGGCTAGTCTCTGACTGGTCAAAGTGCACCTCAACTTTAATAGGGGTACGAACATGAAAAAGACGAGACTGAGTATTCAAGAAACCGTGACGAATTCAATTGTAAAGCAAATTGAAAGTGACGGCATTCTTCCATGGCGATGCCCTTGGCAAGTCAGCTCTACAAACAATTGCCTGCCTTTCAATTTTGCTTCAAAGCGAAGTTACAGCGGTATTAATACGCTGATTCTTTGGAGCGAGGCCATTATGAAGGGCTATTCATCCAATGCGTGGTTAACGTTTAAGCAAGCGCAAGCATTGGGTGGTTCAGTGAGAAAAGGCGAAACATCAACACGCT
>Ga0209309_10005347_pt1 | contig 10258 bp, 11 predicted proteins | sample COGITO_mtgs_1204_2_FD_184807 | JGI IMG/M metagenome (GOLD analysis project Ga0209309, IMG submission 184807) | Pelagic marine microbial communities from North Sea - COGITO_mtgs_120412 (SPAdes) (version 2) | ecosystem: Environmental > Aquatic > Marine > Epipelagic ...
AGATTTCCCGTACACAATTCGTTCAGTCACTGAGATCATGAGCCAAAACGGCTCAACATCTATGGCTGCGACGTGTAGTGCCTGCCTGGCTCTGATGGACGCTGGTGTGCCAATCACGCGCCCAGTCTCTGGCATTGCTATGGGCCTGATGGTCGACGGCGACAAATCATACGTCATGAGCGACATAGCTGATGCTGAGGATTTCGCTGGTGACATGGACTTCAAAACCGCTGGTACCGAAAATGGTGTCACGGCACTTCAGATGGACATGAAAGTCCACGGACTTCCAGTCAGCACGCTCAAAGAAGCCCTCTTAAAAGGCCGAGATGGTCGCGCCAAGATTTTAGCTCACATGCTAACTACAATCGCAGTACCACACAAATCCCTCAGTCCACACGCCCCACAAATCGAAAAAATTATGGTAAATCCTGAGAAAATCGGTGCCATTATCGGTAAAGGTGGCGAGACAATCAATAAAATTACCAGCGAAACTGGTGCTCAAGTCGATATCAAAGACAACGGTCTTGTGACCGTAGCAGCCGTCAACGGTGAAGCTATCAAAAAAGCCGTCGAATGGATCAAAGGTCTCGTCGAAGAGCCAGAAGTTGGCAAAATCTACGAAGGACCAGTCGTCAAAGTTATGGATTTCGGTGCCTTCGTCAACATCATGCCCGGACTTGACGGCATGGTGCACATCTCCCAAATGGCCGACCACCGTGTCGAGCAGGTGACTGATGTCGTCAACGAAGGCGACGTCGTCAAAGTCAAACTGACCGCCATCGACGAGCGCGGCCGTTTAAATCTCAGCATGAAAGACGCCTAGCCGAAAATGCAACGCCCTCTAATAGTAATGTTCGTGGGTATTCCTGGTTCTGGTAAAACAACCTTTGCCCGGCAACTTGCATCTGAGCTCCAGGCAGTGGTGCTCAACAGCGATAGCATACGGATCGGAATGTGGAAAAATCGCCAAGCAATCGAAGCGACCCATGCAAATCCAGCAGAGCGAAAGCATGCGAACCAACTGACATTTGGCGCTATGAATTACGCCACTGGGCAGATAATTGCTGCTGGTCATAGCGTCGTGTATGATTGCAATGCAAATCATCACTACGAGCGCGATGAAAAGCATGATATAGCCACTAAATACGATGCAATCTCACTTGTTGTAAGGATAAAAGTCCCCTATGAGGTTAGCCTAGATCGTGTTCAAAACCGTGAAGAATCTCATGATCAACGTCGAATGTCTCCTGAAAAAGCAAAAGCAGTGCTTGATAGGTTCGTAAGAGAGATAGAGGAGCCTGATGATTCTGAGCGAGTTATAGAAATTTCCGGCGAGGTATCATTTGAGCAGCAGCTTCAACAGTTCAAATTAAAATTGTCACAATTTTAATACATCTGTTTTGCGTCACGAGTGAGTCTCTATTTATGATTACGCATACCTATCGATAAGAGCTTTGATGGTTTCACAACGATTCCAGTCTGCATTAAGTTGACTAATATATGTAAAATGTTATAATTATAGTATTATGCGCGCTAAACCATTTGAAGTAGAATTTGTGTTCTCAGGGCAACAACATTACAGTCGTCCAGAAGAGCTTACGCAGGAGCGAATACTTGAGGAGCAAGTTGCTTCTAACAGAGAGTGGACGGCACGTGCAAAAGATAGGATTTCAACTATTAGCCAGGGCCGAGTTGAAAAACCAAGCTGGTTTAAAGAGCAGGAGTCAAATGCTCGCTCATTTGTCTCATCTCTTGGACTCGTAGGGGCAAAAGGCACTCAAATTACTGTTGTAAATCCTCATACACCAGAGATAAATAAAGCTGCGTTTTCAATGGACTCAGATGATCGGATAGCCAAAGGCATGAATTGGCAACATGAGGGAATCATGATTCGCGACTTAGTTCTGGATGAGGCCAGCAAGATGGAAAAACCAGAAATCACTGGCAAAATTATGGCTCACGAGCTGGTGCATTCTGCTGAATTTTACGACAATAAATTTTATAATAGATTCGATAAACAAACTAGAAAATGGCGACGGGATTTCAGGCAAGGATTTCAAACTAAAAGTAAGAACACCGCGAACCGCGGCATGTTTTATGCCGAAGCAGTCGCAGAATATGTCGGCGGACTCTATGTTCGTCGTGGCCAAGACTCTGACTGTGAGCTTGTGTCGGTAGATATGCCTTTGGCTGACACCTTGCCTGAGCATTATGCGGACTATGAAGTAGATTTTGGGGTACCGGCAATTGCCGGGCCAGATGGCTATGCGATGGAGCTGCTCGCGTGGGGTGTCGAGCAAAAAGGTATTATCGATAGAGATAGTTTTATCCGTTCGGCACTTGGTACATACAGTCTCGATGCGGCAGTACGACTACCGAGTTACCGGCAGTTTGCTTCATCAATTGATGGGCTTGAAAAGGGATTGTATGTTCATCTACGTGACCTAGAGTACGGCCATGAGTCGTGGCAGGCCGCGCAAGCAAAAGTTCATTCCGTGGTTACGAAATAATAGTGCTGTGTTTAGCTATATAAAAAACACGACATAGTCGTGTGTAGAATCATTCTAAAATTTATTTGTGAGTGTGTTTCCGGCTGCAGCTCTCGATGAGAGCTGCAGCCGGTCCGCACCTTAGGAGACTTCAGGTCAGATCAGCTGTGTGCCGATCGTGATCTGTGAACCATCCTCCATGTTGCCACGGAGTTGCTTCGGGATCATGACGTGACGGCTCCATTTGGCCAACTGCGCTGCCATCTGTGCACCGAGTGCGACCGCCGGGTAGACGATAGCACGTACGGCACAGAGATCCTCGGCAGCCTTGTCGTCGCCGAACAGGTGCTTGTTCTCGTACCACTCCCCATCGAGGGGGTTGACGAGTAGCAAGTGCCAGTTAAGGCCACCGATTCGACCGTCGAGATAGATGTCCACGGCGTCGCTCACAGCAACCGCCTGCCAGATTTCCTGACGGGCAGCCATCGTGTCGACGCCTGAGATCACCACCGACGAATCGATCTCCGTAGCAGCGGTGAATTTCTCTCTGTGGATGACGACTTCCTCGGCACCGTGTGCCAGTAGGTAGTCACGTACCACCTCGACCTTTGGCTGGTAGAGGTGCTCGTCCCGAAAGATGAGCGTTGAGGCCATGTTGCGCGGTTCGACGAGGTCATCGTCGTACAGCACAAACCTCTGAAAGCCCATCGTGACGATGGTCGGCAGGATTGAGCCACCGATGCCACCGCAGCCGATGATCGTGACTGATTCGGCGCAGCTGTTGGGATCAAAGATCCCGGTCTGGTCGGAAAAGTCTGCACTCATTTGCGTCTCCTTACTTCGATGCCGGCGCGAGCCGACGGACGGTTTTGCGCGGGGGCTTGGTGACAGTCACGAGGGCATCGACATCATTCTCGATGTCGGCCATGAGTCCTTCGTCGACCTCATCATGAACCCAGATCTGCATCTGGGCGCCGAGGCGGAATGGTCTGAACGTGTCCAGTCGAGCGGTCACCTCACCGTGAACGGTGGTGACCAGACTGATGAACCAGTCCATGTAGTTGTAGTCCTCGATGTTGTTCATATCGGTGTCGCTGTGGTAGGCCTGTCCGTAGACATGTGAATGCCACTGCAGACGGAGGTCGTTGGAGCGACCGGCCTGGTCAGCGCGGTACTGGGCCTTGGCAAAAGCCCGGCCCGTGACGTTGGCAGCGCTCGGCGTGACGGTCTGCTCGGTGATGAACACATCACTGGGTAGCGAGACACGGAAGACGCCGTTTTCCAGCGTGACCAGCCCGAACCCGTTGATTTCGTTGGGCGCGGAGGTGGTCGCGTAGGCCTGGAGCTTTTTCCAAGCCTCACGGCTGAAATGGAGCTGCGAACCAGTGTGGTTGCAGTCGGATGCATGGGCGAGTCGTGACCGTAGTGTCATGGGAGTCTCCTTGGTTGGTAAGGTGCGGGATGTACAGAAAGTACTATACTATTTTATCATAATATATATAAAAAGTCAAGTTATGTAAAACCTCCCCCAAGTTCTGGGGGAGGGAGGTCACCGGGACCCGGTACGAAGGTTAGCAGATTGTGTGCGTCGGGGTTAGTCCAACGCCATCTTTAGCTTGCCATTTTTGTTTAAAATAGCAATCTGCTGGTAGAACAGGTTTGATCCGTTGCACGAGACTAGTCAGCTTGCGCTAACTCGCTACAGTGCGTCGGTCCTCTTCTAATCGTACCGGGTTCCCGGTGGGTGTAGCTTGCGCCGTGATGACCGCCGTTTTAGGCGGTGGTCATCACGACACCGAACCGGGTGTCAGCCGTTTCGGACTCGAGGGGCCGCCGAGACGCTGTCGTCCTGGCCGACCGTGTCGGTCTGCTCGGCGTCCTCGCCATTGACGACCGGCTCGAGGGTCTGGGTCGCGCCACTGGGTCCACCGAGCACTTCGAGGGCCGCGCCGAGCACGTCGCTGACGGTGTTGCCGTCGAGGCCGTTGATGTCGACGTCGGTCTTGCCGAGTCCGGCGATGGAAACTGAGGCCATGGTTTTCTCCTTGAGACGGTGTTGCATGGACGTCCGGGGGTTGACCGGATCAGCATGAGCTCCCATCTAAGTGGTAGCCAACGCTGATCCAGTCAACAAGTTCGTAACAAGCTATGTGCAATTGCGGCAGTGTATCCACTCACAATATATTTACACTATACACCATAAGTTATATATTGTCAATACTTTATGTCACATTTATCTAAAAAGTCCTAAAAATGAAACAAGCGCCGTCCCTGCCGTACGATGTACGGTGGGACGGCGCTCGATCATTCACGACGACAGCGAGAGAGTGGCTAGCGATTATGCTGCAAACCCATTCTCTCGAACAGCAGCACGACCCATAGCTGTCTGGATCCGAGCGTGTCGGTCACGATGCGTCCGCAGTGGACGGTCAACAGTTTGCCAGACGAGGTCCACAGGGATCTCGTCGTAGCGCTCTGTCAGGTGGTATTCGTAACCATTGTTGACGCCGTTGATCGAGTTGATGAGTAGGTGCATCATGTCAGCGTAATTCGCCTGACGATACATCCCATTGAGCTCAGTAGCTCGACTGCCGAAACAGAACCATCCTCCGTCGAAGCGTCCATCATCGAAGTGATCCCAAAAGCCATGTCGACCGCGGGATTTCTTAGCTACGAGTACTCCCTCGCCAGTAATGTTGCTAGGAGAGAGTGTGAACTCGTAATCACCAAAATCGTAGCGGCGACCATCTTGTACGTGACTAGCACGGACATGGATGACCGGTACACCGGCATCGTTGAACTTGATGCCCATCACGCCCGGGAGGGTCATGATGTAGCGCAGTGTTCGCTCAGCCTTTTCAGGGTCTGGGTCGCGTCGTTGCGCTTGCTGGGCTTGGAGTTCCTTGAGACTAGCCTTGACGTCGCGCAGCATCCTCTTGTAGTCGGCGATAGCACGGACATAGTCTGTGGCTCGTGTTTCGCATTGCTTGATCTTGTCGGTTAGTATTCGAACTCTGCTGTTGCATTCCTCCTCACTTTTGATCGAAGCACGCAGGGCAGTGACAGGGTTAGGCCAGTATCCATTCCAGCTTGCGGCCGGGGGAATAGGCTGGGGGCGGCTGTCATCACCTCGCATGCAGATTGCATTGTGGATGTTCTGGATGTATTTATCGACTGATCCCTCTATGAGCAGAGTTGATTTGTTATCCTCTTCTTTCATGTCTAAGTACCCAGTGTGATTATGGTATACGTCCTCGATTGAAGCACGAAGCATATCGTAGCTATACGGATCCCGAGATGGACCTTTGCGTAGCCGTGTCGCTACAGGCATCGGGTTCTTGGTTTCAGAATAGTACGTGCTCAAATGAAGGCCAACGATTACTTCGTAGTCGCCGTAGTCGAAAACGAGCCCATCGTTCGCGTCACGCATTACACGGATTTGAACGATCAGAAGCCCTTTGGCATCGATACGAGTGCCGATTACAAAGGGAAGCTCGACCAAGCGCTCGAGCGCCAGCCCAAGCTCCTCATCAGAGACTTCGTGCCGAGTCTTTAGCTGCTCGAGTTCTTGCGCTGCTTCTCGAGCAGTATCTCTCATGTTGCGAATTGTAGTCGAGCATTCTTGAATTCTATCCTTGAAATACTCGATATCTTCTTCGCGTCGTTTGATATCCGACGCCATGGAGTCGTTAGCTTTCAGAAACTCCATGTACTTGGTAACCATATTACGATCAAAGCCGTGCCAGGTCGGCGGCGGCAGTGTTGGCTGGTATGCCATGGGTTTATCCTCTCATCGTGTGTCGTCGTATTGTGAATGATCGGTCCGCGTACTTAAACGCGGTCGATTATATAGTAACATATTTTATTAAAAAAGTAAATAGATAGCATATGGATTACTACAGTAAAATGTCATTTTAGTACCCGAGAATGGGACTAGATTGCTATACTTATCGTATGAGCCATTCGTCACAACTCCTAGAACTTCAGCAAGAAATTATTTCTAAACAGATTTGTTCTGAGTTAGCCGACCAGGCTTCGCAGCTGGTCATGGGCGATGGTAATGAAAACGCTGATATCGTCTTTATCGGTGAAGCGCCGGGGAAAAAAGAGGACGAGACTGGACTACCATTTGTCGGCGCCAGTGGCAGGTTTCTTAATCAGATGCTCGAAGTCGCCGAGATGAGTCGTGAAGATGTCTACATCACCAACATTGTGAAATATCGCCCACCAGATAACCGCGACCCGTCGGTAGAGGAAAAGCGTGAATTCTGGCCATATCTTATGCGACAGCTTGGAATTATAGATCCTAAAGTTGTCATTACGCTCGGCCGTCACAGCATGGAGTGTTTTATGCCCGGCGCCAAGATTTCCGAGCGACATGGCGTTGCCAAAAAAATAACCTATCAAGATCATGAATTTTTGTTAATTCCGCTCTATCACCCGGCAGCAGCGCTCTATAACGGTTCGATGCGCCAAACGCTTATTGATGATTTTGTGGCAGCTAAAGCCTTAGCGGACGCAGAAAAATAGATGTATATAAGTCATCTTATATACATCTATAAAGGTCACAAGACTATGTGGTAGACTACTCGGCGTTTCTTTCATTAAGTAGTGTAGGCTTAACCTTTCATCCTTTTGGAATCATCAGTACAATTACGCAATTGTAAAGGTTGTGCGCAGAGGTCGTGAGTGGAATGAACCGCTCACGACCTCTGACCTAAAACGCTATGAAGCGATTAGGATTTTGTGGAGAGGAGGCGCTCAGCCGTTGCTGATCATGCGGACCAGGTTGATGACCGAGTCCGGTTCAACTCGGTCACTGAGCTCGGCTGGCTGACCGTTCATGGTCGCCATTTGGCCCTGGATGAGCGACAAGTCGAACATCTTCAGGTATGCGCCGACCGTGAAATTGCGACGGTAGTCGGCCTCGAACTCGTCACCGCCGAGAACGGCGACCTTGACCGAAGAAGGGGAGTGACGGACGACCTGGCCTTCGAGTGGCTTTGACATGGGTGATACCTTTCTGGTTGATGAGCTGGGTTTCTTTGGTGTTGACACCGATGTAGCGCGCAGTTTCCAGCTGACGCGCAAATCGAGTCAGCTGGGCAATGATATGCCCAGCTAGTACAACTGGTGGATGAATAACGGTTCGAGCGGCGCACGGAAGTTGCGCGCCGTCTTTGTCATCAAACAACCAGCCAGTATAAAATGTTCCTGCATCAAGGTCGGAGGGATTAAGCGTGAGTAGAGCAATCTCTTCTCCGCCCATCCGGCCGTCCATGTACAGGGGCACTTTTGCGTTGAACTGTACTGCTGACCAAATTGCCTTACGTGAGGCCATGCTGTCTACGCCACTGATCACGACACCACTGAGTGGTGACTTTTCGGTGACTTTTTCGGCATGAGGTATCACGCGGCATTGGGGGTCGCAATAATCCCTAACAATCTCAGCTGCTGTGTTAGCTTTTGGCTTACCGATATCTTTCGCTCGGTACACCATCTGGGCTGGGATGTTATGGGGCTCAATGATGGGATCATGATCCCAAAGGTGTAGTTCGCTCTGAAGGCCGAGCTTTGCTAGCGGCAAGATCAGAGCGCTACCGATACCACCGAGGCCGATTACATGAACCGGCCACGTGAATGCTTCGGGGTTGAATATTGCTGTCTGATGCTCATAGCTCGCAAGCTGACTCATAGCTGTTGCTCCAATACTAAGGTGCTAGCTGGGCCAGCACTGACGGCTACTTCTTGACCCGTGGTGTTAGTCGGGTCGGTTGTGCGCCGTGGACTGAGCACACCGGACTTTCGAGGTTTTACTTTCTGGGAAATTTGTCGCGCAGTGTCCATCATGACCGCAGCTGGGATTGTAGTCACCAGCGTTGGCACGAGTGGAATTGCAACCCGTAAACCATCTTGATATAGATCGAGTCGGCACTCGAACTCACCGAATTTGTTGACGACCAGACTGATCAGTCGGTTACCCGGCCAATTGTCTATGTTTTCAGTATCGGTAGTCGAGAATCGGGCTTGCATTTTGACATGGCTGTGCCACTGAAACGACATCTGCTTGGACTGATAGCCGAGACCCATGACTTCGCTCATAGCTTGTGAAACTACGAGTGGGTCAACTTGTACGTCTCCGGCGCTTGCGACCTGGTCGGTGATGAACACATCGACCAGGGTAAACTGGTTGTAATCGTTGAGCTCCAATATCCCGAAGCCGTTGACTTCGGTAGGACAATTGATGACGTATGCCATCATTTTCTGCCACACCTCAATCGGTATTACCAACTGAGGCATGGGAAGGTTTCCTGTGGGCATCGTTTCAGCTCCTTGGTCGTCGTGTGGTTTCGAATGCGAAAGGCAGTTTGGGCCTATCTTCGAAATTGACGTTGTTCAGTGTCGTGACTGCGATTGACAGGGCTTCAATGTACTGTCCCTTACGCATGTGCTGGTCAATGACACTCTGTTGGTTGCCAAAGCAAAACACACCGTATTCAAGCCGGTAGGCAGGGTATCCACCTCTCCAGCTTGGCTTGCAGCCGTCACGCCTCATCAGCGCGGTCAGATGCATCGCACCGGGATGTACGTCGAGTTGCCAGTCTCCTAGGTCGTAGTAACTTCCCATGAATTTGTAGCTGGCACGCACAATCAAACGAAGCCTACCATTCACTGACTGTACCGCCACGACTCCAGGGAGCTTGGCAATACGAGTGAACTCAGCGATCGCATCGGCTGAGTTCGCATCAGAGTTTGGCTCAGCCAGCGCTGCATTCAGCTGCTTAAGCTGGGCTGTCTTATCGTTGATCGTTGCTTGTATCTCACGAAGCTGTTCACCTAGTTCCGTCGCACGCTTCTGTGCGGTGTCGAGCTCTCGCTCAGCTGATGTTAGCTGCGTTTTCCGGAAGACGTTTGAGGCGTCAGTACGGATTGCAACGTATGCTTGCTGAGCTGTTTGCGGGCCAGTCGGGTAGGAAACAGCAGATGGTTTCGCACGGCCAGGTCGAATTTGATCCACGGTCATTTCTCGCCGTCCACGATCGATAGCGGTGGCAAGCATGGGTGGTTGTGGGTCGAGTTCAACTCTTTCGTTTCGATCACCTATCATGAAATAGAGTAGTGCGCTAACCGCAACACTGATCCAGTAAACCGGACCAAATAGTACCAACGGAATAATCGGCCACACTCTGCGCCATGGCTGGTTCACAAATTTATATTCGCTGATCGAAGCGTATACAAATGTAAATAGAGTACCAAATGCCCATGGCACCCACGGTATCAAGGCTATATTTGATAGCACAGATAGTAATGAGCTCGTTGGCTCAGCCATTGGCGACGCACGTGGAGTAGTACGAAGTTGCTCACTATCGACAAACATTACTTCGTTTATGAAAGTAGCAAATACTCCTCCTAGACTCAAAAAGACCGTCATAAAGATTACTGCAAATACAGCGAGCATCAAAGTCGCTAAGATGCAGTCTAGGAAACCACCAAATGTCAGCGTGTGCCTTCGACCAGTTAGGTTGTAAATCCAATCTACATCTCTTTGTCGGACCATTGTGGTCCTCCTCTCCAAATTGTGAACGAACAAACCTCAGCATCCGCCGAGACCATCTGATATTATTTTAACATATTTCTACAAACAATCAATAAGATTATTGACAAAATATATAAAATAGAGTATAAAATATTACGATCGATGGGTACTCTATCGACTACATTCAAATTGTCGTAGGCCTTGCTGCGACACTGGACAGAGGAGCGTGAGA
>Ga0209309_10005348_pt1 | contig 10256 bp, 5 predicted proteins | sample COGITO_mtgs_1204_2_FD_184807 | JGI IMG/M metagenome (GOLD analysis project Ga0209309, IMG submission 184807) | Pelagic marine microbial communities from North Sea - COGITO_mtgs_120412 (SPAdes) (version 2) | ecosystem: Environmental > Aquatic > Marine > Epipelagic ...
CCAATAACTACTGTAGCCAAAGGACGTTGTACCTCTGCACCTCCAGAATTAGATAAGGCCATTGGTAAGAAACCAAGTGAGGCTACAGATGCTGTCATTAATACGGGTCGTAACCTTACTTTTGTGCCCGTTAGTATTCTTTCTTTTATATCTGTTATACCTTCTTTTTTAAGTTGATTAAAGTACCCAATGAGTACAATCCCATTTAAAACAGCTACACCAAACAAGGCTATAAAACCAATGCCAGCTGAAATACTAAAGGGTAAACCTCTTAATTGCAAAGCCCAGATACCACCTATTGCAGATAATGGAATTGCTGTGAAAATCAATGCTGCTTGTGACATTGAACCAAAAGTAAAAAAGAGTAGTATGAATATTAAAGCTAATGTAATAGGTAGTGCAACTGATAATCTTGCATTTGCTGCTTTTAAGTTTTCAAACTGACCACCATACGTAAAATAATACCCAGTAGGCAGTTTCAAATTGGCATCCAATTCTGATTGAATTTTCTCTACTAATGTTTCAATATCTGTATTCCCAACATTAACACCAATAACAATTCTACGATTTGTATTTTCTCTGGACACTTGCATTGGAGCATTTACCAAATCAATATTAGCGACACTATTTAGTGGAACTTGAGTACCATTGCTAAGTGTAATAAAAAGGTTTTCTACATCCTTAATGCCTGTTCTGTATTGGTCATCTAATCGAATGACTAAATCAAATCGCTTTTCTCCTTCATAAATAATACCTGCTTTTTCCCCTGCAAAGGCAGACCGAATTACTTGGTTCACTTCTTTTATATGCAAACCGTATTGTGCCATTTTATCATAATTGTAATTGATGATTATTTGAGGCATTCCTATTGTTTGTTCAACATTTACAGTTCCTACACCATCAATTTTATTAATTATTTTCTCTGCCTCAGTTGCTTTTTGAAACATTATATTTAAGTCTTCTCCGTATAGTTTAATGGCAATGTCTGCCTTAGTTCCAGTCATTAATTCATTAAACCGCATTTGTATTGGCTGTGAGAATTCATAGCCAACACCAGGAATTGCTTCAAGAGATTCTTCTATTTTTTCAAACATTTCTTGACGAGTATCAGCCGAAGCCCATTCAGATTTTGGTTTCATTACCAAGACATAATCGGCAATTTCTACAGGCATTGGGTCTGTGGGGATTTCTGCCGAGCCAATATTGGCTACCACATCAGTAATTTCTGGAAACTCTTTTAAGAGTTTTTTCTGAATCATTTTTGCGGTTTCTACACTTTGAGAAAGAGAACCTCCTGGTGGTATAATATGCTGCATAGCCAAATCTCCTTCTTCTAATGTGGGAATAAATTCGCCACCCATTCTACCAAAAACAAAAACACTTATAAAGAATAGTAATATAGTTCCTCCTACAAATAGACGTTTGAACTGCATTGCTTTGTTTAAAATAGGAGTGTATCCACTTTGAAAAAAGTCTATGATTTTATCTGCAATTGTTCTTTTATTGGAAATATTTTTATTTAGAAAAAGAGCTGCCATCATTGGCACATAGGTCAAAGACAGTATTAAAGCTCCAGTAATTGCCAACATTACAGTTTGTGCCATTGGCTTAAACATTTTACCTTCAATACCAACTAAAGCAAGAATTGGGATATAAACCATTAATATAATAATCTCTCCAAATGCTGCTGAACTTCTGATTTTTTGTGAAGAGGAAATTACATCTGTATCTATTTCAGATTGACTAAGTAACTTACCTGAATGTTTTACTTGTAGCCTGTGTACTATGGCTTCTACAATAATAACTGCCCCGTCTACAATTAAACCAAAATCTATAGCTCCCAAACTCATTAAGTTAGCTGAAATACCCAATAAGTTCATCATAGATACTGCAAACAACATTGCAAAAGGAATAACTGAAGCCACAATTAAGCCTGCACGCCAATTTCCTAATAGAAGCACTAAAATAAAAATAACGATTAAGCCTCCTTCAATAAGGTTTTTCTTAACTGTGCCAATTGCTGTGGTAACTAATTTATCTCTCACTAAATAAGGCTCAATCACTACACCTTCTGGTAATGATTTTTGAATTTGAATGACTCTTTCTTTAACTAATTCTGTTACTACCGAAGAATTAGCACCTTTAAACATCATTACTTTACCACCTACCACTTCTTCGCCATCACGTACTAATGCTCCATAGCGTGGTGCTTTACCATATTGTAAGGTTGCTATGTCCTTTATTAAAACTGGAATGTTGCCAACTTCATTAACTACAATATTGCCTATATCGTCTAATGATTTTGCAAGCCCTTCTGAACGGATATAATAGGCATTTGAATTTTTCTCTATATATGCACCACCAGTATTTTCATTGCTTTTTTCAAGAGCCACAAATACATCTGAAATACTTATACCTAATGATTTCAGTAAGTCAGGATTAACTGCTACTTCATACTGTTTTAAGTAACCACCCATTGAATTAATTTCTGCTACACCTTCAATACCCAGTAATTGCCTTTTTACAATCCAATCTTGAATAGTCCTTAACTTTGTTGCAGAATATTTATCTTCAAAACCTTCTTTGGGTCTTACTACATATTGATATATTTCTCCTAAACCCGTAGATATTGGAGACATTTCGGGTGCGCCTAAACCTTGAGGTATTGCATTTTCAGCTTCCTTAATTCGTTCAGTAACTAACTGTCTTGCTAAGTATATATCATAGTTTTCTTCAAATACTACGGTAATTACAGATAGCCCAAAACGTGAGATTGACCTTATTTCTTCTACCTTTTGAAGACTCTGCAGAGCAAGTTCAACTGGTGTTGTAATAAACTGCTCTACCTCTTGTGTAGCAAGTGTTGGAGAAATAGTAATAATTTGAACCTGATTGTTTGTGATGTCAGGAACTGCATCAATAGGCAACTGGCGTAATGAAAATATACCCCAAATTGTTAAAGCAGCTACAAATAGCCCTATAACAAACTTATTCTGTACCGAATAAGCGATTATCTTATCGAACATATAAATGTGATTTTATTAGAGAAGTTGTTTAAGAATAGGTTTTGTGCGTGTATTTGTTGGTGTCGCTACGCTAAAACACCAACAAAGGCAGTGTATTTTTCCATAAAGTAGGGTTTGCAAACCCTACTTTATGGAAAAATTAAACCAGAATACTATTCTTAAACAACTTCAGAGTTAAACTAAAAGAAAAATGTAAAAAAGACGTAGATAGCCCTTGAAAAATAGTTTAACTTAGGGTTGGTGGATGCCATACTCTATTGAAGTAATCAAAAGAATATGGAGAGGAATAAGAGGAATAATGAAATAAATAGGAATACAAAACTATTTTATTCAAATCACTAAAGGTATATAATGAAGGTATTGTAATTGAAGTACCACAACATTGACATATACAAAAAGCTGTGCACCCATCTTTGCCATTTCGAGAATGATCGTGTAATGGTTCTTCAAAATGGGCTTGTAATACGTTTTCAGAAACAGCACTATCCATACTATCCTCACAAGGCATAATTGCCATTGCAAAAACAAATATTGATAATATGAATGTTAATATTCTCATCTTCAAAAATACTAAAATATACGTGCAACTCACTTGCAAATACAGGGTTTTCTTATAAAAAATTGACTTGGTTAAGAAAGTTTAATAAAGATTGAAAATCATCTTGAAATTTTTCAAGTTGTGCTACCATATTTTTAGGTTTTAATTTATTCAAAAGTGTCAACTAAGTGTTCTAAGCCCTGCTAACACTTTTGAAATAGATTTTTCTTTTGTTTTGAGTTGGTCTTCTTGAAATGTAGTATCTCTGATGTTATTATTTACTTCTACTTGCCAATGATTTCGGACAGTTCTAAAAAGTTGTTCTCCCTCTTGTGTTTTTTCATTGGAAATATAAAATGAAGTTTCTTTACTTTCTTCTTGCGTTTTAGTATCTGTGCGTGTTCTTTCTACTTTAACTAAAGAGCAAAAATCTACTTTTTCCCAACGTGGGTCAAAATATTCTTGGCTAATATCATATAATTCATACTTTCTATATTCAATTCTTCCATGTCCCTTTTCCCATTTTTTGCTTTGCAAAATTGCTTTTGAAGTTTGACTACAAAATACCATATCTTCTAATAATACAGTTTGATTATTCTTTAAACCAATTAAAAAAATACCTCCTCCTCCATTAATCAATTCACAGGTAGATGGAGATAAATGAAGTGCATCCAAACTAATTTTTTGCCCAGTAGCTTGGCTAGTTGTTAATAAATTACGAATACAAGACTTTTCGCTTTCTTTTTCTCCATTGTAATAAGATTGTCCTAAAACCTGTCTACTTTCTTGACCTACTAATTGGACTAGAGCTTCTCCACGTTTTTTTACCTTTTTCTATACTTCCACGCAATTCTTTACCATCACCTGCAAACCACTTCTTTTGCTCATCACTTAACTCTATTCCATAATTTCCAATAATAGTGTTTTAAAATGAGGAAGAGATACTTTTTTAAACAAACTGGAAGATGAGAGCGAGACATGACCTCAATAGGCTCAGATAACTCTAAAAAATCACATAACTCTTGATGTTTATTTTCCATACTACGATGAAGACTTGATAAATTTCTGTCACGTTTTCGCAAAAGTGCTATACTTAAACCAAGTAAAACAAAGGCTAAATTGTGGGTTTTTCCTCGGCAATCTCGTAAACCTAAGCCCACTAAATTTTGTAATTGAACATAAAAACTACTTTCTTTGTGCATAGAAGGATAAATTTAGTACTTGGTAATACAAAATTAAACCTTTTTTACCCTTTTATTTTTTTATAAGAAAACCCTGCTTACAAAGATTATATTTTACAATTTGCACAAATTCCTTTTATAACCATATTGGCTTGTTGCATCTCAAAATTCTTGGGGAGTTCTATATAAGGAATGCTTAGAGTTGTTAGACAAAATGTTTCTTTGCATTTATTACAATGAAAATGATAGTGTAAATCTATTGGAGAACAACTGCATCCTTCTAAGCATAGAGCATATTTTAAATGACCTGTACCATCTTCAATGCTATGTATTAGTTTGGATTTCTCGAAGGTTTTTAATGTTCTAAAAATAGTGCTTTTGTCTGATCTTTCAAATGCCATTTCTATATCACTTAAAGAAACTGTTGTTGTCTGTTCTATAAGATATTGCAAAATAAGTAGCCTCATTGCTGTTGGCTTTATTGATTTGCTTTCGAGTTTGTGTTCTAATTTTTTATTTACCATAAAAATAATGACTCTTATCAGATTATATTTAATGTATCTAAAACCTGTAACGTTATTTCAGGACATGACAAAAGAAGATAGTTAGAAAGCCTATAGGCACAAAATAGGTCTTATTTCTACTCATTTTTGAAAGGATTAAAGTAGGAAAATAGTTGTAGATTTTAGGTTTAAAATTGCAAACTTCTAATTTTTGAAAGTTTTTTTTTGAGTAGTGATAAAAACGGCTTTTTGATAGCGTAAAGGCTTTTTTAAAGATTTTATTTGGTTACTGTATTAGGTTTTAGTTCTATAATAAACTATCTAATACAGTAACCTTTTTTTACCTTTTACTCAGTCAAATTTCCCAATTCCTTTTCCCAAATCTTAACGCTCTCAAACTGATAAATCTTAGCTGTTTTCTTACTGTCAATCCTTACTGTATTTTCTGAAATTTCGCATAACATTTGACAAATTGATAAGGCTATTTTTTTTGTGTACCTATTTTTTTGATGCTTTCCTTTATTTATTTTGTTTGTTATCTCTTGGGCTGTTAGTTTTTGCCCTTTTGTTTGTTTTAAAACAGATATGACTCTTCTGTATTCTTCTATTCTGAAAAACTCTTTAGTTCCTAATTTTCCTCCTTTTTCTTTCCTGTCTAGTAGCCAGTAACTTATATATTCATTTTTTCTTTTACTCAAATCTTGAGTTTTTCGCATTGTGGAGGATTTTTTACAAGCCAAAATGTTTTTGAGTTTTGGCACGTCCTTAATTCCTTTGTGAGGACTTGTTTTGAGTAATTGAAAGTAACCAATTAATAATTTTTCTGCTATTTGAAGCTGCAAAGCTGTTAATTGTATAGGCTCAATGCTATCATTAGTTATAGTCGTTTGACTCTCCAAACGAACGTCCTTAGTTTCTTTATTGACAGACTTTAATAAACAATCAAAATCTTCATAAAACATACTTACTACCTCGTTCTCGGCTTTTTCTTTCTCCGATTCTAGTTCTTTTGTATGAGCTTCAATATTATTATCTATTTCATTATCATAGAAGAATATTTTGGTAGGGTTTTCAAAAAAAGGACTTCCTTTACTGCGTGAGTGTCTTGTGAAGTCTGCAAATATATTTTGATAGTTTATATCAAAATATCCTTTGCTTTCATTGAGATAGACGTTTTGAGATAACATGCTGCTGAATCTGTCTTTTTCGTATGTATCATTAGCAATTAATCTTTCCATTTGGTTGCTGTGATGCAAAGCATTTTCAAAAGCTAATTCTAAGCTAGTTTGATAATCATAGCGTAAAACTAAATTTTCGGAAGGCAAAAAGTGTTTGTAATTTTTGGTTACAATGATATTTTCTACTTCAAATTCATTGTAATTACGTACTCTAGCTATGAATTGTCTGAAAGAAATATTATCAAATCCAAAAGGCGTTTTATTCAGATAAATGTTCGTTACTGCTCTATCAGTTTTGATATTGATACCAGCTTCTAGTACCGATGTCGTGATGATTACATCAGTATCATCATTCCAAATAAATGTACTTTTGGTTTGCATTTCTTCGAATACTTCTTTCTCTTGGGTATCTAACCCATTTGATGCAAATAAATGTACTTTCTTTTCGTGGCTATTAAATGACTTTTTTAGTGTTTTTGCTGCATCTAAATCGTTACAATGAATAATTACTCTATGACCTTTTTCTATTACTTGTAATCCTTCTTCTAATGCGTAGGTAGTCATTTTGCTATCAGAACAAAAAACTAAATTAGGACGATTATAGGCTTTTTTGTCAGTAGAAATAACTTTAAAATTCTTAGTAGGAAATGATAATTCTGTCGGTGTTGCAGTCATTAACAGATTAGTAGGATTTTCTTTTAAAGTATCTAAAACTGAACCGATTACTTCAGCTCTAAAACTACTATCAAAAGGTATTAAGTGAGCTTCATCAACTACTATAAAAACCTTTAAGCTGTGCAGCTCTGTAAGCACTTTATAGGCTTCATGAAGTTTGTCAAAATTAGTATAAACTATATCTTTCTGTTCATTTTTTAGCCTATCAATAGCTTTACTGACAGTATCAGCAGTAAATACTATTTTTCCTTTTTCGGCTGCTTGTTGTTTGGCTATTGCGTTTCTTGGAGCTGCAAATAATACTGTATAACCTTTTCTATTCAAAAACGGTGTTAGAAAATGTTGCACAAAATAAGACTTGCCTAGACCTGTTGGAGCTTCTAAGTAAGTATATTTTTCTTTTAGAATAGATTTTTGGAAAGCTGTATTTTCTAATAATTGACTACCTAAATAACCATTCAAACGAATTTTTGTAGGCTCTAGCTTAATTTGATAACTTGCTTTGAACGTATCTTGCAGGTTTTTTAAACTTCTTGCATAGTCTTGGGTAAGGTCAAATTTAAAATGCCAAAACAAGTCATTATGATAAGAATTAGATTCTAATTTTTTTCTTATTTCAGACGGCTCACAATGGATAGCTAAGTCATCAAGACCTTTTGCTTGGTATTTATTATCTGGGTTGATACAACTAAATACAAATTGTTTGATTCCCATTTTCTTAGCTGCTATAATTTGTCTTTCTATTGCAGTAAAAAAGGAGCTAGAACGGTCTTTTTTGCTTATATTCTGAAATGTATCGCTGTCAAAAATAAGTCCGTAGGATTCGAACTTGCCTTTTTCAATGACTTGTTTTGTAAGTGGTAAAAACTCGGCTGTATTCTTCAATACTCTTTTTCTACCAAATACATCAATTTCTTTTTCTGTCGTAACTCCCAAATGAAGTCCTCCAATTCCAATACACGCAATTTTAAGTTTTTGGACGGCAAAAAAGGCTTTAAATTCTCCTTCAATAGAATACAAAACGTTTTCAGATTCGAATAAATCTTGATTATTTGCTAACGGTGTTACATAAGGAGAATAACCACTACCACGAGGAGAGTGATATTTCTTTTTGTCTTTTGGCGTAGTAAGCCTTATTCTATTAAAATCTTTGTTTTCAGAATCATATTTGAGGGGTTCTTTCTCCAAGTTTGTGTACTTGATACCTATTCCATAAGGACTATCAAAGTGAGGAAAGAAGTAGTCTTTGGCTTCGGTTTCTGTAAGTCCAAGTTCAGAATAAATACGATTTTCAAAATATGCCTTTGTTTTTTCTAAACTGGAAAGAATCGTTTTTACAGGTTTTGAAATATGCTTAGGTTCTCTATTACTAGAAATAAAGCTCTGTTCTTCTTCTCTAATTGCAAATTCCCTATAATCTAATAAATTGTAGATTCTCTTATAAAAATCGCTTTTATATTCAGACGTATTAGTAAATGCCTTTGCGAAGCTGTATGGATTATAAGTAGTATCACTAGTGAAGTCTTTAACTAGAAATACATTATTAACATCGAAAAAAGATAGATTTGTTTTTCCAAACTTTCCATATCTAGTATTGAGGTCTTTGTTTGCTTGTGTGGTTTTAGCTGCAAACAACCCTAAACTTTGCCATGCTGCAAAATAATTATCCTTTGTAGATTCACTTTCTACATATTCTCTGTATGCCCTATTTAATTTTTCCTTTTTAGCTTTGTAGTTCAAAGATTTTTTAATATCTTTGTACTTTGGTTTACCAATAAAAACACTTCCATTGTCGTATTTTTGTCGGACTTTTTCCGAATATGTTGCTACATTTTCGACTTTTTGCTGAACTTTGTGTATATTTGTGCTACAAAATTTCATGTTTGTTTACATAGTTTTGTATGGAGTACAGGCAACCGTAAAAAAACGCTTGTACATTCAGTAATGGCTTGTTTTGCTAAAAATCCTACTCCTTAGCATTACGATTAAGCCGAACTCAGTTTTAATAAACCCTAGTATCGCAACAATACTTTTAAAAAAGTCTTATCAAATATGATAAGACTTTTTTGTTTATTTAAAGAGTCAATGACAAAAATACTAAATATAATTCTAAGTATAATTGTATTTTGTGAAAGAGATTAGCACTAATTTGTGGATAATCCATAAATCTTAGTTAATTTTTTTACTTGTTTGAAAATATCAACTTCTTTTTATTTTTCTTCTGCCAAAAATCAATTCTACAATCGTCTGAGCAATACTTCTGATTGTGTGTTTTATAGGTATATGCGTTCTGACAGTTTTGACATATCCTATTTGTCGTTATTAAACTGAAAACCTATTATTTTTTTTTCAAAGGTAGGCTGTAAAGTAGTTATAAAAGGATTTGGAATAACGGCACTCGTTACGTCATGCGTTTTGTTCTCTTTCGGCTGCTCTCTTTGTGGTTCGTTTGGTAAGTGGTTTTCTAATAAGCAAGATTGATAGTATTGAAACACAAACCAGTAACAAATGAGGTTTAGGACTTCAAATAAAGCAAATAGGACGGCTGCGAACATAGCCATGTTCTTTCCTTTTTCGGCTGTTGCTTGGTAAGAGTTTGTTTTGTTACTTTGGATAGAAAGTAAAGCATTTTCTTTTCGTTCTAAAACGTTTGTGAGTTTGGCTTGTGCTTCATTCAGTCCATTCGTGGCTATATTGATTTTCCAATTTGTTTTGTTGGTACTGATAACATTTTGATTTGCTTTCATTACGTTTTCAAGTCCGACAATTTGAGTAGAATATAAAGCGTTTATGCTGTCTATTTGGCTGTTTTGAAGGCTATCTATATTGGAAAACTTGGTGTTTGTACTTGCATAATAAATACTTTCCTTTGCACTCCAAACACTTGTAACGAAGCTGAAAATAGTCGTAACTAGTAGTATGATTAAAAATAGTGTGTTGGATTGCTCTTTCCTTGCGACACTACTAAAAACAGTAGTTGATGCGTTTCCTTTGGCTATTTCTATAATACCCAAAAACAGGAAAGAAAGTGAAATTATAATAATTCTTTGGAGGAGGCTGTCTAACTGTAAAACAAACAGAATAATACCTATCAATGCAATAAAGTAACTGATAAAGTGGTATGCAACCGAAAAGTATTTTGAGAGTAGAAACAA
>Ga0209309_10005355_pt1 | contig 10245 bp, 11 predicted proteins | sample COGITO_mtgs_1204_2_FD_184807 | JGI IMG/M metagenome (GOLD analysis project Ga0209309, IMG submission 184807) | Pelagic marine microbial communities from North Sea - COGITO_mtgs_120412 (SPAdes) (version 2) | ecosystem: Environmental > Aquatic > Marine > Epipelagic ...
TTATAGAGAATTTAGGTTTTTGTAGTGTTTCTCTATATTATTAATATATCACAAAGCATCAAAAATGTCAATGCTGGTTTGAATTCTAGAATTTTTTTTGCCATTTTAATTTTCATCACTACCATTCCAACTATGAACATTGCTTACATCCGAGTTTCACATATTGAAAGTTTGAATGGCACATCTTTAGACACTCAAGAAAAAAGATGTAAAGCATTTGCAGAACTGCATGGTTTTAAAATTGATAAAGTTTATTCTGAAATAGTTTCTGGTGGAATAGAGTTTAGAAAACGAAAAATCTTTCAAAAAGTTTTAAAAGAAATTAAATCTAATGGAAGATTAATTGTTAGTAGATTAGATAGATTATCAAGGTCAGTTCTTCAAACATTGCAATTAGTAGAAGACTTTAAAAAAACACATAATCAACTTTGTATTACTGACATTGGAAATGTTCATACTGATGGTGTTTCTAGAGTGTTCATTACAATTCTTGCTTCATTAGCAGAAATTGAAAGAACTAATATTTCTGAAAGAATTAAAGCAAGTAAAGAGATAGCAAAAAAGGAAAGACGATACTTGGGAGGTTATTCTGAATTTGGTTATAAAGTAGATAAAAACAATCAGTTAATACCAGATGATAAAGAATTTGAGATGTTGCAGTCTATGATTAGTTTAAGAAGGTCAGGACTAGGATATCGTCAAATATCTCAAGAGATTAAAAATAAGTACGGAAAAAGAATATATTTTCCACAAGTTCATAAGATATTAAACAGACCATATAATAGACATTTTTAACTGCTAGTAATCTAGTGTGTTTTGGGAATTTCTCTTATTAGGCGTCTTACCTTTATTTTTATACAAAAAGACAATTAGATTATTAAAAAGTAAATGATTAGCAGTGGATATATTACCTATGTTAGAGAGGTAAAAAACAAAGATAAAATACTACAAATTCAGATTAAAATATTAAAAAAAGATATTTCTAATCTTCAAAAAGAGTTGATAAAAAATCAAATTGATAAGTTAGAAAAGATTTATCCACATACATTTTTTAGAGAGTTTAGGTTGTATCTAAAATCACACGAAATTCCCTTCATAACCAAGTTACCTTTAAAAGAATATGATGGTTACATAGTTATGTGTTTTGACCCTAATAATAGTGTAGAAAATTATTATGAAGATGGGGAAGGGGAAAAACATAAATTAACTGATGAGATACTTGATAGACAGATATATGATGGAACTTCAAAAAAGAAAGAAACAAAACCTTTGTTAAAAATTGTTGAATGAATAAAAAAATAAATCAAAAAAAATATCTAGAAGCATTAAACTTTGCTTTTAAACTTCATTCAAAACAGTTCAGAAAAGGAACTAAAATTCCTTATTTCTTTCATTTATCCTCAGTAAGCAATCATGTTATTGAAAATGGTGGAGATACTGATGAGGCAATTGCAGGTCTTTTACATGATGCTGTTGAAGACCAAGGTGGTGAAAAAACACTTAAATTAATTAAAAAGAAATTTGGAAATAAAGTTGCAAAAATAGTTGAAGATTGTACTGATACTAAAGTTATTCCAAAACCTCCGTGGTTTGAAAGAAAAAAACAATACATATCAGACTTAAAAAAGAAACCTCAATCATCATTATTAGTTTCTATATGTGATAAAACTCATAATGCTTCATGCATTATCAATGACTATTATCGTGTTGGTAAAAAGATATGGAATAGATTTTCAGCAAATAAAAAACAAGTCTGTTGGTATTACGAAAGTCTTGGAAAGTGTTATTATAAACATCTCAAAGGTCATAAAGTTTTAAATCAAAACTTTAAAAAACTAGTTTCAGAAATGAAAAGAGTTGCAAAATAAATGAAAAAAAAAATAAAATTTAGAGATACAGCATCATTTGGAAAAAGAATTGAATATTCAATAATAGGTGAAATGTTAAAAGAAGGTTTAGATGTATATACTCCTATGGTCGATGATATGGGTATTGATGCAGTAGTTAGAAAATCTGATGGGACTTTTTTAGAAGTTCAAATTAAAGCAAGGTCAGAAGATGTAAAATTTGGTGATGCAGGACTTTTTTCAGTTAATAAACATCTTCACCCAAGAAATAATTATTTCTTTGTCTTTTATTCTCAAAGAATGAATACAAAATGGATAATGTCTTCGGAAGATTTTGTTGAAAATTCTCGTTTAATTGAAAATGGTAAAAATAAAGGTTCAAGACAGATTTGGTTTAGTGGAAAAAATACAAAGAAAAATAAAGAACATACAAAACCTCAATTTAAAAAGTTTGTGTCTAAGAACTTTGATAAATTGAAATGAAAAAAGAAGTAATTTTCTATAGTGGTTTTTCAATGGAACCACCAGAACAAGTAGAGTTATTAGAAAACAATAAAGGAAAAGTACTCGCGGAATCATTTGATGGAGACATCTTTGATGTACCTGATTATAAAATATTATCTTTTTGGGACAGAATTGAAGAAATTGGTGTTTGGAAATGGCGTAAAAAGTATCCATACGGAACACAAAATAAATTACAATTATTAGATGGTTATAATTGGGAATTAAAACTTAGAGATAGAAATGGTAGAGCAAAATATTGTTCTGGTTATCAAAGTTTTCCAAGAAAGTTTAAAGACTTAATTAAAGAACTAAACATTCTATTTGGTTCAAAGATAAAGTTTTAAAGGGTTTTTCAACAATTGTTATAGACGCATTTGCAAGTGTAACAGTTTAAATTCAATTTAATTCATTAGTTTGCTATTATAAAATCATGGAAAAAAAGAATCTCTCATCTTTGATATGGAATACAGCAGATGATATATTAAGGGGTCTATTCAAACCTAGTGAGTATGGTCGAATTATTTTACCGTTTGTTGTTCTTAGAAGGTTAGATTGTGTATTAGAACCACAAAAAGATAAGGCATATGAACTTCATGAGAAATATAAAAAGAAATTAAAAGATTTTAATCAGGTTATTCAAAGTCAATTAAATTTACCTTTCTTTAATGCCTCAAAATTTGATTTGCTGGCAATTAAAAGTGACCCAAATAATGTTTATAAAAATTTTAATAATTATATTCAAGGTTACTCAAAAAATGTTTTAGATATAATAGAGAATTTTCAAATTGATCCTTTAGTAACCAAATTAAACAAAAATAAAAAACTTTATCTTCTAATTGACAAATTCACTGAGTTTGATCTTCACCCTGATAAAGTTGACAATCATATGATGGGTTCATTGTATGAAGAACTTTTGAGAAAATTTTCAGAAATGTCTAATGAAGAAAGCGGTGACCATTTTACTCCTAGAGATATAGTTAAACTTTTAGTTGCATGTGTGTTTGGTGGTGACAAAGAAAAATTAAAGGGAGAGGGAAAAATCAGATCAGTTTATGATCCATGTTGTGGAACTGGTGGCATGTTAACTATTGGTAAACAATGGATAAAAGAAAATATAAATAAAAATTTAAAGATTGAAATGTATGGTCAAGAACTCAACGACGTAACCTACGCAATTTGTAAATCAGATTTTTTAATGGAAAATGAAAACCCAGAAAATATTAAAGGACCATTTTCTTCTTTATCCGAAGATAGTTACCATGATAGAAAATTTGACTATATGATAACAAATCCACCATTTGGTGTAAGTTGGAAGTCAGAAGAAGAATTTATTAAACAAGAATCTAAAGATGCAAATGGAAGATTTACAATTGGTCATCCTAGAACGTCGGATGGTTCATTGTTATTTCTTCAACATTTAGTTCATAAAATGGAACCATCAGGATCCAGAATTGGTGTTATTTTTAATGGTTCTCCATTATGTACTGGTGATGCTGGTAGTGGTGAGTCAGAAATTAGAAAATGGATTATAGAAAATGACTTGTTAGAGTGTATTATTCAACTTCCTGATAAAATGTTTTTCAACACAGGAATAAAAACTTTCGTTTGGATAGTAACAAATAAAAAAAAATCTGACAGAAAAGGAAAAATTCAATTAATAGATGGAAGTAATTTTGGAACATCGATGAGAAAAAATCTTGGAGATAAAGCAAAATATATAAATGAAGAAGATATTAAAAGAATACAAGAAACCTATTATGAAAATAAAGAAAATGAATTTTGTAAGATATTTAAAAACAGTCAATTCGGATATACAAAAGTTGTTGTTGAACAACCAATGATCCAGAACGGTGAAGTTATAAAAGATAAAAAGGGAAATATAAAAACAGATCCTAAAAAAAGAGACACAGAACATATCTCATTAAACGAAGATATTAATGAATATTTCGAAAATGAAGTTAAACCAAATTTACCAAATTCCTGGTTAGACCGATCAAAAGATAAAATTGGATATGAAATAAATTTTACTAAATATTTTTATAAATTTAAACTTATTAGAAGTGTTGAAGATATTTCGAAGGATATTAAATTGCTCGATGATGAAATAAATCAAATTTCAAGACAAATAAATAATGAATAAGTTTCAAAGTTATCAAGAAACTAATTTTGAATGGATTGGAAATATTCCAAAAGAATGGAAATTATCTAGAATAGGTAAATTTTTTAATCAAAGATTAGAAAAAGTTGATGATATAACTTATCCACCATTATCCGTAACTATGTCTGGAATTGTTGATCAGTTAAGCAATGTTGCAAAAACAGACGATGGCAGTAATAGAAAATTAGTAAAAAAGAATGATTTTGTTATCAATTCTAGAAGCGATCGAAAAGGATCATCGGGTATTTCTCCGAGGGATGGTTCTGTTTCATTAATAAATATAGTTCTAGAACCAAAAGAAATTCATCCATATTTTATAGAACACCTTTTTAAAAGTTATAATTTTAAAGAAGAATATTACAGGAACGGAAAAGGCATACATGCAGATTTATGGACTACTAAATGGGATCAGTTAAAAAATATTTATATCCCAGTTCCTTCTTTGAATGAACAAAAACTTATTTCCAAATATTTAGAAAAGAAGAAAAATCTAATCAATTCTTTAATCGAAAAAACTAAAAAAAAAATTTTAATTTTAAAAGAAAAAAAAAATTCATTAATAAATCAAATTACTACAAAAGGTTTAGATATGAATGTAAGTTTAAAAGATAGTGGTGTGGAATGGATTGGTAAAATTCCAGAACATTGGAAAAAAAAAGCACTTAAGTATGAATTTTATATGAAAGGAAGAATAGGTTGGAAAGGTTTAAAACAAGATGAATTTTTAGATAAAGGTGATTATCTTCTTATAACGGGTCATGATATTCATAATGATAAAATAAATTGGAAAAAATGTTATCATATTTCAGAAAAAAGATTTCTCGAGTCTCCTGAAATATCATTAAAGATTGAAGATTTATTGTTTACAAAAGATGGCACAATAGGAAAAACACTTTTTATAGATTATTTACCTAAACCATCATCTCTAAATAGTCATTTATTACTAATACGCTCTATTAGTGGCGAGTATTCTACAAAATTTTTACAATATGTCTTTAAATCAAATCAATTCTTAGTTTATGTAGAAGAAAAGAAAACTGGAACCACTTTTTATGGTGTTTCTCAAAATACAATGGAAAATTTTAAGTGTTATTTCCCACCAAAAAAAGAACAAGAGTTAATTGGAGAATATCTTGATAAGAAATGTAATAAAATTAATAAATTAATTGACCTTGAAAATAAAAAATTAATAAAACTAAATCATTTACTTAATACTTTGGTACATTCAGCAGTAACAGGAAAAGTAAAGATAACAGAAAAGATGGTATGAATAATCTAAATCCCACAGAAAAAAAATTTGAAAACCATATTGAGAAACATCTTAATACAATTGAATACAAATCAATTCATTTTGAAAAATATGATCGTACTTTATGTTTAATTAAAGATGAAGTTCTAGATTTTATTAAAAAGACTCAAAAAGAAAAATGGGATAAATTGAAAGATGCTTACGGTGAAGAAGTAGAGAGCAAAGTTCTTGATCGAATTTCATCAGAAATTTCTAGAAGAGGTGTTATTGATGTTCTTCGTAATCAAGTTTCTGATCGAGCAGTTCATTTAGATCTCTGTTACTTTGAACCCAAAAGTGATTTAAATCCCGACCATTTAAGTTTATTTAAATTAAATCAATTTAGTCTAGTTCGACAGTTTCATTATTCTAAAAGAAACGAAAATTCTATTGATATGGGTTTATTTTTGAATGGAATTCCTATTATTACGATGGAATTAAAAAATCAATTAACAGGACAAAATTATAAACATTCAGAAAATCAATATCGTTTTGACCGTGACCCTAACGAACCTCTTTTGCAATTTAAAAGAGTTCTTGTTCATTTCTGTGTTGATAATAATCAAGTTTCAATGACTACAAATTTAAAAGGAGGAAAAACAAGATTTTTTCCTTACAATAAAGATATTGTAAATCCACCTGTAGATAACGATTATAGATCATCTTATCTCTGGAAAGAAATTTTAAATCCTAATTCATTGTTAGATATAATTGAAAATTTTGCACACGTTTCTAATGAAAAAGAATATTTATTTAACGAAGAAAAACAAAAGATTGAAACAAAAAAATTCGATGTACAAATTTTTCCTCGATATCATCAACTTGAATTAATTAGGAATCTAAAAGCACAAGTTAAAAATGATGGCGCAGGTAATAACTATCTAATTCAACACACAACTGGATCTGGTAAGTCTTACTCTATTGGTTGGTTGTCTCATCTTCTAACTTCTTTGTATAAATCTAAAGATGATAAGAAAAGAATATTTGACAGTATTATTATTGTAACTGATAGAACTAATTTAGATGATCAATTAAGAGGAACTGTTAGATCCTTATCAAAAGTAGATGGAGTAGTATTTGGTGCCGAAAAAGGATCTAAAGAACTAAGAGAATTTCTTGAAAAAGGTAAGGATATTATAATTACAACAATACAAAAATTTCCTTATATATCAGAAGATATTAACGCATTAGGAGATAAAAAATTTGCAGTTATTATTGACGAAGTTCACTCTAGTCAAAATGGAGAACTTTCAAAAGAATTGAAAAGAACATTAAGTAGAAATGAAGATGATGATGAAGAAGAAGATTTTACTTTAGAGTCATATTTAGAAGAACAAATTCAAACAAGAGGAAGACAAAAACATATTTCTTTCTTTGGTTTTACAGGCACTCCTAAAGAAAAAACTTTAGAGATTTTTGGAACAAAACAACCTGATAATAAGTTTAAACCTTTTCATATTTATTCAATGAGACAGTCAATTAATGAGGGATATACTCTTGATGTATTACAAAATTATTCGACTTATAAAAGATATTTTAAAGTTAAAGAAGTTAAAGACGATGTAATTGAAATTGACTCTGCACAAGGAACTAAAGAGATCTTTAATTATGTAGATTCACATCAAATTACAATTCAGAACAAAGTTAAAATAATTCTAGATCATTTTTTCAATAAATCTTCAAAAGAAATTCAGGGCAAGAGTAGAGGAATGATTATTGTAAAAACAAGAAAACTTTGTGTTCAATATTTTAAAGAAATAAATAGACAACTTGATGAAAGAAAATCAAAGTTTAAATGCCTTGTTGGTTTTTCTGGTGAGGTTAAATTTAAAGGTGATCCAGAAAATTACACTGAAAAGGGTTTGAACTTAAGTATAGATCATGATGGCGATGTACCTTTAGGTTTGAAAAACCCAAAATATAGACTTCTTGTTGTTGCAAATAAATTTCAAACTGGTTTCGATGAACCTATGCTTCAATCAATGTACATTGATAAATCGTTAAAAGATGTTCAGTGTGTTCAAACATTATCTCGTTTAAATCGAACAATGTCTGGTAAAGCATCTACTTTTATTTTGGATTTTGCAAATGATCCAGAGTCAATTCGTTATTCGTTTCAAAAATTTTATCAAGAAGTTGGACTTGAAGAAGAAACTGATCCTAACAAACTTTATAATATTCAAACATCTATTAATGAGTTTAAAATATTTTCTAAAGAACAAGTTGAACAATTTTGTTCTGTTTTTTTTGACAAAGATAGAGAAGAAGGGAGTCTTCATCCTGTATTAGATGAAGTAGTTGATAACTGGAATGCATTAGATGATGATGAACAAAGAGAAGAATTTAGACTTAAAGTTGCTTCATATATAAGATTGTATAGTTACTTATCTCAAATTGTTAACTTCTCAGATATAGAGTTAGAAAAACATTATATATTTTATCGATACCTTTCTAAAAAACTCAAGAGAACTCCAAATGGACCAATTAAAATTGACCATTTAATTGATCTTGAGTCTTTAAGAATTCAAAAGTTACATGATCATATTGACCCTTTAGAACAAACAGATCATGAATATGAAGGTATCAAAACAGCAGTTGGTACTTACTCCTCACCTGCTAAAGATTTGTTATCAGAAATTATTGAAACAATTAACTCTAGATATGGAGTAAATTTATCTGATGATGACAAGGTAAATATTGATTCAGTTAAAAATGCAATTTTTGAGGATGAAGAAGTTGCAAAATATATGAATGGTGCAAATTCAGAACAAAACAAACACGACTACTTTAAAAAACAATTTGATAAAGTAATTTTAGATTTACTTAAAGATCGATTTGATTTTTATAAAAAACTTGATGAAAATAGTGGATTAAAAACTTTAATTTTTGATAAAATTTACAAAGATTATAGAGATAATAAAAATACTTAATTTTTAAACCTTACTCTGCACATATCTACGAATACTATTCTCCACGATATTAGAGTATTTACGCATATCTTTTTGTGCAACTCTTTTAAATTGTTCGTATAGATGTTTGTCTATTGTAAAGTTGACATTGACTTTACGAGTTTTATCTAAATTTTCTCTGGTAACTGACCACATTGTATTTTCCTTTTTGAAAGTGTGTTTGTTATAGTTGTCAAACAGGGGAGGAGTATTCAAATTTTAGTGAATACTAAAAACAAGTAATATCTATCGTATTTGAATAAATTACCACTCCTGATGCATATTTAAAAGAATTCAACTTTAGTTTTTTTGACTTTAAAATCTCTATTATTCATTAACTGATTAATGATAATATTTGCATACTTGGTAATTCTTCTAATATGAAAACTGGAATTATTATTATCACCAAGAATTGCATTTCTAGAATGTTTTAATTCATCAGTATTTAAAATACTTGATTGAAATAATAGTTCTTCATATTCAGTTTCTGCTTCTTCTGAACTCAAGATGTTTTTAATTGTATTATCTAGTTTCATTTAATTTTCTTTAGTAAGTCTTTTTTAATTAGTTCTAGTTCTTTATTAACTTGATTAAGACACATTAGTTTATCTAATGGTTCTTTTTCTCTTTCTAGTTTCTGGATTAGTTGTTTAATCTTGTTCATCTGGTTATCCTTTCTTGCGGAATTGTTTTTGTTTAGACATACCTCTTGCTTCACAGAACAAGAGGTTTTGTCTTGCGTTTATCGTATTGCATAGACCTATATTCTGAATTGCTACGAGACCCAGTTGTGCGATAATCTCTATTCAGTTCTCTTTTACTTTCGTAAAACAACGCATCACTTAAAAATAAATATAGTTAAATCTAAGTGATTGTGAGTTGACAGATAAGTCATTGCTCACTTGGTATCAAATAATCATAAATATTCCGTAATGTTTTACTTTTCATTACTTCGGTGACCCATAATTGTTGTCATCAAACATGGTATTTACCGATAGATAGAAGTTTAAGATAACTTCAGCATACGCATTTAAATGTTATTTTTTAAATACTCATTAAATCTATCTAAAAGTATTTATAAGAGTTTTGACCTACGCAGATAAAATAATTTTGTGCGTAAAAACTTCATTGAACATTCATTGAAAACTTCATTGAAGATTTTTAATTCAGATAAAAAAAAAGGGCAGTAAAAACTGCCCTTTTTGAATTTTTGTTTGAGTAGAAATGATTACATGCCCATTCCACCCATGCCGCCCATGCCGCCCATTCCACCAGGCATTCCACCAGGCATTCCACCAGCACCAGCATCTTTGTCATCTGGTTTGTCAGCAATCATGGCTTCAGTAGTTACAAGCAATCCAGCAATCGAAGCAGCATCTTGTAAAGCTGTTCTTACAACTTTAACAGGATCGATGATACCTTTAGTAAACATATCAACGTACTCTTCGTTCTGAGCATCGTAACCCATATTCTTTTTATTCTGTTCAAGTAATTTTCCAA
>Ga0209309_10005356_pt1 | contig 10245 bp, 5 predicted proteins | sample COGITO_mtgs_1204_2_FD_184807 | JGI IMG/M metagenome (GOLD analysis project Ga0209309, IMG submission 184807) | Pelagic marine microbial communities from North Sea - COGITO_mtgs_120412 (SPAdes) (version 2) | ecosystem: Environmental > Aquatic > Marine > Epipelagic ...
ATCCAGCACTTTTACTTCATCAAAACCCATTTCTCTAAACTGGTCCAACTGCGTTGCAGCATCTCCCACTACAAGATATGCCATTTTTGACTCATCTAGATATTTTTGCGCCAGCTTCTTGTGTTGTTCAAGGGTCATGGCACCAATAATCTTTTCTTCTTTCTCGATATATTTAGGATCAAGATCATAAGCACTCATTTCTTGAAGCATTCCAAGTAAAGATCCTTGAGTTTCAAAACGAAGGGCATTAGATTTTATTAAAGCATTCTTTGTGAATTCCAGATCTTCAGGAGTTATTCCCTCTTTATATTTAGCTATTTCATCTTTAAAAATTCCAACAGATTCTCCTGTGGTATTTGTACGTACACTAGAAGAAGCAGTAAAGGTTCCTGGTATTTTTGATCCGCTGAAGCCTGAACGTGCACCATAGGTATACCCTTTTTCCTCACGTAGTATAAGGTTCACATTTCCAGAGAAAGATCCTCCAAGCTTGTAATTCATTACTTCAACCGGGAAAAAATCTTCACTGGTTCTTGGTAAGGCAATGTATCCGATGTTGATAACAGATTGCTTGGCATTAGGCACATCTACAAAATATAAGGATGCCTTGTCACGATCATTGCTAACATTAAATTCTGGAATATTTACCTCTTTTGGCTCCCATTTTTCTGCTAAACCTTTTGCAGCTTTTAAAGCTTCATCTTTAGAAATATCCCCAACTATATGCATCCGGCTTACAGTAGGAGAAAAATAATTGTTATAATAATCTTTTAGATCTTGAATTTTAATAGATTCTACAGATTCTACTGTTCCTGAAGTTGGGTAAGCAAAAGGATGCTTTTCGCCATACAAGATTTTATTATAAACTTGGTTTGCAATCACGTTAGGATTGGCTTCATTTCTTTTTATCCCATTAATCGTACTGGTTTTTATGCGTGCAAATTCCTTTTCATCCCAACGAGGCTCAAGCAATATTTCCTCCACAAGCGCCATGGTTTTATCAAAGTTACGCTTAAGGGTGTTCCCACGAATAACGATAGATTCGTTGCCAGTGTACATATATATATTTGCACCAAGCATGTCTATTTCTTCTTCCAGTTCTGCAGGAGTTTTATTGGCAGTACCTTCCATCAGGATATCTGACATTAAATTTGCTACACCATTTTTACTTAAGTCATCCAGTAAATGTCCACCTTCAATTACAATACTAAAATTTACCAAAGGCAATTCAGTTTGTTCTAATCCGTAAACTTCCAGTTGATTGCCAAGTGTTTCTTTCCAGGAATTTGGAATATTTAATTTCGGAGTTTCCCCCATTTTAGGTTGAACGGAACGATCAAATTTTGAAGGTGTTTTTTGTATTTCCTGCTGCGCTTCCACAACCTCTGCTTCTACATTCTCTGTAATCTCTTCTTCAACCACTTCGGCTTTTTCAGAATTTTCAGCAATAAGATCTAGTTGTCCTTTAGGTACAAAACTTGTAAGGATGAAAGGTTTGTTCTTGATGTATTTGTTGTAAACACGCATTACATCTTCTTTTGTCACCGCGCGAATGTTTTGAATGTCTTTTTCTATATAACCAGGATTTCCAGTAAAAACATCGTATCGGGCTAATTGGAAGGATTTACCAAGAACACTGCTTATTCCGTTATAAAAGTCGGTTTCTTGGCCAGCTTTAATTCTCTCAATATCTCTTTCAGTTACCCCTTCTTTTTCAAATAAAGCGAAAGCTTCTTTAATTCCTGCTTCTACGCTATCAAGATCTACATCTGCATTTGCGGTTACCGAGATCTGAAATTTACCGGCAATTTGGCTGGGATTGTTATAAGCGTATGGTTGGGAGGTAAGCTCTTTTTCTTCAACAAGAACCTTGTATAAAGGCGCTTCTTTCCCGTCAGATAATATTTCTCCAAGGAAATCTAGTGCATAAGCGTCTTTGCTATACTGCTCAACTACCGGCCAAACCATATTAAGTTGAGGTGCTTTAGCAAAATTATCTTCATGGTAAAGACGTTTTGATTCTGAAAGTGTAACAGTTTGAACTTCTAAAGGTGCTACTTCCTGTCTTTTTTTGATCTCTCCAAAATATTTTTCTACCAGTTTTTTTGCTTCTGATTTTTCAAAATCTCCTGCAATAACCAATGTCGCATTGTTAGGTCCGTAAAATTTATCGTAAAATTCTTTTACATCAGGCACGGTAGCATTTTGAAGATCTTCAAGTTCCCCAATTACTTGCCAGCTATAAGGATGTCCATCTGGATATAGATTTTTATCAATCACCCAACTAGTATGCCCGTAAGGGTTGTTGTCTACTCGCTGACGCTTTTCATTTTGTACAACCTCTTGCTGGTTTGCAAAAGCAGTTTCAGTAACTGTATTAATGAGGTAACCCATTCTGTCAGATTCCAACCACATTACCATTTCTAGTGCATTCTTTGGTACTACTTCATAATATACCGTTCCGTCTTGCCAGGTTCCACCGTTTAAAGTACCTCCTGCATCCTGAATCTTTTTGAAAAATTGATCCTGCGGAACATTTTCAGATTCTTGGAAGAGCATATGTTCAAAAAGGTGGGCGAAACCCGTGCGTCCCTTTTTCTCACGGTTAGACCCAACACCATATTGAATAGCTACAGAAACTATGGGATCTGATTTGTCCTGATGAAGTACAATATTAAGTCCGTTATCTAGCTCATACTTGTCGTACTCTATAGATAACTCAGGATCTTGTTTGGTTTTTTCTTGCCCGAAAGCCTTGTCGCAGGAAACAAATGTTGCGACGCTAATAGAAAGCATAAAAGCCATCAGCTTTAACTTTGAATTTGTCATTTCAATTTTTTTTGGTTTATGATGTTAAATATAAAGAATTGATTTTTAGAAAATTGAAGATTATTACCAAAAAATGAAAAAAATTGATTTTTTCGCAATTTTTGACTAAAAACTAATTGAAATTGATTTTTGTTTTCTTGCGAAGAATTGAAACAAATTAGCCTATCTGCACTTCTTCATAATGCACTTTTTTCGTTCTAAATTTTTTGTTAGTGGCTTGCTCTTAACCGATACCAGCGATAGTTAAGGTTAGTTCGAAATATACTGTTTTAGGAATTTTGTTTCTTGTTTTATTGCTTATTGAAACAGAAAAATCGATTAATTAGAGTATTTTAAATTTCCTGTTTGCAATCCCAACCAAATACAGGCTTATAAAACTCTTCTAATATCATTGTACTCCCATTGTTGTGCCTTTAAGGCCTATGTAAACTGTATAAAATAGCTTTTCATGTGTTACAATTTCAACGGAAGAGTTTTTAAAGCAATAGGCTGTTTGTAATTATGCTTGTTGTGCAGCTTTATTATTTAATGTTTTGTCAATTTTACTATTTATAACTTGTGCGTTTATTTTAATATGTTGAATTATACTTTTATAGTTAGTATCGATCATTAAAGTATGTATGAAGAAGAACGAAAATGGAACTAAAAGAACAAAGAAAGCTTGGCCTACAAAAGATGCCATGGAGCAAGTTTATGAAATGAAACTTTGGGGTAGCAACAAATCTGATTTTTATTCAGGTTTCGGATCATATGATTCTGAGATCATAAATCCATATATAGATGTTTTAATAGCATTTTTAAAATCTTTTAAAAATTCTCTTACGTTATGTGATTTAGGTTGTGGAGATTTTAATGCAGGAAAAGAATTGGTTAAACATACCAAGAAGTATGTGGCTGTGGATATAGTGCCAAAGCTTATTGAACATAATAAAAGAAAATTTCAAGAAGAAAATTTAGAATTCCACTGTTTAGATATAGCCGTAAATGATTTGCCCTCTGCAGATTGTGTGATATTAAGACAAGTACTGCAACATTTATCAAATGCTGAAGTGCAAAGTGTAGTGGGGAAGTTAACCAGTTATAAATATGTTATTATAACCGAACATTTACCGAAAGGAGGTTTCGTGCCTAATAAAGATATTATCTCGGGACAGGGAATTAGATTAAAAAAGCGAAGTGGTTTAAACTTATTAGCTGCACCATTTAATTTAAAGGTAAAAGAAGAAAAACAGTTATTGTCGGTTATTTTAAATGATGATAAAGGGGCTATAGTAACTACGTTCTATCAGATTTTTTAAACATTAATTTTCTATACTCTTAGATTAAACCGACAGCAGAAAAAATTCAACAAAAAAAAACATCGCCTCTATAAAGTTTTCAATAATTTTTTGGACTAAGTAGAAACAACCAAATCTCCATTCTCATCCAGATTGCCAGTGTGAAAAATAGTTACAAAGGTAAAAGTATCGATACTTTCGAACTCAAAATTTAAAGTAACTGTTTTTAATTTTTCATTAATATCTCCTTGAAGCAATTATATTTAAAATCCTGCTTTTAACTCAATTTTAAATATATAATAGACTGATATTCTTAACTTTATGTGTTTGTTTATAGGTTTTTAAATAAACGATTATGAAAAATTTTGAAAACAAAATTAGTTGTTGCCTGTAGTTTGATACTCAGGCTGAGGGCGCCGCAAAATTCTATTATTATGCAAGTAAATCCATATTTAAACTTCGACGGTCAGGCGGAAGAAGCCTTTGATTTTTACAAATCTGTTTTTGGCGGAGAATATATGGCCAAAATGAAAATGAGCGAGGCTCCAGATAGTAACAAAATGCCTAAAGAAGAGCAAGATCGTATCATGCACATTTCTCTCCCAAATGGGAAAGATACTATTCTAATGGCTTCAGATACCGTTCCGTCTATGGGGCACAAACTGAACAAAGGAAATAATAATTACATTTCTCTACACCCCGATAGCAAGGATGAGGCCGATCGTTTATTCAATGGTCTTTCCAAAGGTGGTAAAATTGAAATGCCCATGGAAGATCAATTCTGGGGCGATTATTTTGGAAGCTTTACAGATAAGTTTGGAGTGAACTGGATGGTCAATTACAACGAACAGAACTAACTAATCATGAAAAAAAAGATCCTTTTTGTTCTCTCTCTACTTTTTGGACTTATGTTTATCAATGCCGGATTAAATAAATTTTTGAATTATATGCCTCCGCCGGAAGATATGCCGGAAGCATTGATGAAAGATTTTCAGGCAATTATGGAAATTTCCTGGTTGATGCCCTTAATTGCCGTCGCTGAAATTTTAGGCGGATTATTGGTAATCATTCCGAAAACAAGGGCTTTTGGGGCATTGATAATCCTTCCGGTTATGGTAGGCATCCTATTGGTGAATACTGTGGTCGATACCAGTGGATTGGTGATTGCCCTTCCGCTAGCAGCCATTTTATTCTGGATTCTTATCGAAAATAGGCATAAGTATCGAAGCATATTTAGTCTTTAATTAAAATGTAAAAATTGCAATGCGCTCCAAAAACATGCTATCTTTCTTGCTATTAACCAATTAGAGATAATGAAAAGAAGGTGTTTTTAAATTTATAAATACTTGACAACATATATTTCATGAGCCGAATAAAATTTCTATTCGGCTCATAAATTCCATTCCATTCCAATTCTTATTTCTTAAACGTGCTTATGAATTAAGGTTGCCCACTTAATGTTCTTGTTAAATAAATTGCTGTTTTACTTTGTTTATTTTTTGCGACTTCTTCTGGAGTTCCTGTTGTTACCACTTTTCCACCTTCCTCTCCGGCTCCGGGGCCTATGTCAATAATCCAATCACTTCCGGCCACTACCTGCATATCATGCTCTACCACAATTACTGTGTTGCCTGCATCAACTAAACTCGACAATTGAAGTTGTAATTTTTCTACATCAGTTGGATGCAAGCCCGTAGTTGGCTCGTCTAAAATATAAAGGGTATTCCCTCGGTTCGGACGCTGGAGTTCTTTCGCAAGCTTTATACGCTGCGCTTCTCCACCAGAGAGCTCCGTTGCTGGCTGGCCTAAACGTAAATAGCCCAATCCTACTTGTTGTAATACTTTAAGAGGGCGACTTACTCGATCTTCTTTCTTAAAAAATTCCGTTGCTTCATTAACCGTCATATCAAGAACTTGAGCTATATTCTTTTCGTAATAAGTAACTTCCAAAGTTTCTGCATTATATCGGGCACCGCCACAAACAGGACAAGGAGCATAGACACTTGGCAAAAATAATAATTCAACCATTACAAAGCCTTCGCCATCGCAGTTAGTACAACGTCCCTTTCCAACATTAAATGAAAAGCGACCGGCATTATAATGAAGTGATTTTGCTAATTTTGTTGAAGCAAATAATTTCCGAACCACATCAAATAAGCCCGTATACGTTGCAAGATTAGAACGAGGTGTTCTTCCTATTGGTTTCTGATTGACCACGACCAAGCGTTTTATACTTTCGGCACCTGCGGTAATTTTACCGCCTAGCGTGGCTACAACATCTTGTTCTAATACATCTTCAACTTCCTCTTCGGTAGAAAGATTGTTTCCTAATTGGGTGGTTATTAATTCGACCAATACCTGGCTGACCAAACTGCTTTTACCCGAGCCTGAAACTCCGGTAACACTCGTTAAAACACCCACAGGAAATGAAACCTCCAGGTTTATTAAGTTGTTTCTGGTAACTCCACTTAATTTCAGCCATTCGGAAGGCTTTCGAGGTGTGGACTTTTTAAATGGGAGATTATTAAAAAGATGTTCTCTGGTTTTAGACCTTGAAATATTTTTTAAACCTTTGGGTGGACCACTGTACAAAATTTCTCCGCCACCTTCGCCTGCCTCCGGACCAACATCTACTATCCAATCGGCATGGCGAATCACATCCAACTCATGCTCGACGACAAAAAGAGAATTACCCGAAGTTTTTAGTCTATCCAAAGTTTTTAGTAAAGCTTCGGTATCTGCGGGATGCAATCCTGCAGAGGGTTCGTCTAAAACATATACCACTCCAAATAAATTACTACGCACTTGGGTGGCCAGTCTTAAACGCTGATGCTCACCAGGGGATAGGGTAGGTGTGCTGCGCTCCAAGGATAAATATCCAAGTCCTAATTCTAGTAAAACATTTACTCTTGCAACAAGATCTTCGGCAATCCGTTGTGCCACCATTGCTTTCTCCTGATGATCTTCAGCCAATTTAGTCAAACCCGAAGCAGATCCATCGCTATATGGAGAGAAAATTGAAAGCAATTTCTTTAGAGGTAGCCTCGAAATGTCGGCAATATCATAACCAGCAAAAGTCACAGAAAGCGATTCGGGACGTAAACGTTTACCATGGCAAGTAGGACATTCGCTGCTAAGCATGTATTTAGATACACGTTTTTTCATTAAAGCACTTTGCGTATTTGCAAAGGTGTGTAAAACATATTTTTTAGCACCGGTATAGGTACCCATATAATTTGGTTCTCTTTTACTTTTAATTGCAAGCTGCACTTCATGCCGGTCTAAATCCCGATATACTGGCACTTGTGGTTTTTCATTTGTAAATAAGATCCAGTCTCGGTCTTTTTTTGGGAGGTCTTTCCAAGGAATATCAACATCGTAACCTAGGGTGCTTAAAATATCACGAAGGTTTTTTCCTTGCCATGCTGTGGGCCATGCAGCGATGGCTCTTTCCCGAATTGTTAAGGTATCATCAGGAACCATGCTTTTTTCTGTTACTTGGTATACTTTACCAAGTCCATGACATTCAGGACAGGCTCCTTCTATTGTATTAGTTGAAAATGAATCAGCATATAAAAGAGGTTGTTCCGCAGGATAATCACCAGCGCGGGAATATAACATGCGTAATAAGTTTGATAATGTGGTAACGGAGCCTACCGAGGATCGGGTAGTTCCTGAACCTCGTTGCTGCTGTAATGCAACTGCTGGAGGCAAACCCTCGATCTCATCTACTTCCGGTATTGGCATTTGATGAAATAGACGTCTTGCATAGGGCGATACAGATTCGAGATACCTGCGTTGAGCTTCGGCATATAAAGTGCCAAAAGCAAGTGATGATTTTCCTGAGCCAGATATCCCGGTAAATACTACCAAAGCATCGCGCGGAATTTCCAGGCTTATATTTTTAAGATTATGTTGCCGGGCTCCACGTACAGCAACGAAGCCGTCCTTTAGTGCCTTATAATTATTCTGTTGTTCCATGCCTGCGAATGAACAAAAAAATATTCCAAGAACCTACTGATACAGCTCCACTAAAAAGTTGATTACTTAACGTATTAGTATCCATTCACTTCACAGTTAAAAAACGAAAAAATTTATTTGTATTGTAGAAATAAGTAATTGTATATTTGCCAGCCCTCTTTGAAAACTTAGGTCTAAAAAGAGATTGTTCTTATAAAATAGAATCCGAATAGCATCATTTGTATTTAAATAGTACTCTTTGAGTTTACACTCTCCAAAGACTGTTAAAATCACATTAAGAAAGAGTGAAATTCGATGAGTTCAAAATTTAGGCTTCTGAAGATGCCTATGAATAAAGAGATTGAGTGGTTGGTTCGAGGTTCGTTCAAACCGAAAGATTGCAAAAAAAAGATGTTTCAAGAAATTGAACTTTTTTAGCAAGTATAACGAAGTTGTGTTGTGTGTCTCAAGAAGTTGAGACAACGTGGTTAAGATGCTGTTTTACAGCATTTACCAATGAGAAGCTTTTTTCCTAACTATTGGAAAAGGGCTTTTTTCTTTTTATAGAAGTTTTTTATTTCCACTTATAAAATTTATAAATGATATTTAAAATCAAATTTTTTTTTGAAGTATCTTTATATATGATTTAAAAATATAGCGATGGATATCCGACCTAAAACTAGGATTCAGCTATACCAGATTGTGGTAATAACTGTATTTTGGGTTATGTGCGGGGCTTACTTTGCTTTATATAAATGTGTGACCTACGATCTTTTGAGCGATACTTTCAAATTTATGGTTCCTCATCATCTTTCACTCGGAAAATTCTTTATTATAAATCTCATAGGTCCGGCAATTGGTGGCTTAATAGGAGGGAGTGTAATTGTATTTAGATTAAATGAAAAATACCGAAATAGGAGCTATAGGTATTATCTTGTGATAAGTATCCTTTATTTTTTTGGTTTTATATTTAGTATCAATAGTTTCATGCTATATCAATTTTACTATAAAAACAGGATTTTAAACAGTGAAGATTCCCTACAAGAAGCAATTAACTTACTAGTATTAGACCCCTATGCAATCCGAAATCTAGTTAGCTGGATGATAATTGTATTTTTCACTTTGCACGGATTAAAAATATATGAGAAGTTTGGTCCTGGGACTCTATTCTCAATGTTTTTAGGGAAATTCCATCGTCCACAGGAAGTACATAGAGTGTTTATGTTTCTGGATTTAACTGGTTCTACAACCATAGCCGAAAAAATTGGACATTCCCGATATTTTGCCTTGCTTAGAGATTTTTACAATAATATTACAGATTCAATACTTAATTCTCATGGAAGCATTTATCAATATGTGGGCGATGAGATTATAATTTCTTGGCCGGAGATGAAAGCTTCACTTCGAAACTCTAATTGTATAAATTGTTTTTTTAAAATTGAGGATGCTATTATGCAAAATCAACCTTATTATTTAAAAGAGTATGGAATTGTCCCAGTATTTAAGGCAGCAGTACATAAGGGAGAAGTTGTTATAGGTGAGATAGGTATTATTAAGCGAGAAATAGTTTATTCTGGAGATATTTTAAATACCACCTCTAGAATGATGGAACAATGTAGTGTCTATAATGAGAAACTAATTATTTCACGTGACATCTTAGATATAACAAATGGTAATGCCGATTATACAATGGGTCTATTGGGAAATATGACACTTCGAGGAAAATTAAAACCCTTAGAGCTTTATGGAGTGAAAAGAAATCATATCCCTGTTTTAAGCTAAAATCGATTTTTTAAGCAATTGAATTTCAATTAATTTGAAATTTAGCAAATAGAGGAAAATGATCTGATCCAAATTTTGGTAAACGTTTAAATTCTATCACTTTGATATCTTCTGAAACAAAGAAATGATCCAATGGCCATCTCATAATCATAGATTTAGAATTGAAAGTATTATATAGTCCCCGACCAATTCTAACATCCTTTAAGTTCCCACTTTCACTAAATAGACGGGAAGTATTGGACCAAGAGACATCGTTAAAATCTCCTGCAACAATGGAAGGTACTTTGTCCCGTTCAACCATTTTTCCAATTTTTTCAAGTGCGACCTCTTCTTGGTTAGAGCTATTTTTTTTGCCAATATTATCGGGATATTTATCGCTTGGAAAAGGCGCTACAGG